>ERZ780223.288-NODE-288-length-59722-cov-4.401244_pt1 | contig 59722 bp, 42 predicted proteins | sample MGYA00511016_ERZ780223 | MGnify/ENA primary metagenome ERZ780223 (study PRJEB29588, sample SAMEA2159032) | human gut metagenome | biome: human gut; feature: human-associated habitat; material: faeces | place: Denmark | collected 2008/2010 ... | reverse complement strand
CCCATCAGAACTGTTTAATTACATACCGTAGAGCTGAGAGCTAGGTTGAACACTCGCAGGTACCTGTATATTCTCTCTTAACGTAGTATCTCTTACAGAGATACTGAAGCTAGTCAATAAGGGCTTTTGCAAGCTCCAACTTCATAACACAGAGTGTTTAAGTCGTGGGTTATTGATAATTTCTAGCTAACTCCTTATTCTTTCTTGGTATCCTTCTTTGCTTGGATACGGCAAGAAGAATGTATATAATCGTTTATGCTCTCGTTAATTTAATGATGTATATTTTGTAATTTTGTTAGTATAAATTATGAACTCTCACATATTATGCATGCTATGTATGTGATGTTTTTATATTGTATTTTATCTGTGTGTTTTATGTGTGTGATGTACATGACATACATCACATTTCTTTTGAAAAATGAGGATAATTTTTTGTTTTTAAATTGTTTGAAGTGTTGATTTTTCTTTTTGTATTTGTTATCATACATATGATTGAGTAAGACAGCGGATTTCATGATTGTTGTCATAATAGATGTTGGTTTTACATCTCAAATCGCTTCAGATGTTCTGTCAGATAATCCATTATGTATAACAGGATTTGTTTGATGTTTGTTTTATGAAATCAAGATGCTTTTAAATTTTTTTGTGAAAGGAAGTAAAAGGTTTATGCAGAAAAAAAGACGTTTTGTGCGTAATGTGTTTGCAAGTTTGCTTGCTACATTGACTGCTTTTTCACCAGCCTTGTCTGTGATTCCGGTTTATGCGGATGAAGAAGACGATGGTATCAAAGTGCAGAAATCTGACGACGGAATTCAGGTAATTAATTCTGATAAGAAAACTGTTGCTATCGATATCGACGGTGTAAACGGTGAATTGGTACTTGATGCTGGTAAGAAAGATGAGCAGACAGTTCGTGTTTCTGATGCCAAAGATAAAAATGGCAAAGAAATCAAAAAAGCGTCAATTACTGATGCAGATGGTAATATTACCGAAGCAGAGGTAAATTCTGATAATCCTCATGCCATTGTACTGACAGAAGAAACCGGTAAGGTTGTAACTGTGCAGGCAAAAGCTGATGCAGGTTTTGAAGTTGCACAGTATAAAATTTTGATGGACAGTGGTACAAAGAGTGAGGATACAGGTTTTGACGCAAACAAGTATTCAGCATTCACTTATGACATTACATTTGATGCTGATAAGACGGTAACTGTAGGATTCAAAAAAGCGGATGAAGGTATCAAGCTTGAATCAAACGTATCTGACATTACTGTTGAAAAAGATACGGAAACATCTGATGATGTGAAAGTGGAAAAAGATGATGATGTCAAGATTGAAAAAGATACAGAAGAAACTACAGAAAAAGATTCTGAGAAATCAGATGATGTGGTTATCGAATCAACAGATACTCCAGATGGTTCATTTGCATCTGTTTATCTTGGTGATGTATCTACAGATGATTTGAATGCTGCAGATTTTGCATCTATGAGATTACTTATGGTTGTAGATGATGCTTCAGTGATTGTTGATACTGATGATATCATTGGTCAGTATGGTAATATTTATATGATGCAGTATACATCCATTCAGCAGGCAATGAATGCTTACGCTTACTACAAAGATAAAGTTACTGCTGTAGAGCCTGATAAGGCTGTAGAAACAGCAACTGAAGAAGATGGCATTGAAATCAATGTTTCAACTTCAATCTCAATGAATGAAAGCGAAAATCCAATTGATACATTGAATGATATGGATGAATCTGCTGAAGCTCAGAAATCAGACAAAGTAATTGCTTTGATTGATACTGGTGCGAAAGAGAGTGAAAATGTCATTGACAGAGTTTCTGTCATCGATGATTCATTGGATGGTAATGGGCATGCTGATGAAATGGTGAAAGCCATTGTCAATCTGAACGCTGATGCAAAAATCTTGTCAATCCGTGCAATGGATGATAAAGGTTTTGGTACAGCATCAAGTATTGTTTCCGCAATGGAATACGCAATCAATCAGAAGGTGAGTATTATCAACTTGTCTTTGTATGCAAAAACAAGTTTATCAACTTCAGTACTTGAATACGAAGTGAAGAAGGCTCAGGAAGCTGGAATCATGGTTGTAGGCGCTGCAGGTAATGATGGTGCTAACGTTGCTGATTATATGCCTGGTTCTATTGAAGAAGCATATGTCATCGGTGCAGCGGATGAAAAAGGTGCAAGACTTAAAACATCTAACTACGGTTCTACTGTAGATTATAATGTTGTTGCAGGTTCTACATCTGAAGCAGCTGCAAAATTCACTGGTTTTATTTCAGTAAATGGTATTGAAGGTGTAGCTGGTGTATTAAATCAGGGATTGATTTATGCAACAGATTATGCAAATTCTGATATTGTTGTTGATGACAACGATGATTTCAGTAAATATACTTTGGATGAAAGTAAAAAAGTCAGTGTTGTTTATTCTTTTGTAGATAAGAATAAAATCTCAAAAGATGATACACTGATGAGTTTGTATCACAATAATGATGGTACAGATGTTGTTGAAAATACTTTGTATACAACAGAAATTCCAGTAAAGGTTTATGCTGTTGGAGATGGTACATATAAATTTAAAGCAGATGCTGCTATTACTAATGGTTTAGTTGATAGTTATCAGGATTTTGAATTTGCAAAATCCAATGTAGATGGTATTTCTGTTGATTCAGGTGTTTCTTTTGATAAGAAAACAGGTGTTGCAACAGTGTCTGAATCTGCATTCAATAATGTCAAAGATTCTGATTATGGTGATTTGACATTGCAGGTTCTTGTTCCAGTTGATGGTGTTGAAGCTCAGGCTAATACACATATTACAATTGTGAATAATGATGGTTCTACATCCGAAAGAACTGTTAGTCAGACTGCTTTGAATTATTTGAAGTTACCTTTGAATATCAAAGGTTCCGAGACTGAATTGACAGGTGCTGATTTTACAGTTTATGTTGACGGTATGCAGGTTGATTCAGATTATGTGACATTCTCAGAAGATGATACAATTTTAACTGTTGAACAGACTATGGCTGGTATTGTACACGATGTTAAGATTGTAGTGAATAAAAATACAGATTCTGTATTTACAGTTGCTCTTGATGCAGGTTCTTTGAAAGAACATTCTTATAGCAGTTTACCAATTGCTTTCTATCTTGATGATAGTCAGAAAGAAGCTGCGAAAAATAAATTGAAGAAAGGTCTTACAACATCTCGTGCATCAAAGATTACTTATTGGAATGATAATTCATCACCATCTGCAAATCAGACTATCAATGGTCAGGGTAGTGGTGGTTCTATGGCATATTCTCGATATATCGGTTCTATTTATGGTTATTCTAAAGCTGCAAACAATTTTTTGGGTTACGTTGGTATTCCAACTGATTTGTTTGGTCTTGAATTTAGAGTAAAAGATAGTCATGGAAAAGTTATCGGTGGTCTTTGGGACGGATACAACCCAGGTGTTCCAGGCTGGTGTTATCACGTTCATGATGGGTTAACTGGTATTGGAACTCGTCCGGTCAATTATAAGATTGTGGATGTCTTTGAAAAAGGCAAGTATAATTGTTATGCATTGGCATATGCTGGTTCAAGCGCTATGGCAAATTCTCCATCAGGTACTCAGACTGTTGGTGGTGTTATTGTCTTTGCTGTAAAGAAAGATGATGACCGTACTCTTGAGTTACGAAAAGAAGTTAATAAGACAAGTCATTGTTATACACTTGCATATAAACATGGAAACGAATCTGAAGGTTTGTTGACACCTTATGCAGATTTGACAACTACATTTGGTATTTATACTGTTAATAGTTCGAATAAACCAAATAAGTTGTTGAAGCAAGTTACGACTGATAAAAATGGTTATTTGAAATTGGATGCAGCTACTTGTGCGTCAATTAATTTACAGGTTGGCACAAAGTATGCGTTAAAAGAGTTGAAAGCTCCTAAGAATTATATTAATGACCATGGTACGAATGACACTGCTGTAATTTTTACTATGGAGAAAGATACAAAAGTAAAGGTTACAGATACTGTTGGCGGTGACCCTGTTGCGGCTGGTGTTCAAAAAGAAGTTTCAGGTATTACTGATTTGAATATGACAGCTTCATATCAGAAGATGTTTAATTTTGAATCTGCAAGATTTACATTAACTTATTATGCTGAGAAACAAGATGGTTCGTTTGAATCAAATGCCACATATCAGTTTGAGTTAAAACCGAGAGTTATTTCTCGAAAGGGTGTTACGAAGTATTTGGTTTCTTTAGGTGATAAGGATTGTTATGTTTCTAATATTGACTTTTTGCCGATAGATTCGAATGGATTTATAAACATGCCTGTTGGTAAGTACGTATTACACGAAACTGTTGCACCGACTGGTTTTGGTACAATGTCTGATATGGTTATGACAATATCTTATTCAAACGGTGCAAATAGTTTCGGTTATCCAATTGCGAAATGGGTTGATTACAGTAAATTAATGCCTACTGTATCACTTGTTCCAGATGGTGATTATATTGCTCAGAATGAACCTACACCAGTATTCAACGAGTTGATTGTTCCAAAAACAACTAAAGTGTTTTTACCTGGTACTTCATTAGAAGGTGTTTCATTCTCTGTAACAAATGAGAATGATTATACTGTTGAAGTTAATGGTAAGCAATATGCTCCTGGTGAGCAGATTATGTTAATTAAGACTGAGAAACAGTCCGATGGTTCTTATCTTGCTCGTACAGGAAAAGTATTACCATATGGTAAATTTGGTGTTATTGAAGTTCAGGGTAATGATTATTATCCATTGATTAATGACGCTAAGAAACAAACTGTAACATTCCTTCCATCTGAAAATGCAGATTTGAGAGGTGTTACAAAAACTGTTGACCCTGAAAAGAATATTCCTGTTTTTGGTGGATTCTCACTTCAGAAGGTTGACTGGATGAAAGCTGTTTATACAGAAAATGGTGCAACTGACCATGGTAATGCAAATCTTGCAGGTGCTCAGTTTGCAATTATTCCAGTTTCTGATACAGAAAATGAAGATATGCTTGTTGCAAATGATGTAATGACAGGTGCTGATATTTCATCTTATGAAAAGATGGATGCAACAACTAAAGTTGTAAAAAGTACAAGTTTACCTACATCAGCAACTTATGACCAGTTATTAGCTGCATATGATGCAGGTCATAATGCAGGTGTCGTTACAACTGATAGAAATGGTAATGTAACAACATCAAGTACAGCATTAGCTTACGGTAGATACTACATTATTGAAATCAAAGCTCCAGAAGGATATGAGATTAATAAGAATTATCTTGGTGTAGTGGATGTGGCTAAGCCTACAAAGACTATTAGAACACCTAAGAATCAGAATCCTGCAACTGGTGATGATGTCAATGAATTGATTTATACTGCAGGCTTGAAGGTTAAGAAGATTGATTACGAACGTGATTTGGAAGAACACGGTGATGCTTCTTTAGCTGGTGCTGAATTTACGATTGTAAATGCTTCTAAAGCAACATCAATCAACTATGCAGATAACGAAATTAAAAATGCTCCGCTTGCTGGAACAGATGTGACATATTCTCAGGTATTGCAGTATGCAAAAGACCCATCTTATGTAATGGAAACTATTACTACAGATAAGAAGGGCAATGCACAGACATCTAAGCATACTTGTCCAACATTCCAGGGAAAAGAATCACTGCCTTACGGTACTTACTATGTAATCGAAACAAAAGCCCCAGAAGGATATTTTGTAAATACTACATGGGTAGGTATGGTTACTGTTACAGCAAAGGATATTGTGTATACACCTACTGTGATTCAAGGTAAAGATTATCACCGTACAGAACTTCATAGTTCTATTAAGACAGTAGATGGCGACGAGTATGGTACAAGAGACCAGATTTGGCGTTCCGGTGTTCGTGTCTTTAAGACCGACCTTGAAATGAAAGATGCTACACCTCAGGGTGATGCAACTTTGAAGAATGCAACATTCAGAATTATTAATATTTCTGATGCTCCATCTCGCAATTATCAGGATAAAGATATTCCGACAGCAAAAGCTGTACTTGGAAACAAGAGAGACTGGAAGTCAGTTTCTGATTTGGATGACAAGTACACAATGCAGCGTATTACAACAGATGAACAGGGCGTTGCTCAGACAGCAAAAGATGCGTTGCCATATGGTACATATTTGATTGTTGAAGAGCAGGCTCCAGATGGATACCTCTTGAATGGTGAGACTGTTGCTCGCGTTGTTGTAAGAGACGATAACAAGTTGATTACACTTGGTGACAATGCTTCAGCCAGAGGTTCTGTTTGTGATTTGGTAACAAAGGGTGACCAGTTTTCAGATAATTCATTTGATGATGCTGTACGTCGTGGAGACCTTTGGTTCCTGAAAGTCAATATTGACGGTGAATACAAACAGTATATTCCATTCTTGATTTCACATATTCGTGTGAATGAAGATGGTTCAGAAACTGTAACTGAAAGCCATGTGATTGTTTGTGATGAAAACGGACTTGTTAACACAGCTCGTGGACATTCAAATCATACAAATGAGGCTGATAAGTATCTGATTGGTAATTCAAAAGTAAGTGCTACACCTGAACAGTTGAAGGAAGCTTCTAAGTGGGGCGTATGGTTCCAGGGTAACGATACTGATTATCCAAAAGATTCAGTAAGAGATGACTGGGGTGCATTGTACGAAGGTTACTATAAGATTACAGAGTTGCAGTGTGATGATAATAAGGATTTAGAAGAAAATCTTTTGAATTCATCATTAATCTATGTAACAAATGATTCTTATGCAAATGTTGATAGATTCTTGATTAAGAATATTAACCAGAAGACAAGTATTTATCATCCATTGGTAGATACTGAAATCGAAGCTGAATCAAAAGCTACAGATGTTGAGTCTGATACTCAGACAGTTCCAGTACGTGATAAAGTCTATGTAAATGACTGGGTACGTATCCAGCATATTTCATCAGACCATAAGTATCGTATTGAGACAAAATTTGTTGACCTGACAACAGGTAAGACTTTGAAACTCATTGACACTGACGACAAAGATTGTAAAATCTCTGACGATAAGGCTTGGGTAACAAAAGAATTCAAACCTGCTAAGAAGTCTGGTACAAATAACACATGGACTGAACAGAATGTAAGTGCTTCTATTAGTACTAAGGGTCTGGAAGGTCATACAATCATGGCTTATGACTATTTATATCAGTATATTGATATCTCTGATAATGATTTAGTCAAAGGTGACTGGGTGCTTGTTAAGATTCATCCAGAATATGACAAGGAAACAAGTAAGATTGCAGAAGATGATAATCAGAAACTTTATGTTGCTGATATTCATACAAACGCATTTGACAAGTTGAGTGGTGACAGAGTTGGTGTTAAGAGTAAAGATGATGCAATCATTGATACAGTATCTTACATGAACTTGTCTAAGAGTGAAGAGTATGTTCTTGTCATGACTCCAATCAATACAAAGACAGGTAAGCCACTTGAAATAAATGCTGATGGTAGTGCAAAGACTGTACAGTCTCCAATTACTTTCAGACGTGCTAAAACTCCTGTTTCAGGTAAAGTAACAATGCCAGAATACAAACTGGATTCTTCTAAGTTTGAAAATGGTACAACAGTTACAATTCGTGAAGTATTGTATCGTGCAGCAGAAGATGGAAGTCCTATGGGCGACCCAATCGTATCTCACGACAGCTTGCTTGATGAAGACCAGACAATCCGTTGGATTGATGTATATACAACAGCATCTGATAAGAATACAAAGGATGATGTTGGAACTGACGAAAAAGAAGCAGTAGTATATGATACTGTTAAATTGTCAAATGTTATCTTTGATGACAATGACCATGACGGTGGTTATACATATACTTTGAAAGGTAAACTTGTATATCAGAAAGATTTTACAGATGCTAATGGCAAGGCTCATAAAGCTGGTGAAACTGTTGACCTGTTGGAAAACGGTCGTACAACAGTAACAATTAAGTCTGATGCTGCTGGTAACATTTCATTTACATATGAAGATGGTGCAAAGGCTACAGGTTCTATCGTAAAATCTGCTCATGGTTACAATGTGGCTAAGTCAGTTGATAAGAAAGACGTTGGAAACAACGCATATGTTTCTGACCCTACTGCAATGTATTGTGATTTGACTGTAGAACTTCAGTTCAAGGTTAATTCTGAAGTGTTGGCTGGTGGTACAGTAGTCGTATTCGAAGACTTGTATCATGATTCAACAAATACAAATACAGTGGTTGTTGCATCACATAGTGATATCAATGATGAAGGTCAGACAGTACATTATCCTGATGTGAAGACATCTGCTATTGATAACAATACAAAGGATGATGTAGGTGCTCGTTTAGAACACGAAAAGGTTGTTGATACTGTTAAGTTGACAAATCTTGTTCCTGGTCGTGATTATGTAATCAATGGTACATTGATGAATCAGAAGACTGGTGAAAAGATGATGGTCAATGGTAAAGACATTACTCAGTCTGCAAGTATCCATGTAACTGAGGATGGCAAGATTATTGCCGGACATGGTGAAAAGGTTACCGTTACAGATTACAATGCTGAGAAGCATGAAGTAAGCGGAACTGTTGACTTGACATTTGAGTTTGATTCTCGTCTGCTTGGCGGTGAAACAGTCGTTGTATTTGAAGATTTGATTCATAACGGTGTGAAAGTTGCTACACATAGTGATTTGAAAGATAAATCACAGACAGTTCACTTCCCTGAAATTCATACATCAGCTATTGATGGATACACAAAGGATGAAGTTGGTACTGTTGCTGAAAAGGCTACTGTAGTAGATACTGTTTATTATGATAATCTTGTTCCTGGACGTGAATATACAATCACAGGTACTTTGATGAATCAGAGAACTGGTGAAGTATATTTGGATGCAGACGGCAAAGAAGTTACTGTAACAATAACTTTCGAAGCTGGTAAGAAGTCAGATGGCATTACAGTTAAGACTGATGAAGAACATAATTCTGTATCAGGTACAATTGAAATGACATTCAACTTCAATGGTACAAATCTTGAAGATACAACATTGGTTGTATTTGAAAACTTGTATCATAACAACATCAAGGTTACTGCTCATGCTGATTTGAAAGATAAATCACAGACAGTTCACTTCCCTAAGATTCGTACATCAGCTATTGATGTGAATACAGGTGATGAGGTTGGTGTTGTTGGAAAGACACAAATCCGTGATACTGTAAGATTCTGGAACCTTGTTCCTACAAAAGATTACACTATTAAGGGTAAAGTGTATGATAAGACAACAGGTAAATTCTTAACAGATGAATCTGGAAAGAATATCGAAGCTGAAAATTCATTCCATATTAATGCGGATGGAACAGTTGATAACTGTTGTACAGCACCTTGCCATTGCAAGGGTGGTACTTGTACTTGTGAAGACTGGGCAGTATGTATCAGTGAAATCAATAAGGATTATAACCATGTAAATGGTCATACAAACTTGGTATTTAATATTGATGCTACAGACCTTGCAGGTCATGACTTAGTCGTTTTCGAATACTTGTATCATAATGATGTAATCGTTGCAGAACATGCTGATGAAAATGATTTGAATCAGACAATTCATATGCCTGAAATCAAGACAACTGCAGCTGATGTTGAAACTAGCGATAATGCTGGTACAGTAGCTGGTAAGTCAGTGGTTCGTGATACTGTTCATTACAAGAATCTTGTAGTTGGACGTGAATATACTCTGAAAGGTACATTGATGAATCAGGAAACAGGTGCTCCTGTGTTGAATGAAGATGGTTCTCTGGTAACTGCTGAAGCAACATTTACAGCAACTGAAGGTTCAGATGGTGTCAATACTGTGAAAGAGTATAATGAGAAGGATAATTCCGTTAGTGGTGATTATGTTCTCGAATTTACTGTTGATTCTATTCAGTTGGTAGGTAAGACAGTTGTTGCATTTGAAGATTTATACTATAATGGTGTAAAAGTTCATGCACATGCTGATTTGTTTGATAAAGACCAGTCAGTACACTATCCAGATATTCATACAACAGCTATTGATAGTGAAACAGGTGACCATGTAGGTTCTATCTTTGGTTCACTTATCAACGGAGTTCGTCATTTGTTTGGTGATAAAGATGCTGATGGTAATGATATTCCAGATAGCAAACAGCAGAATATTATTGATACTGTTACACTTAACAATTTGGTTCCTGGATACACTTATGTAGTATCTGGTAAGTTATATGATGTGGAAGCTTCTAAGAAAGCCGGAACACCTGTAGCACTTACTATTGATGGCAAGGAAGTTACAAAGGCTGTTACAATCACTGTTGCTGAAGATGGTAAATCTATCAAGGCTGCTGATGGTTCAGAAACATCTGTAACAAAATATCATTTGAAAGAAAACAGTGTTGATGGTACTGTAAAAGTTGTCTTTGAACTTGATAGTTCTAAGGCGCAGGGCACAAAAGTAGTTGTATTTGAAGACTTGTATCAGGATTCAACATATACTCCAGATACAAATCCAGATACTGTTGATGCGAAAGATATTATCTATTCACATAGCAATATCGATGATGAAAATCAGAGTGTATCTGAAGTAGGTATTCATACTACAGCAATTGATACAAAGACGGAAAATCATGTAGGTGTTATTCCTTCTGAAAATGAGTACTCAGTACTTAAGGATGAAGTAAACCTTACAAAACTTGTTCCAGGTGCTCGTTATGTTGTTGAAGGTGTGTTAGTTGATATCAATGCATCAGATTTCAAGAATGGTAAGATTATGTATCTGACAACAGAAGGTACTTTGACTGAAGACCGTGCAAAAGCTTACAAAGAAACAACTTTGTTTGCCGCTAAGGAAACAGATGAAGTTCATTATTTGAACTTTGGTTTGACTTCTGACATGGTTCAGGGCAGAGCATTGACTGTATTCGAAGATGTTTACCATAATGAAATCAAGATTTCATCACATCCTGCTAATGCAGATGTAGATAAATGGGATGAATCTTCATTCCAGAATCAGACAGTTTACTATCCAACAGGAAAGACAAATGCTACTGATAATACAACAGGAAATCATACAAGCTATGCTTTTGGTGAAAGAACTGTTACCGATAGAGTATATTTCGAAAACTTCATCGTTGGCGAAAATTACGAAATCGATGGTCAGTTGGTATATCAGTCAGACTTTACAGATAGTGAAGGTGTTGTTCATAAGGCTGGAGACCCATTAGATGGTGCTGTTCAGGCTGTTAAATTCACTGCAAGTGATTCGATGGTTGAAGTAGCATATGCAGATAGTGAAGAAACTGCTAAGGTTGATTCATTGAATGTGACTACATTGCCTAATGGTCATAAGGTCGTAAGTGGTTATGTTCCAATCGAGTTTAAGGTTGATGCTTCTAAGTTATCAGGTGCTACACTTGTTGCATTTGAAACATTCAAGAACAATGGTGTAACAATCTTCGACCATTCAAACTTGAAAGACTTGCCACAGACAGTAAGAATTCCTGAAATTCATACAAATGCCAAAGTTGGTGATTTGGATGAAGCATCTATTCATAATGAAAATGGAAGCTATGCTGAAATCAAGATTGTGGATACAGTAACCTATAAGAATGTATGGACTCAGGCTGAGCTTGATGAAATGCATGAACAGGGTAAAGCTGTACGTTATGCAGATGGTACTTACAGAGTAGAAAAATCTGATATCTATGATATTAAAGATAAAGCTACTTATGTAATGAAGGGTGTTCTTATGAATAAAGAGACAGGTGAAACATTGAAAAATGCTGCCGGAGAAGAATATGTTGTGTATTCTGAACCATTCTCACCTGAATCAAATGATGGTTCTGTTGATGTTGAATTTACTGTAAATGCTGCAGATTTTGTTAAAGATGATAAGAATTCTCTTGAAGCTTTGACAGTTGTTGCATTTGAAGACTTGTATCAGGTTGAAAGTAAAGACGATGTCAAGGATGATGCAGTTATTGCATCTCATAAAGATATTGATGATGCTGAACAGGACATCAGATTCCCTGAAGTTCGTACACATGCATTTGATGGTATCGAATCTGATGTAGAATTGAAAGATGGTCAGATGTTGTCACTGGAAGATGTTGAGTCTTTGGCTAAACAGCATGAAAGTGAAAAAACAACAACTGGACATGAAGTATATGCTACTGATGATATTACAATTACAGACTATGTATCTGTGAGAAATCTTCATGGAGCAACTAAGTATACTGTGAAAGGTACACTTCAGGTATTAAATGGAGATAAGTACGAAGCTGCTAAAGATGATGAAGGAAACGAAATCACTTCAACAGTTGAGTTCGATACAACATCATTGAGTGATGATTATAATGCTTCTGTTTCTGGTTATGTGCCAGTAACGTTCAAGTTCTCTGGTAAGAATTTAGCTGGAAAGACAACAGTTGCATTTGAAACATTGTATCGTGATGGTGTTGTAATCGGTGTTCACGCCGACATCGAGGATGGACTTCAGACAGTTTACTTGCCTGCAATCCATACAAATGCTTCAGACTTGTTGTCAGGTTTGAATGAAACATTGGCAAGCTCTAAGGCTGTTATCTTGGATAAGGTATCATATGAAAACTTAGAGTATGGTAAGACTTACACATTAAGCGGAACACTTCATAAGAAGTCAGATGGCTCTGTTGTTGAAGGTACTGCAGTTGAAGGTACATTCGTTGCCGGAACTGATAATCAGTTTATCTTCAAGGATGGTACAAAGGTAATGGCATTGAATGATGTCAAAGCTAAGTACAATACATCATCAACTCAGTCAAGTTGGGATGCTGCTGTAGGTGGCAATACAACAACTGGTTCTAATGAAGATAAGTCAGACCTTGATATCTCAGATAAGACAGAGTATGTAGTTGGTCGTGATATTCCTGCTGGATATTACAAGATTACACCTGTTGATAATGGATATGGTCAGTTCGGTTACTGGTGTATTTATACATCAAAAGATACAAAGACTGTTCCTGCTGAAAGAACTTTGGAAACTACATTGACAAATGGTATTGTTACTGATAAGGAACCTGTCAACTATATTAGATTAGCTGACAACATGGTACTTCAGATTGCCAATAATACGGTAAATGGAAAAGCCAATGCAGAGTTTGTTCAGGTATCTGCTGATGAAGCAGAACTCAACTTGAATAAGACTGTAAAAGATTTCTTTGATAAGTTGAATGCTTCTGATAATACAGTTGCTGATGCTGACAATACTACACCAACAGAAACTCCTGCTGAAGATGGTACAGAAACAACAATTCCTGATGCAGATGCAAAAGCAGATGTTAAGGGTGACGCTTCAAAACGTGTAAGTGGAGAGGTATACGTTGTAATGGAAGTCAATGCCGAAGACCTTGGTGGTGAAACGCTTGTAGCTTTCGAATCTCTGAGTGCTTCAGATGATAACGGAAAGGGTAAAGTAATTGCTACTCATGAAGATATCAATGATGAAGACCAGAGTGTAAATGTACCTGTCATTCAGACATCAGCTACTATTGATGGTGCGAAGAGTGCAGATGCATCAAAAGATTCAACAGTTGTAGATACTGTTTCATATCACAACTTGGTTCCAGGTTGTGAATATGAAATGCGTGGTGTCCTTATGGATAAGTCAACTGGAAAATCTACTGGTGTAACAGCAGTTCAGAAATTCAAACCTGATAAGGCAGATGGAACTGTAGAGATTACATTTAAGATTGACACAACTGCTTATGTAGGACGTCAGTTGGTTGTATTCGAAGAACTTGTTTCTAATGACGAAAATGGTACAGCTTATGTCGTTGCTCAGCATAAAGATATCAATGATGCGGCACAGACGGTTACTGTAACAAATCCGCCTGAAGACAAAGTTACACCAAGTATTGATACTAGCGATTTTTCAACAATTGGTTATGTGATTGGTGGAGTTGCAATGGTATTATTGCTTGCAGGATTGGCAGTTCTTCGTAAGAAGAAATTCCATGCATAATCAAGATTGATTTGAAGATGTGGTGTAAAGCCACACCGGATAATCAGTATCATATCAAAAATAATCAGTGGGAGGTCGGTTTTTTACCGCCTCCTGTTGGTTGATATGATGCATTTTTACTTTTATTAATTTTTCGCATCCATTGAAAATGACTGATAAATGTGTTAAACTTGATTTTGAGAAAGATGTGTATGACATGTAGATATTACTTATTTTTCGAAGGATAGGAGCGAGAAAATGAGCTTAAAAAGTAAAAATAAAAAGACTCAAAAACCTCGAAGCGATGCGATTGATAAATCTTCTAACAAAGGTTCATCAAAATTGTTTACCGTTTTGTTTCGAGTGATTACATTAATTGCAGTTATTGTTTTAGTATATTGTGGTTATAAATATTTTTCTCAATGGTGGGATTATCATAATAGTAATGTTACGTATGAGAAAATTAAAAATGATGGTGTCGTAGATAATGATGGTTCATCGTTGGGTGATGAAACAGAAGAAATTGATAAGACCGATTTGATTGGAATCGATTGGGATTCTATCAAGCATAAGGATTTGGTTGCTTGGATTCAAATGGACAGTGTTAGTTATCCTGTGTATCATGATGATGGAAGTCAGTATTATTTGAGACATTTACCGGATGGTACCTATGCAACAGCAGGAAGTATTTTCTTGTATGGAGAAAATTCAGCTGATTTTACAGATTTGTCAAGTTTTATTTACGGACATAATATGGCAAATGGTACAATGTTCGGGTCATTAAAGAATTACGTAGATGATAAGTATAAAGACCATAAGTTTTATATTTATTTGCCGGATGGTACAAGACATACCTATCAGTTTTTCGCTGTAGCGACAGTGCCACAATCTTCTCAGGCTTATACATGGTCGTTTGCAAATGATGATTCATTTAAGAACTGGCAGATGTTTCTGAAAGAAATGTCACTGGTAAATTGTACAGCTCAGGTTGATACGACAAAGAAGTATGTAACTTTATCAACGTGTAATGGTTCATATGGTACGACAAAGCGATTGATTATCACTGGTCAGGAGATAAAGGTCGATAAAGTACAGAAACCTGCAGGTTGGTATGATGAATATGCTGCATCTATTGCAAATAAAAATTCGCAAAGACAGAAAGTTGCGGAGGATGTACAAACAACATTGTCAAGTATCCAGTCATCCAAACGTAAGGACCTGTATGATGAGCGAAGAAAAAAATAAAACTGATATTGCTAGAACAGAATAATTTGCGTTTAGTGAAATTATGTTTTATATTATAACTAGACAATCCTAAGAATAGAAAGGAAGGAACAAAAACATGAGAAAACATAGTAAAGATGTTTCAAAGGTTGCGTCTCTTCTGATGAGTGTAGCTATGGTTGGTGGTTCTGTTGTACCGAACATTCCAGTTTGGGCAACTACAGATGACGATGGTGATGATGGTGTTACTATCGAAAAGTCAACTGATGGTAAGACATCAGAAGGTGCTGTTGCAACATTATTAGATGATGACAGTGAAGTTGCTGCACAGGCTATGGATGGTTATGTAGCTATTAAGCTTGCTGCTGATGACGGAACAATTAAATCTGTTGATTTACCTGAAAATACGACTATTGGCGATGCTATGAAGACATTGCTTGAAGATGCAGGTCTTTCATTGCCAGAACAGGCATATGCAAATTTGCAGGTAGATACTGTTGCATTTGGAAATCGTGAACAGTTGGATAAGACAGATACATTGAAGACTTTGTATACAAATGTTTCCACATCAGCTTCGTTGCATCCTGATTTTGTTGAAACATTAGTTTTGTATGATGATACAAATCAGTATTTCAGAATTCCATTCAGTTATGTCCAAAACGATGGTGTATTGTTGACAAAGAATGAAGATATTAAATCTGGCATGTCTTATGATGGCATCAATAAGATTACGTTCGATTTGAATGGTGGTAATGCTGATAAATCGGATTACATTTTGTGGAGAGATTCTGATGATTCTTTGGCTGCATATGTCATGGACATGATTAAGCCGACAAAAGATGGTGCGTCTTTTGATGGATGGTATTTGACAACAGAGCCTGGGGATGAGGACGAACCGTTAACTGGTTATGAGTTGGCATCTGAGGTTATGGCTGGTGGTGGCGTGTTGCACGCTCATTATTCAACTAATAAATACACTGTATCTTTTGATTCACAGCTTGGTGAGGTTTCAAATCCAGATTCAATTAAAGTTGAAACTGGTGAAAGTATTGGAGCCGATAATCTTCCAATATTGGAAGCAGACGGTAAGATTTTTCAGGGCTGGTTTACAGAAGCAGAAGGTGGTACTAAGTTGAATGGTGATGAACCTATTACAGCAGATACAATTGTATATGCACATTGGGTTGATGATAAGACAACTTACACTGTAACATTTGATGCTGGTGATGGTAATATTACATCTGGTCATGCGACAATTACAGGAAAACCTGGCTCTCAGCTTGGAACTTTACCTATTGCATCAAAAACAGGTGCTACGTTTGAAGGTTGGTATGATAAACCAAATGGAGAAGGTCAGAAGATTTCTGAATCCACTACAATTGGTTCTGATGCTACTTATTATGCTCATTATAAAGTTGCAACTTATACCGTAAAGTTTGTACCTGAAGGTGGTACATTTGAAGAAGGTGCAAGCAATACAGCTAGTGTAGAATATAATAAGTCTGTTGAATCAGTACCTGGTGTATTCAAGAATGGTTATACATTCAAAGGCTGGTTTACTGAAAAAGATGGTAAAGGTACTCAGATTCAGGCTGGTTCACAGATTACAAGTGATGTTACAGCGTATGCTTATTGGGTAAAAGATACACAGTCTTTCACTATCACATTTGATGCAAATGGTGGTAACGTAAGCGAATCAACTCGTACAATTACGTCTGGACAGACTGTTGGTACATTACCTGTTCCAACAAGAGATAATTATTCATTTGCTGGATGGTTTACAAAAGCAAGCGGTGGTCAGGAAGTAAAGGCTACTGATACACCATCAGGAAATGTGACATATTATGCACGCTGGACAAAGGTAAATAAACCGATGACTTCTTTGAAGATTACGTCCGGTGACAAGACAATTAATTTGTCTGATGATTTGAATCTTGAGTATACTTACGGTCCTGATGACTGTGATGATACAGCTGTTTTCTGGGAATCTGATAATCCAAAGGTAATCAGAGTTGATGGAGATAAGCTGGTTGTTGTTGGTGCAGGTACTGCAAGACTTACACTTCGTTCTTCTAACGGTTTGAGCGATTCTGTAACAATTACTGTTAAGAATTCAAACTTGTTGGTTAAGACAGTTACATGGGATAAGCCTGAACAGACTATTACAAATGCAGAAGGTCTTGATACTGGATTCAAGTGGGGACCAGCAAATGCAGACAATGCAAAATTTGTTTATTCTTCATCTGATTCCAAGATTCTTGAAATTGCTGAGGATGGTTCATCTTGGAAGCTTGGCGGTAAGAAAGGTGACGTTGTTCTTACAGTAGCAACTGCAGATGGCAGTGTATCGGCTAAGATGACAGTTCATGTTGTAGAAAATAATAATGACGATAAACAGGACCCAATTGAAACAAATCATAAGATTATGTTCAATACAACAGGTGGTAAAGCTGTTGAAACAGTTGTTGTAAAAGATGGTGAGGGTCTTGCTAAACTTCCAACAACAAGTCGTGATGGTTATACATTTAAAGGATGGGCAACTGCAGATGGAACTGTAGTGACTAAGCTGGAAAATGTAAAAGCTGATACAACATTGTATGCACAGTGGGAAGAAGTCAAACAGCCGGAAGATACACGAATTACTGTGACATTTGAGTTGCAGAATGGTCAGAAGGCTACAACACAGAAGGTTGAAAAAGGTGGAAAGCTTGCTTCACTTCCAACACCAACTCGTGAAGGATATACATTCCTTGGATGGTTTACAACATCTGCTCGTGGTGGTAAGGAAATTACAAAAGATACAACTTTTGATGCTAACACAACAATCTACGCTCATTGGGTAGAGACGGCAACAAAAGATAAATATACATTGACTCTTGATGGCAATGAAGGTCAGATTAATGGTAAGAGTGGTTTGACAGTTGTTGGAACAAAACTTCAGTCAGGTACAGGCGCTGTTAACAGTCTTGCTCAGTATAAGGCAACTCGTGTTGGATATACATTTGCCGGATGGATTGATGAAAAAGGAACTTTGGTTTACAATGCAGATGGTTCTGTAGTAGTAGGAACTTCTTATTGGAAGGATGCAAATACATACACAGGTCGTGATTTGACATTGTATGCTAAGTGGATGAAGAACGCTAATCAGTTCGTCATTACTTACGATACTCGTGGTGGAAATGATATTCATCCTGTAGCTTATACAGATGGTGCAATTGTTTCATCATTTGCAACACCAACTCGTGCAGGCTATACATTTGCTGGATGGTATATGGATGATGCATACAAGACTCCGGTTAAAGAGTTGACTATGACAAAAGATTATACAATCTATGCAAAATGGACAAAGAATAAGGTTGATGAACCAAAGAAAACATACACTGTGAAGTTTGATTCTCAGGGTGGTTCCGATGTTGCTGATATTACAGCAGAAGAAGGTACTGTTGTTGATTTGGTAACACCAACTCGTGAAGGATATGCTTTCGATGGATGGTTCACTGAACACGATGGTGGTCAGATGATTACTTCATTGACTGTATCTGGAAACATGACATTCTATGCACATTGGACAGAAGATGTAAAACCAGTTGTGAAATCAACTGTGACATTTGATTACAATGATGGATTAGGAACTGTACGTAAGATTTCAGCTACTGCTGGTACTGAGATTGGTCAGTTGCCAATTGCAGCTCGTAATGGATATGTTTTCCTTGGATGGTTCGATACACCGGAAGGTTCTGATGACGATAAGTCATATGAATCATATGTGGTTCAGGATAAAGATACTACTGTATATGCTCGTTGGAAAGCTGACGGAACAAAACCTGTTGAGGGTGATTACACTTTGACATTTGATTCTCAGAGTGGTTCTTATGTAGCACCAATCAGTGCAAAAGAAGGTGTCTTGATTAAGTCATTACCTACACCAACACGTGAAGGTTATGTATTCGATGGCTGGTTTACAGACCCTGTTGCTGGTGATAAGGTTGAAGAAATCGAATTGCATGCAAACACAACATTGTATGCACATTGGACAGAAGATGCGAAAGCTGACACATGGACAGTTACCCTGGATGATGGTGTAACAACACCTCATAGCTTTGCTATTTCAACAAAGGATGCGTTCACAGGCTTTACAACTCCTGTAAGGGATGGCTATAAATTTGAAGGATGGTTTACAGAAAAAGATGGTGGAGAAAAAGTTGCTGATTCTGTAGCGTATGCTGGTAAGAAAGAAGTAACATTCTACGCTCATTGGTCTAAGACTGGTTCTGATGATAAGCCATCTGAAGATAAGAAGGTAACATACATCAAGTTGAGTGCTTCTAAGTTGACTAAGAAGATGGGAGAAGACCTTGGTCTTACTTATACTTACGGTCCTAAGGGAGCAACAAATGCTGAGTTCGTATGGACATCTTCAAATGAAAAGGTCATGAAAGTCATCACAAAAGATGATGGTTCTCAGACAATGAAATATGTTGGTGCTGGTGTTACAACACTTACAATTTCAACAAAAGATGGTACTGTTTCTGATAGCTGTGAATTGACTGTTACAAACAGTGATGGCAGCACAGACAATAACAATACTGAAAAGGTAAGCTATAAGCTGAACTTGATATTGCCAGATGGCAGAACTGCTACAGCCACTGTTAAGAATACAGCAAGTCTTGACAGTCTTGTTACAAAACTTGGTTACACTGTTCCAAAATGGGCAGTTGATGGAACTGGTGAAGAAATTGCCAATTCAACAACAATGGGAGACCTTGTTAAGAAGGTTGGTTCTAAGTCATTCGTTATGAAGGGCTATGATTCCGATGGAAATGCAATTGTAAAAGTGACTATTACAAACAAGGGTGACAATACATTTGATGTAGTGGCATCTAAGGATGTTGATGGTAACAGCAACAATGGTGGTTCTGATAACAATGGCAACAATGGTTCTGATAACAATGGTTTAACAGATAATAATGGCGGTTCCGATGACAACGGAAACAACAATGGTTCTGATGGAAATGGCTCAACCGATGATAATGGAAATGCTGATAATACAGCTGATGAAATTTCCACTTATACATTGACTGTTGTTTCAACAACTGGTTCTACTCAGAAAGTAACTATCAAGAATAACAAGACATTGTCTGAATTGGCAAATGCACTTGGATATACAAATGTAACTAAGTGGACTGTAAAACAGGCAAATGTATCTGAATATGAAATTGATGGTACAACAACTATGAAGACTTTGGCTGAGTTAATCAGCAAGAATGGTGACCTTGCTATCATTGCTTATACATCTGATGGTACAGCCATTGGTTGTGCTAAGGTTGTTGCAGATAGTACAGAAGGTTCTTACACTGTAACTCTTTCAAAGGATACAAATGTAGCTCTTCGTAGTAAGGAAGAAATTGACCAGGAAAATGCTTCTACAGATGGTAAGGGTAAAGATGACGAGTCTAAGAACGAAGTATCAAAAGACGGTAAGAGTGATTCCGAAGCTCCTGCTGTTCATACTTCTGACGTAGCTACGTTGCCATTGTATGGTGCACTTGGCGGAGTATCTTCCGTATTGCTTGGTGCAGCAGCATTCTTGAAAAAGAAATTCAGAAAATAATGTTTTCTGATTGATTTTGGAACACCGTGACGCAGGTCACGGTGTTCTTTTTGTGTGTTAAATTCATTGATAAATGGGCGTTTTTATGTTATTCTTTGAATATGAAATGATGTAATTGCGTCACAAATTATAAGAAAGGTGGTATGTATTATGGCTGGTAAAGCTGTGACTGGTAATGGTTCACATAGATTAACAGTTCGTTTAACAGATAAGGATTTTGATAGATTGTCTTATTGGGCTGATAAGGCAGGTCTTTCTATCAATGAGTTTATTCCTGTTATTTTAGACAGGTGGGTGGATATTGAAAATGGCAATTATGAATTGCCGACACTGGAGATTCAGCGTTTGAATCAGTTGGTTGACGTTGTTCTTGGTTTATCATCAAATATACAGTCATTAGAGTCTGTGACAATCAATGGTTTTGATAGTCTTTTGAAACTTACAAAAGGTGATAACTACTTGTTGGAAAATGAAGATGGAGAATTTTAGAAAGGAGATGAAGCAGTATGGCGGGTCCAAGTAAGATGGATGGTGCAGTTGATTTCTGGGCGAATCTTAAGAAACAAAAAGAAGAGGAAGCTCGTCAGAAGGAGTTGGAAGCTCAACAAAAAGAACTTTCATATGATGAAAGTGATTGGGGTATGTCTGGTCATGTTATCGAAGAACCAGCAGAGCAATCGTTGCAACAATCTCCTATGGAACAGGCTCCTGTCATTGATAAAATGCCGAGTCAGGAGTTGGTGAAACCAACACCTATAAAGACAGAAGAAGCAATTTCTCAGTCTGTACAGTCTGCACAAGATGTGCAGGATGAATATGATAATCTGCCGGAACCGGAGCCAGAAGATGATGATAGAGCATCTTTTGCTGAGACTAATGTAATTGATAGTACACCGCACAATAAAGCGTTGGATATGGCAAATTTGCATGAAGAACCTGTTGAAAAGGTTCCAGATGCAATGTCAAGTACTGAAATGGATAAGTTGGCAGATGATGCTTTGAGCATGTCAAAGAAGAGAAATTCTGTAAAAGAATCCATTCGTTCTTCATATAAGGCTGCTCAAAAGAGTCAGTCTGGTACTGGAAAAACCAATGGCAAGTCAAAAAAGAAAGATAATGAACCGAATCCTTATTGTATTGTAAAGAAATTTCCAAAAGCTATTATGACACGTATTCAAAAAGAATTCCCTGGTGCAACACAGTTGGATGCATTGGTTGCATGGATTATGACGCATTGTGATGAAACATTTGGCGCAGCGTGCGGTGGTTCGTTGACTGAAGGTCAAATGGCAATGGTCGATAGTTATGAGAAGGATACAATTCATTCTACATATGATTTATGTGCTGCGATATTGAAAGCACAGCAGAATATTGATTATAAACTGTCTACATTGCAGCTTGAGTCAAGTTATTTGTTGTATGACCGTTTAGGTTTTCGTGAAGGTGTACCACCTACACCAGAGCAAGTAGATTTGCTCGAAAATGGTGTTACAGATATTGCACTTCGTGCACAAGACCAGACAAAGGCGTTTCGAGCTGAAGAGAATTATAGAAATGGGAGGAAGAAGTCATGAAATCTAAAAAGAGATTGATAAATTTTGACTTTGTTTTATTTCTTTTTGTAGTGTCTGTATGCTGTTGTGCAGGTTGCTTAGCTGCTTCAAAGGTGATAAACGATGGTTATTGGCATTTAGCAATGGGGCGATATATGGTGAAAAATCATACTGTTCCATCAACTGCCATCGGTGCGTGGGGTAGTGATAAATTGTCATGGTTGCCGCAAGAATGGTTATTTGAAGTTTTTTCTTATAAGTTGTTTGGAGACAATGTAGAATTATTTGCGTGGTGCTGGACAGTATTTCTTATTGTTTGTATTTTTGCAATTGGTTTTGGTTTAAAACTGCACAAAAATACAACCGATAAATTATTGCCGTTATCTGTGTTCGGTGCATTGGCAGCTTTGCTGACTGTATCGTTTACTCATCCAAGACCACAGTTGGTCAGTGCAATCTTGTTTGCAATATATTTATTTGCATTGAATAACTGTCTGAAATCGACTAAAAGTATGAAATGGTACACTTATGTATATTTTTTAGTAATAAGTGTTCTGTGGGCTAATTTTCATGCTGGAACAGCTATTCTTGGATATATGATACCATTGGCACTTGCATTGATTTTAACAGTCACAAAAAAGCTGGATGTTTTGAAGTCTTATTTTGAAATTGATAATTCAAAAGAGACTATTGATAAATTGTCTTGGATGGCATTAGTAATGCTTGTTGGTGTATTTATTACACCAAATGGTATTAGCGGTTTTATTTATCCAATAAAGTCTATGTGTGATGATACGATGCTTTCTGTAATAACAGAATGGCAGTCACCATCTTTTGGTGATTTTACACATTTTGTTGTGTTTTATATACCGTTTTTTGCGTTTGTATTTTATGTGTTTTTCAGACGCAAAACAAAATGTGATTTTGTAAAAACATTGATTGTGTGTATGATATTTGCATTATCATTTATGCATATTCGTATACTGATTTATTTGTATATTTCATTAATGATATGCACTGTTTCTGATTTACCGGAAATCCGTATTAATATAAATTTGAAACAGAAAGGTTTTATGAGCATTGTAATGTCTGTTGCAATGTTGATAATGTTTGGTGTGATGTTTTCAAACATTGTAACAACTGATTATGAACAAATGGAAGGTTATAATAATACAGAATTTTTTGATACTGTAAAACAGTATGCAGGAGACCGTATGTATAATTATTATGATATTGGTTCTCTTTGTCAGTATTACGATATTCCAGTGTTCGTAGATGCTCGTTATGACCCATTTTCAAATAATCGTATGAAAGAAGTTATAAAACTTGTTTATGGTGATTCTCATTCGGATGAGTTTATTGACATTATGGATAAATATGATTTTACATCAATTCTTGATTTGAAAGATTCACATACAATTGAGTGGGCAAAAGTTCATGGATATGTTAAAATGGGAGAGTTGTCAGTCGGTTCATCTAGTGATTCTTCTATCCAGACTGTTTATTATTTTTACGTCAAGAAGTCTTGATTTATCAACATAAATGAGGTAAAATAGTATTAGAATTTGTAAAATTCTAAGACAGTTTTTGAGCAATACAGAGAAAGGATGTAGAACAATAATGATTGGAATTCTAGCAGAAAAACCATCGCAGGCTCGTAACTTTGCGAAGGCTTTGGGTGGTCAAAAAGGTGTATATAATGGAGAGCAATATTTGATTGTCCCTGCTCGTGGTCACTTATATGGATTTTTACCAAATCCGAATGAAATGGTGGCTCCGGCATTGGTTGAAAAATATAAATCATGGGAAATTGAAAATTTGCCATGGAATGAAACTGATATTAACTGGAAATACGGTATGAAAGAAGATGCACAGAGTGCATTGGATACAATCAAGTCACAGTTGGGGATGTGTGATGAAATTGTTATTGGTACTGATGATGACCCTACAGGTGAAGGTACTTTGCTTGCATGGGAAATTATTTCTGAGTTAAATCTTCAGGCAAATACATACAGTCGTATGTTTTTTGCAGATGAATCTGAAAAAGAAGTTCAGAAAGCATTTACTAATCGTAAGGTTCTTGGACATGCATTGTCATGTATGTATGATGACCCTGATTATAAACAGGCGTTATTCAGAACGAAATGGGATTATCTTTCTATTCAGTGGACTCGTGTAGCTGCAAGTTTTTCACCTCGTGGTCAGATGCCACGACAAGGTCGTTTAAAATCAGCAATGGTTAAAATTGTTGGTGACCAGCTTGAATTGGTGAAAAATTATGTAAAGAAACCATTCTATCAGGCTCGTTTTATTGATGAAAATAAAGTGATTTATACAAACAAAGACGAGCCGACGTTTGATAAAAAAGAAGATGTGCCAATTCAGAATTTTCATAGCAGTGCTGTTGTATGTGATAAGAAAGAAATCAAATACACAGCTCCTCCAAAGTTTTTGGATTTGGCAACACTTGGTGGTATTTTAGCACCAAAGGGTGTACCTGCGAAAACTGTTTTAACAACTTATCAGAAACTCTATGAAGCAAAAATTGTTTCATATCCAAGAACGGAAGATAAGTGTATTACCATTGAACAGTTCAACGAACTGCTTCCATTGGTGGACAAGATTGCATCACTTGTTGGTGTAGATGCTTCATTGATGACACATCGTCAACCTCGTAAGACACATGTTAAGACTGGTATGGCGCATGGTGCCAATAGACCTGGTTCAGTCGTTCCATCTTCACTTGATACGTTGGATGCTCAGTATGGTGTTGGTGCAAAGATGATTTATGTAACACTTGCAAAGAATTATCTTGCAACATTATGTGAAGATTATGAGTTCGAAAAGCAGACTGGACATGTTCAGGATTATCCAAAGTTTATTGGTACAGCAAATGTTCCAAAATCATTAGGCTGGAAGCAGGTTTTTGGTGCTGATGTAACTGACGATGAAGATGATGAAACATCTGTTGGACTTGGTACAAATGCAGACCCTTACGTATATGAGGGTGCAAATCCAAAACCAACGGCTCCTACAATGAAATGGTTGATGAAACAGCTTGAAAAACATGATGTAGGAACCGGTGCTACTCGTACAAGCACTTATGCTGATGTAACAAATGCCAAATCGAAAAATCCTTTGCTGATTGAAAAGAAAGGTAAACTTTCAATGGCACCTGTTGGTGAAACATCTTACATTTTGCTTCCTGGAACACATATTGGAAGTCTTGATTTGACTGAAAAAGTTATGGCTCAGATGAAAGAGATTTATGACGGAAAGACAACGGGCGATGAATATCTTCATGAGATTCAGCAGATGGTTGTTGATGATATTGAAGTCATGAGAGCCAACAGTAAAAATATCACAGCAACAGGTGTTGCAGTTCCTGTGCGTGAAAAGTATACTGGAAATTGGAATGGTAAAGACGTGACATTTGCAAAAGAATGGTCAGGTCATACATTTACAGATGCTGAATGTGAGGCTCTCTGTAGAGGTGAATCTGTAAAGATTACAGCTGTTTCAGCTAAGACTGGTAAGGAATTCACATGTGAAGGAAAGCTTGAAATTCAGACATACAAAGGTAAAAAATTTGTAGGTTTCAAGGTTGACCCTGAAAGCATGTCAAGCGCTGATGGTGCTGATAGATATACAGGTGAGTGGAATGGTAAGAAAGTTGCATTTAAAAGAGAATGGGCTGGACACCATTTTACAGATGAAGAATGTGAAGCCTTGTGTAGAGGTGAAACAATCAGTGTAAAAGGTAAAACCAAAGACGGAAAAGATTTTGAATGTCAGGGTGCTCTTGAGATTCAGGATTATAAAGGTAGAAAGTTTGTAGGTTTTAAAATGAAAGAAAATGCGGGTACTACAACCGATGAACGTTGGGTTGGTACTTGGAATGGTAAAAAGATTGCGTTTAAGCGTGATTGGTCAGGACATCATTTTACAGATGACGAATGCGAAGCTTTATGCAGAGGCGAAGTGATTGACATTACAGCAACTTCTTCTAAGACCGGAAAAGATTTCAATGTTTCGGGTAAACTTGAGATTCAGGATTTCAAAGGTCGTAAGTATGTAGGCTTCAAGGCAGATTTCGGGGCAAATACATCTTCAAAGAAAGGTATTCCTGAAAGTTTCTGTCAGCATAAGTTTACAGATGATGAAATGGCTTTGTTGGAAATGGGTAAAGAAGTGTTCATTAAAGGCTTTGTTTCTAAAGCTGGTAAAGCATTTGATGCATATATCAGTTATGGAAAAAATAAAGATGGGCGTATGGGATTCATTTTCAATTTCGACAGAAAATAGTCGAAAAAACTAGATGCTCTCTGTCCTTTTGAGGGCAGAGAGCATTTTAATTATCACATTTATGTGTTAATATAAGGATGATGAAAAAAATATTAAAGATTAGGAGGCAAAGAGTCATATGGCAGTGAAACCAAGTTACAGGATTCCGTATGGTTTGAATCAGAGTTACGCTGACATGAGTATTTCACTTAATACAAAGGATGGTACGATTGGTAAAGTATTGCCTTTAAAGGTTGTTTTTACATATGTAATCAGTTTTCTCGTATGTTTTTACTTGATATTGAATACGTTTATTGGAACAATGTCTAGTATTCCACAGAAAGTAATTTTTGTAGTTCTTTGGGTTGCTTTGACAATTACATTGGCAAAATACGATACGACACAGCGTATGAATATGCAGCTTGTTCCAGTAGCTTTGAATTATTTACCAAAGTCTGCAAGACATGTTTATACTCGTAGCAATAAACCAGCTACTGCATTTTTTAATATATTAGGTATTGAAGAGATTGCAGATGATGGGTTAATCACTTTCATTGATGGTACATATGGTTATTGGTATCGTATCGTTGGTAGTGCTTCGGTATTATTGTTTGATGATGATAAAGAGGCTATTATCAATCGAGTAGAATCATTTTATAGAAAATGGCATACAGATGCTCAGATTTCATTTGTAACAATGAAAGAAGCCCAGAAAGTTTATAACCAGGTTGCAAGTCTGAAAAGAAGGTATGATAATCTTCGTACCACAAATGCTGACCTTCGTGCTGTCGCAGAAGAACAATTTGATATCTTGAAAAATTATGTTGGTCATGAATTTAAGAGTATTCACCAGTATATGTTGATTAAAGCAGATAACAAAGAAGCGATGACAGTTGCCGTGAATATTCTTCAGACAGAGGTTGAGAATTCATCTTTGATGATTAAACAGTGTGTTCCATTGGAATACGATGATGTTGTAGATATGTATAAATCAATTTATAGAAAGGGGGACAACTAGAATGGGTTTGTTTGGTGATAAAAAAGAGAAGGAAACCAAAGAAGAAAAAGCACTTCGTAAAGAAAAAGCTCGTAGAGTTGTAGATTTTAGTGATAAAAATCGACCTTTCTTGAATGAATTGAGACCTCGTGAAAAATATGTTTTTCATAGCGATTATTTCGAGATTGATAACCAGGTAGCAAGTATCTTGTCATTTTTCCATAAGGATGGTGCAACAGACAATTTTGGTGTATTTTGGGGTATCAATCGTATTCCAAATGGTCTGAGCGAAAATATTGTAACAATTTGTTTTGAGCAGATTGAAAAGATGACAGAAGGCTGGATTCAGGACCATCAGACAAAAGCCGAAGGTGTTTCCGAAATCAGTGCGAATGAAACAGGTCGTGCAGGTAACAGCACATCAAAGGCGAAAGCAACTCGTAAAGCATATGATATGGATGTGATTGCAAGAGAATTGCAGGATGGTGGTGCTTATCTGAATGTACAGTATCGTTTGCTTGTAAAGGCACCAACGTTGGAAGCTCTTGATTATGCTGTAAATCTTATTGAACGTTCTTATGTAGATAGATTTGGTACGTTGGAAGCAGAGGCATATGCTGGTAATCAGCGTGATGAACTTCGTACATTGTTTAGTAAGAACAAACAGAAAGTTGGAGCTGGATATTATTTTACATCGCAGGAATATGCAGGTTCATATTCATTGGTAACACATGGTTTGGAAGACCGTAATGGTGAATATGTTGGCTATATGGTTGGTGATGTTAATAACTCAGCTGTATTGTTTGATGTGGATGGTTATTCACATCATGCGGTGGTGGTAAATGAAAATTTTCATGAAAAGCTTGGTCGTGTGCATATTGCCGATATGTGGGGTTCTAAGATTTCACAGTCAGCTATGTTGAATAATCATCGTGTTATTCATATTTTAATGGATGGTGTAAACATGAATCAGGTTGGTCCAGAGTTCAAGGATTTGACTTATAAACTGGACATGCAGCATGGTGCTGTAAATATGTTTGAAATGTTCGGTGAAGAGGATGATGAAATGACTGTTTTTCCAGCTCAGATGCAGAAATTGATTCTTATGGCTGAACAGGCATATGAAACAACGGATTCTGACCGTTCCATCATTCGTGGACAGTTGGAAGAGATTGCAACACGATTTTATATTGACCGTCGTATGTGGCATGAAAATGCAAAAGAAAATCGTGAGAAATTGCGTGTAATTGGTGTACCTCATAGAGATATTCCAAGATTGCAGGAATTTGTATCTTATTTAGAAACGGCGTATAAGAAACAGACGATGACAGCTGCGAAAGATGATGAGAAGACGCATGCGTTGTCTGTACTTCGTTCAACATTTAGAAATATGTTGTCAAATAATGGTGATTTGTTTAATATAATTACATCTGATGAAATTGATGGTGCGAAGCAGGGACAGCGTGTATTGTATGATTTCGGTGGATTGATGCGTCGTGGTAAAGGTGTTGCTATGGCACAGCTTGTAAATATCATTGGATTTGCTGTTGGTAACTTAGGTGAAGGGGATACAGTTATCATTCATGGTACAGATTTGATTGATGATGGTGTTAAGGATTATATCGAGACTCAGTTTGCCCATTTATTTGAAAAAGGTGGCAGAGTTGTGTATATTTATAATGATACCGATAGAATGTTGATGGATAAATCTTTTTGCCATTATGACAAAGCTGATTACACTATTTTTGGTAATATGACTGAATCCGCTGTTTCTTTGTATCAGCAGGAACTTGGTCAGACAATTCCGCCAGATTTAAGTGCTTTAATTACAAATAAGAGTCAGTCTATTTGTTACATTCGTCGAGATTTTGATAATGTAGTGTTTAAGCAAGACCTTGCGCTCGGTATCACTTCTAAAAATAAGGTAAAGAAAAAGAATAAATTCATTAAAAGGAGGTAGATACTGTGAGTGCTGTGAAAAGAAAAAAACTTTATCGCTTTGTTTCTTTTCTGTTAGCAGTTGTCACTTGTATGGGGATGTTTTTTCCAACAAGTGTATATGCTACAAATTCCAGCGGTAGCGGGAATGATGAAGTAGAAACAGTTGGTGATATTTATGATGTGTCAACGGCATTGACTGCATATGTCAATAACGTAGTTGGTGCAAACAGTAATGATAAGCATAATAATCAGCGTGTTGAAAATCCTGGTAATGTTGGTAATGCTGGAGCATATGTTGGTTATGGTGATTCAAAACAGAAGTTTCAGGGTTTTATTACAAATAATTCAACTATAGGTTCATCTACATCTACATATGATGCCTGGAAAGGCGTTTTGAAGGGTAGCGGTGCAAAGAAAAATTATACTTATGACTATGTTCGATTTGGTAGATTACTTGCTGATGCTGGTTTGGATGAAACTTTTGATTCAAGCGCTTCTCAGACAAAACGAATGGCTGTTGGTTTTTTAAGCAGAGTCTTTTATGGTGCATCTGAAATTGTACCATCCGCATTTGGTATTGCTTTGAATTTTTTATCAGCGTTGAATCCGTTTAGCTTTTTTAAAGTTTCACATGTTCCTGTTGGTGGTATAACTGGTGGAAATAGTGGTATTAATTATAATAGCAGTAAGGTTGGCACTATTTTACAACCATTGCAAACATTTTTATCAAATATTTATGATTCAATTACTAAGAATCTAACATGGACGGTTGTAGTTCCAATGTTCTTAATGTTCAGTTTATTTAGCATTGCAATGCTTCGCAGAAAGGCAAGTACAACACTTGGTAAATTAGCAATTCGAGTTGTATTTATTGTTGTAGGTATTCCGATTCTTGGCGGATTATATACGCAGACTTTACTTGATTTAGGTGAAGTTACCAAAGAAGAGCCGACCGGTGCTAGATTAGTTGCATCTTCATATGTGGATTTTTCACATTGGGCGGATAAAAATTTATACGTTGATGGTCATACTTGGACTCTTGTATCTACTACACAAGATACGGATGCAGGCGGCATGGCAACAAGTGAAACGTTGCGTTCTTTACGAACAACTGCAGGTAATATCAATGGATATTCTAATTCAGCATTTACAAATGTAAGACATTTGAATGGTAAAACAGATGCTCTTTCAGGTGGTCAGTGGGATTCGAATGGTAAGGTAGAAAAAAAGAAACAGAGTGAGAATGAGACTTTACAGGATGGAATTGATGATTTATTAGGTCGTTATCAAGATGCGGATTCATATACAGCTCCTGCGTATGCTTCTAAGGTTTCCAAGTCATTAGAAGATACGAATCATGGAGATGCTTCCATGTTGAATAATATGTTTGATACTACGGATGAAATGGCAGATTGGTTGAAACGTACTGAGTCTGATAATGAAGCAATTTGGAATGGAACCAATGCATCCGATGATGCTGGTATGGATTGGTTGAAATACGGTAAGAATGGCGCTAATAAGAATAACATTTTTAATGATGGTAATATGCGTTCTATTCCAGATGGTAAAAAAATGAGTTATAGTGGTAAGCTTAGCTCATTATCTATGTATAATTATCTTTCAACATCATTTGGTTCTAAGTCGATTGTTACATATTCAAATTCAACATCAATTTCGGAACATACAACTCGTGTGCATGCATCTGTAACGTCTGTTGGTTCGGGTGCACTGAAAATTTTGTTTATTGCAAACATGTGGGTTTGTCTTGCCGTAACAGCGTTGCTTGGAATTATGTTTGCTTTTATGACAGTGTTTGATAGCTTGAAAACAAGCATTAAGTTGCTTGTAGCAATTCCGGCATCCGCACTTGGTGCATTGAGGGCGATTTCTCAGGTGGTTATTTATACAATCACAATGATTTTCCAAGTTATCATTGGTGCGTTTATGTATGCGTTTGTATCAGATTTTGTACTTGTCTTTGCGACATTGGTTGAAAATCTTGTTAAGCATGATGGTGGAAGTATAATTGGTTCTGGTAAAGACCTTACGGATATGACTATCCTCATTGGTGGTCGTTTTATGTCATGGATGCAGAATGCTTTTCCATCAGCTGTATGGGATTCAAACTTGAGTGTATATTTGATGGTTGGATTTGAAATTGCATTGGTTGTATTGTTTGCAAGTTCCTTAATCAAATATAGACGTGCGATTGTTCGTGTTTACAGCGTGTCAATGGAAAAATTCATGTCATTTGTAACATTTGCTGAATTCCAGGATGAATTACATAGAATTTGGCATGGTGGAAAAGTTGGTATTCCAAGTTGGAATACAGATGGTGTCAAGGAAGTGTTTGCTTTCTTGGCTCCTGATAATAATACAGTTTTAGTAAGGGGGTAACGATAAATTATGGATATTTATTTAACAGCGTTTACTGGAAAATCAGCTCAGATTGCAGCGTTACTCATCATTACTGTTGCACTTATTGCTTTTGCAGTTGTAGCGATGCGTTTGCGAAAGGGTGTTGTAAATACTCTTGATGAAGCAACTGGCAAAATGATTGATAAATTCGTTTTACCATCAACGGAAAATAATTCATCATCGTCATCAACAAATGTTGGTGGTAATAATACATCGATTTTGCGTAATGTTCAAAATGTTGCAGGTACTGCAGGAACTATGGCTATGGCTGGTAATCAGGTTTCAAGTTTCATAGATAAAATGAATGGTAAATCTGGTGATGTTGCTGGTGGTGGTAATAACAACAATAATGGTGGCGGTGGTGCTGGTATTTTGGCTGGTGACCACAAGACGGTTGCTTCTGGTTCAGGTGATGAATATTCAACTGATATGAATGTGAATCAGAACACTGGTGGAGCTGAAGTTAATTCTCAGAAATCTGCGAATAACAGTTCTTCTACAGATGCAGCAAATGCTTCTTACAATTCTGATAATGGTGTGAATAACACGGATAAGAATGTGGAATCTTCAACAGATAATAAGTCAGCATATGCTGGTGGTGCTATTTTAACAAATGGTGCTGCAACAAGTGGAGAGTTTGCAACAAATGGTTATATGAATGCAAAATATTCAGCTGACCAGTCAGATAAAGCAGCTGCAAAAGCTGTTATGGAATATGATACTCTTGGCGGTGCAAGTAGTGCAAATACTAAGAATGTTGCTGTAGATGGTGACGTAAAAGGTGCTGGTGCTCATGCAAATGCTAAAGGAGCGGCTGTCAATGTTGAAGGTGGTGCCGCAGGTACTGCTGGACAAGGTGGAGCAGCTGGAGCTGCAGGAAACAGTGAACTTAGAGGTGTTCAGGTTTCTGATGGTTCTAATGGCGTAAATGGTCATGATGCATATGCTGATGCTCAGGCTGGTAAGAATGGTATGGCTGGAAAATCTGGTGATGCTTATGCGAATGGCGGAGCTGCTGGTCAAGCAGGTGCTGGCGGACATGCTGATGGTGTGAGAGGTGTTCACGCCGAAGGCGGTGAAGCTGGTCGTGCAGGCTATGGCGTCGGCGGTCAGGCTGGTGCATCTGGATATGGTCAAGGCGGAGCTGCTGGAGCTGCAGGAAAAGCCGGATTAGGTGGTAATGCTGGTGCTGGAGGTCGAGCTGGTGCCGGAGGTCAAGCAGGTTCAGGTGAACAAATGCGTAATGTATATGGTATGACTGGTGCAACGCATACAAGTGTTGATGGAACTGGTGAAGTCGTTCCTGGTGCAGCTGGAGCTGCTGGTGCTAATGGTTCTCTTGCTCGTGGTGGTAGTGAAAGTGCATCATACTATCGAAATGTTCGAGCTGGTGGTCAGGCTGGTGGAGCGGTTGGTCCTGCTGGTAGAAATGGTGTCGGTGGAGCTGGCGGAGCTGCTGGACAGGCAGGTGCTGCTGGACAGATGAGAATGGCTCAGGCTGGTCGAAACAGTATGCCAACAGGTATGTATCCTGGTGCTGCAGGGTCTAATGGAGCTGCTGGAACTGGTGGTCGTGGTGGAAGTTCTATGGCTGGTAGAAGTAGTCAGGCTCCTGCTGGTATATATAGACAGACTGGTTATCAGAATCAGCGTACTCAGAATGGTCGTAGAACACCACAGACCGGTCAGGGTCAGAATGGACAACAGAGGGCTTCATACAATCCAGAACATGAAAATGGTTCTCGTGGTGTGACTTCTCCAAACCCTATTGGTGGCGGAAGCGGAAGTCGTACTGGAGCCGCTGGACATTATCAACAGCGTGGCAATAGACAGCCATCTGGTCAGTATAGAAACAGAAATATGTAATGCAATTGTCCCTTTAGATTAGAATTATAAATTCTTTGAAAAAAATTCCATCTAAAGGGGTTGCGTTATTGTAAAGTGTCTTTTATAATATGATTGACATCAAAGAGATACCTTTTTAAAGGAATCGACTTGAGTTGACGTCAATCATGTAGATTTTTTATGAAAGGAGGAACCTACCATGAATAGTATTATGTTAACTGTAACTGGTATTATGCTTGAGAAAGGTTGGGATTTGAATACTTTCTTGGGTAATTTAGGTACAGCAATGAAAGAATGGGGACAGTTGATTATGGTTGTTCTTGGTGTTGCAATGTTAATTGCAGCTGCATTCTTTATTGCAAAAGGTCTTATGTCACAAGGACGTGGACAGACCAACTGGGCATTGGTTATCTTGCTGTTTGTTATTGGTGGTGTATTCTTAGCTGGTGGTGCTGGCGGATGGAATACATTCGTAGATATGTCTGATGGTATGAATAACACTGTGCAAAAGCTTGGTCAATAACTGTTATTTGATATTTTACATAAAAGTCCCTACAATAGCGTTGTGGGGACTTTTTTCTTGTTGTATTATATGATATAATTATTCATAAATGAATAGAAATATAAAAAATAGGAGGTTGTATTGCATGTTTTCAAAACATAAATCGATTGAAAGATTTACAGGTGTTTTTTTAGTTTTATGCATTTGCATGGGAATGTGTGTTGGTAGTATTGTATATAAAAAATCAAGGTTTGATGCGGAAACATTAAGTAATCAGGCTATATATACGACTGAAGTTACTACATCTCGTTCTCAGGTGGAGGGTTCCGTTGTGAGTGTGTTGTCAAATAAAGAACAGACAAAAGCATTTGTTTTGTTGAAAATGGAATCTATGGAGAATTTGTCGACAAATGCAGATGATTATAAGTTATTTGTGGCTGGGTCAAATTCGGGAGGTACTTATTCTGATATTAAGTCACAACCATCTGGTGGGATTTATGTATTTGGTTCTACAGGTTATATAGGATTTTATCTTGTGAATTATCAGAAGTTTGATAATCAGATTATTAGTGTAATTGTTCGTAATACGAAAGATTATACTTCTACGGGTACAGATATTAATTCTGATGAAGTGACTATCAATAATAGTTTTGAAAAGTTTGACCAGATGCAGGTTTTCTTTAATCCAGGAGCTAAAGGTGTTGAGACTGCTAATTTTTTAGAGTCTGATAAAATTGATGTTGAAGATATGTATCGCGAGATTGTAGCAGTTCCTGAAAGTGAAACATTAAAAGAAACTTTGAATAATGATTTAAAATCGATGTTTAATACAAAAGTTAAGATTGATAACTATACAAAACGTTTGACCGATGGTAGTAGTGGTGCAAAGGTACAGATTCCAGATGTGCCGGATTCTATTGCTGATGATGATATTACAGCTTCTACATATGATGGTGAATTATTGAAATGGTCTGGTAGTAATTGGACTGATAAGCATGGAGACACTGTTGACAAAGATTATTATTTGAAACTTGATACAGATTATGTATTCCAAGGTGGTTATAATTTTGAATGGCAGACCATTGATTTTAACAAAAAGGCTGATTGGTTAAAAGATATTATTGGAAGTGTATCTTTGGATGATTATCTTTCAAAACAGACACAAGCTGTTCAGAATAGTAAAGATAGTTCTGGTTTGAATATGGATGATATTACATGGTATCTTGATGATGGTAGTGCATTAACGTTAGATACCGAGTCCAGTGACTCTACTGTGAAAAGTTTGTCAACTGATATTTCTAAGTTGCAGGAATTTTGGAGTCAGTATTATGACACAAAATATCAGTATGAAGTGGAAGATTTGAAAGCGATTGTTTACTTGCAGCGTGATGTTCAGAATATGACATCAATGTACACAGAAAATTTCTCTGATTCTGCAGTTACAATTTATTAAGTTTAACATTATAGCACAGTTGCTTTTGTAAAGTGACTGTGCTATAATTATCTCATAAATTTTTGTAGCATTATCTTCTTCAAAATGTTCAGCCAGATATTCATCCCCATAACTGGAGTTTGTAATAAGTTTATCGATTTCACTTAATAACTGATCAAATTTTCTATTAAGAAATAGAGATACTAAACTTGAAATCATTGTATCACTCTCAAGTTTGCCTATAAGTATAAATGCCTTAGAGTATTGAAAACAAACGTAATAAGAAAGAGCGGAGATTAGACAAAATAGTTTCTTATTTTTTGTCTGAATATGAATAGAACCGTGTATATACTCAAGTATTAAAGCTCCTTTTTCTAGAGAATGAGATGCTTTTAGATAATTATGTTCACTAAAATAATTACATCCAATATTTAGATATTTGAAAGCTAAGATATTTAGCTGCTCATCTTTAATTGTATATCGAGGAAAATTTTCTTTAGATTCTTCCGTATTATATAGGATATATCTAGCGTTAGCTTGAGCTATTAAGTTTTGCAAAGTACAATCTGATTCTAGGTAGCTTTTTTCAACATGCTCTATATTCATAATAAATCAGGGTTAGATATTAGTTCTTCTGCTTTTTCAAATATGGATTTAATAAACTCTTCTGGCTGACCAATTCCAATAGAAATGAAAACCAAATTTGAATTATCACTATTCAAATGTTTTTCAACTGTTTCTGAAGTCTTGGTATTACTTAGTAACAAACCAACATAAATAAGGTCGCCTCTATCTTTTATATCTTGCACTATATAATCATCCAGCTTTCGAGCAAGTAATTCATCTGATTTTGCTATTTCTTCTACTAAGAAAGTGTACGATAAAGGCAAAGTATCTTTGTTTAAAGATTTGGTAATATCTTCAACTACATTCTTTTGAGGAGTAGTGCGAAATTTCGATTCTCCCAAATAAATTTTGATTTTCTCATTACCATTTTCTTCAAATAAATCAACCATCAAAGTGTCATCTCCTTTAATGGCTTGATCAACATTTGGATTATATTTCAATTTATATACCTTGATAAATTCTTTTTTTTGTGATGCTTGAATATAATCAGTAAGTAATATTTCCGTAGCATTACCTTTTTTCACCTTATCCGTAATAGGTAATTTTCTATGCTGCTCTGCATATTTAGCAAAGCCTAAACTTTTATATTTTTCTTTTAACCTAGATATTCTAAACTGAGTATAATGGTGATTAATTATTTTTTTTGCCATCCATTCTATTAACTCATCATCTACAGCTGTAATTTCAGTAAGTTCCCTGTGGCATTTCATATAGGAATCTGGCAAATCATTTGCAGCAAGCCATTTCCCATAAGGATGTGAATTATCTGGATGCTTCCCAATTAACAGTTCTTGTTTCGTCATAATTTTTAGTTTAAAACAAAGGAAAAATCATTTTACTGCTTTAAAACTGGCAGAAACAGTATTGTAGTAGCGCAATCCAGCTACATATTCTGTTGCTCTGTACAATTTCAAGTATTACTCTAACACAAATGTAATTAATGTTTTTGACGGTTACAAGTTAATCTGAATTTATTAGAAGGCTTGGTATTAATTGGAGGGTACTAAAAAACTTTTTATAGAAAATTACCCCTCTACTGATAGTTCTGAGAAGAATAAAATCTGATTTTTGGGGTGCCCTTCATTATATTGTTTACCTATAAATATCTTTTTGAAAAGAATGGTAACTACTGCTATTTTTCTTTCTACCTTAAAGGAAGAAAAAAAGCATTCTGTAAATCGACATTGATACTAAGTAAGTTACAAAGAAAATATGGGGCTGGCGGTTACCGTCAGCCCTATTTTTTCATGCCCAATTTTGAAAACTTTGCAACCGAAGAAAGAAAAATAACCCATTGGAACAAAGGAATATTTTATGGAAGAGAACAGAAATGATATTGAGATACTCAAAGCAATGATAAAGGAAAACTTTGAGGAACAACGAAAACTGATTGCCAAGCTGGAAACGGCTCTGGAAGCAGTAACCAGTTTCAACGGCAAGCAAATGCTGGACAGCCGGGATATGCGCCTGATGCTGAAAGTATGCGACCGGACACTGATCCGCTGGCGTAATTCCGGCAAACTCCCATTTTTCAAACTCAGCGGCAAGATTTACTTCTGGGCTTCTGACGTATATAAATTCCTGAGAGAAGAATGTCTAAACGAAGATTTCATATCCGATTCTATTAACTCATAAATAAAAATTCACATGGAAAATCAAGCTAAAGTAATCGTCATAGAACGAAACAAATTCGCATCACTTGTCAAATCACACCGCAAATGTCTTCAGATGCTGAACATCCTGACCTACATCTACACAGTTAAGGAAGTAAGCCTGACCCTGACCTTGCAGGAAATCTGTGAAGTCCTGCACATGACTCCCGAGGAAGTGGAGATACAGCGACAGAAAGGATATATCCGCTTCACGACACAGAAAGGGATGACCGTCTATGAAATCACGGACCTGCTCCGATTGGAGAATATGCTGGAGATGGGGAGTGTCTATCGTAAGATCGACAAAAAAGTAATGAATCTCGAACCTCTAAATAATGAATAAACAATGAAAGAAGAAGAGCAAGACAAGAAACAGCGGAAGCGTCTGGTACACGCTTCTCTGTTTAGTGGATTCGGCGCCCCAGACCTGGCTGCCGAATGAATGGGATGGCAGAATGCCTTCCATTGTGAGATAGACGATTTTTGTAATACCATTTTAAATTACTGGTTTAAAGATGCAAAAAGTTATACAGATGTCGCAACGACAGATTTCAGAGAATGGAGAGGAAAAATCAATGTCCTTACAGGAGGTTTTCCTTGTCAACCATTCTCTGTCGCAGGCCAAAGAAAAGGAGCGGATGATAACCGTTACCTCTGGCCTCATATGCTCAGGGCCATACATGAGATCAGGCCCGATTGGGTCATTGGTGAGAACGTTGCTGGCATCCTCACGATGGTACAGCCCGGCCAGGAGACTGAAGTGGGAAGTCAGTCCACTCTATTCGGAGAGAGTGAGCCTGTATTTAAAAGACGGCAGCAATATGTTGTTGAAACCATTTGCCGTGATCTTGAACGTGAAGGATATTCCGTCCAGCCGGTACTTATACCGGCTTGTGCCGTCGGAGCTCCCCACCGCCGGGACCGGGTATGGTTTATTGCCCACCGTGACAGCCCAGGATTACAAGCGCAGGGGACCGAACAGCCGCCAGCAGGGATTGCCGGAGATGATCCATGAAATACTCCTTCCCACTCCATTGGCTACGGAGATACACCATCCGGAAAGGGTTCACAAATGGAAACAGGCCCATGCTCCATCCCTGCACAGCCAGCTCAAAGGGGAGAAGAAACCCAACGGATTGAGCGACTTTCTGGACTTTTACGGGATGCTGCTGCCCACCCCGGTAGCCAGCGATGCCGGTGTGGGTGCGGTAATGGGGAAAAACGACAAGATCATAGTGACACCGAAAGGAAAGGTGAGAAAGATCAATCAGAAAGGCCATGTCTGGAGTGTAGGGCTTGGGAGGATGGCGGAGCTTCTGCCCACTCCGACAGCGAGGGACTGGAAGGGCGCGGCAAGCCCGGAAAGTCTGGAGAAGAGAGGCCGGATACCGGAAAAGAACAGCCTGCCCGATTTCTTCGCCCGGACTGGAAAGAGTTTCCAGCTGAATCCCCTGTTTGTAGCCGAGATGATGGGCTTCCCCCCCGACTGGACGGTATCTCCTTTTCTCGGTGAAGACAGGCATCCATTAAAGGATACGGGAACGCTATCGTCCCCCAGGTAGTCTACGAGATATTTAAAGCAATAGAAGAAACCTATAAATTAAACAGTCATGAATAAAGTATCAATATTTGAACATCCTGAGTTCGGACGCATCCGGACACTGGAAATTGACGGGAAAATATGGTTCTGCGCCTCAGATGTTGCCGCCGCACTTGGCTACTCCAATCCGAGAGATGCCGTCGTAAGACATTGTAAACCAATGGGCGTCGTGGTTTACGACACCCCTACACGCAGTGCCGTCCAGAAAATCAAGTACATCAGCGAAGGGAACGTATACCGGCTGATTGCCGGTAGCAAGCTGCCTTCCGCTGAGAAATTCGAAAGCTGGATATTTGATGAACTGGTTCCCGAAACACTAAAGAACGGTGGCTATCTTCTTAAGAAGAATGGCGAAACGGATAATGAACTACTTGCGCGTGCCATATTGCTCGCACAGAACCGTATAAAAGAGCGAGACAGCCGTATTTCAGCATTGGAGAAGGAGAACAACTATGCTATCCTGAAACTCAAGCTACAGGCCCCAAAAGTTCAGTATTATGACAAAGTCCTCCAATCCCAAAGCACCTACACGACCACACAGATAGCGAAAGAATTGGGAATGACTGCCGGTATGCTGAACAAACGGCTTCGATGGGCAGGCATCCAGTTCCGTCAATCCGGTCAATGGCTGCTCAAAGCTCCTTATCAGAATCAAGGCTATACGGCAACCCGGACCCATGTATGGGAAAGCCGCACAGGAGAAACCGGCACGGCCATGTTGACCGTTTGGACGGAAAAGGGTCGGTTATTCATACATTATCTTTTTGAGGCTTATCTGGTATAGCCGGAATATAAGACTGGGATAAATAAAAAAGCTACTGAAACAAAAATTCAGTAGCTTTTTTATTGCTTTCAATTGATACTATCTCAACCGTGGTCCCGTTTTCTTCTTTTCTTTCACAGGCACAATCTCTTGTCGGGGTGCTTCTTGCGGCCTTATCCTTTCACTTACAGTCTCACTCTGAAGAAGCCTGTTTAAATACCGGAGGTCCTTCAGCAATTTCTGTTTGCATTCTATCTCCAGGGAATGGGCCATATTCGACATCGGGCTGGTACTTTTCTTGACAAGCGGACCGTTCAGGAGATCATCTTCTATATACAGGGTATAACGCTTCAAAATCCCTTCAATATCCTTCGGCGTTTCAGCGGCATCAATCGCCTCCTGAATGGCCTTATAATTCTTATCCATATAACAGGCCTTATACAAGTCATCGGCATGCCAGTCAAAGAAATGAAGATAGTTTTTTCCCAGTTGCTGGTTATACTCTTTTATATCGCTTTCCACAACCCCTTTCTTCTTGTCAAGATATTGCTGCAATTGTTCGATCCTTAAATCACTTTTATCCATTGTTGTCCGATTTATAGTTCCATGTCCGTTTCAGTTTTGCTCTGAAAGGATATATCCAGTTCTCTTTCCTGATGGAAATTATCCGCTATCACGAATTTAATCTCCGCATTCTTGCTGCTTCGGTTATGATAGAAGAGCGTGAATACCTGGCGGCAGGGATCGCTGTCATCCAACTCCGCTATCGAATCCAACGGTTGCATCTCCCGGTTCACCAGATAGACCTTCTTCTTGTCGTACACCTCGCCGCTGCCCTCCATCTGTATATAACCGATTTGATAGCCGGCTTCCTCATAGTTTCCGCTACGATTGAGTGTCAGACGAATCTCCACGGTTTCATCCGGGGAAATGGTCTTCTGGAGATACCAGGACGTTAGCGAGAAATCATAAGCCTGCTGTACTTCCAATTTATCATCACAGCCACCCAGCAGGCAAAGCAATGTGAGCATGATACCACTTATTATTAATTTCATCTTCATGATTTTACGTATTACTAAATGAATAATTTACTTGATTGAGTCCGTTGTCGGCTAACGCCTGATGCCCGTTTTTATCTTTCTTTCAGGCGGCTCTTCTCTCTTCTTTTCTGTTTTATTAGCCGTCTGTTGCAAATTCTCTTCGGGAGGCGTTTGCGCAAGGATATTCGCGAATTCCCGGTAATCCCTAACCAACTGCTGCATACACTCCAACTTCAGGAAATGGGCAACATTCGTTGTCCGGCTGGAACTGTTACAATCCACCTGACCGTTCAACAGTTTGCTCTCACAGTAAGCAATGTTGTCCTCAACAATATTCCGAACCGTATCCATGTCCTTTGCCCCGTCCACCGCCTGCCGGAGTATCTTATAACACCCGGACATAAAATGAGACTTATACAGGCTCTCCGCATTCCATTCGAAAAAGTGCAGGAAATTCCCATTCATCTTCTTGCTTTGTTCACGTATGTCCCGGTCTTCCCGGTTTATTTTCATATCCAGCCAATGAAGCATCTCATCCACGTTCCAATTGCCTTGTTCCATACTATTGCCGCTAATTAAAAATGTACTTGACACCGACAACTACCGCCGTGTGGAAATTCCCCACGGATGATCCGAAGAATATCCTCTGGCGGACATTGAAAAGAAAAACCAGCCTGTCGGAAAGGAACGCCTCCATCTCGAAAGCCGGGGCAAAACCATAAATGAAGCATCCGTCATTCTTTAAAGTCGCCCCGTCATAGAGCAGCTTGCAGTTCCAGTTGGTCGTCTCATAACCCGCCAGAGCGGAAAGACCGGCAGAGAAGAACACGTTCCTGCCACGGTCCGAGAAGAACGGCACGAAATAGCCTACCTCTCCGGTAAACTGCGCTTTGGGAATCGCAATGTCCTTGTAGGAATAGTGCTTCTTCACATAATCCGCCCCGAACAGCCAGCGGGAATGGTTCCGGTTATACCGGCTCAGAGCCACTCCGAGCTGAAAGTTACCACGCAGATGCTTCACATTCGAACCGAAGTCGTCCACACCGCCTAACATGAGCTGGATACCTTTCTGTCCCGGCAGGTAACGCTGGGCAAAGCATTCGCCTGCCGCAAAGGGCAGACAAATGCATAACATAATAAATAAAACTCTTTTCATGATTACTCACCGATTAATTCATTCACAATACGCGCATCCACCAGATCACTGTTCTCCATATAGAACCGCTGGTGACGGCCTCCCCCTTTCTCGTAAATTTCCACTTCCAGCAACTTGTCGTCAGGAATGACAATCTTCGGGAAGGCATACACGATACGTCCCGTGCTCTTTCCCACGATGCGTGTCAGGGCATTGAGCGTGCGTACCGGTTCAATATAAGTTTCCTGCCGGGCCGTCCTTTTGGCTATCTTCTTATCCACTATCTTAAACCGCACGAAATCCACATCGAAAGGCACATTGGAATTGTTCGTCAGGGAAACATGGAAGAATATCAGGTCCTTATGCACATAAATGCCCTTCAAAAGAGCCTGCATCCCGAACTGCCTGCACCCGATATGCTTCACGTCCCTGCGGTCCAGCCGGTGGATGGTGTACATCACGCTGGCAATGACCGTCGGATCTTCCTCGCCCAGTTCCGTGACACGGATGGAACTGCCTCCCTTCTTTTCTCCCTCGTCCGGGTTCATCCACTGGTCCATATTGATATTCAGCGTGGAAGGCTCCTCCTTATAAACCACATTGAAAGAAAAGAAAGAACCGTCTCCCGTAATCACGGAGAAGTTCGTCTCGCCCGGAAACTCCTTCACCGCCGCCTTGACACGCACCACATTCTCGACCCCGTCAGCTTTACCTGCGATGATATTGTTACTTCCCAGGTCCACGTAACGAACTTCAGTGGGAAAGAGGATATGCACCGTCTTTCCGAAAGTGACCTCTATCTTATAAGGAGTGATATGCTGGCCCGCCGTCAGAATCCTGACGGGATTTGCCGGTCTTTCTTCCTGTGCGAAACCGGATACCGAGGCCAGTACAGCCATCAATAATGCTATTACTATTTTCATTGTCTTATCTTTTTTATTAAAGTGAATAATCCGTTATTGTTTCTTTGTGACCAGCAGCACCTTATATCCGGCTTTCAGCGTCACCTTGACCGCACGGACCCGCCCGGCAATCAACCGCGTGCCGCCCTGCATGACTCCGCGCGTCAGGTCCATGACCACCTGCTGTCCGGCAGAACGTGCGAATGATACGCTGTTTCCCATGCTCTCGCTGACCGTCCCAGCCGCATCCTTTGCCGCATTGCGGGTTTCCGATCCGGGAACGAAAATCCCTTTTTGCCCGTCTATATCGTAAGTCGCCAACTGCACGGGGATGATATTTCCGGCATACTCGATGCTGCTGATCAGGATATCCAGACGCTCTCCCTGTATGACCGCCGCACCCGTTACCAGACTGTTCTCCGGAACGGTAATACTTCCTGCCTGCAGAGGTTGCAGCAACCGGAGTCTTACCCTGCCTCCCTGCTCAATGGTCTGGTTCTCCGAAATGCAGGCGGCGATGGTATTCGTCCCCATTTGGTAGCTGCTCCCGACAGCAGTATTAAAACCGTAATTCCTCTCGACAGTGAGCGAAGCGATAAAAGCGGAATCCGTAACAGGTCGTGAAAGGCCGGAAGTCGTCTGATACTCCGCCCGCTGAACCGGAACAACTTCCGTGGGTTCTTCTCCGACAGCTTTCTCCCGAACCGTATCCTTGTCAGGGTTCAGATACTTTGCCGCCATCCTGTAGGAACGCTCCATCAGTTCTTCACGGGTAGCCGCCTTGCTCTTTTCCTTTTCCGCCTCTTCCAGTTTTTTATTCAGTTCGTCCACTTTTCTTTCCAGATCGCCGCTTGCCGTCTCTTTGGGAGTTTCATAGAAATCATCCAACTGCCCGGAGATTTGCTCGTAGGTATTAACAGACTGTTGCAACCGGTCTCCGTCCTTTTCTTTTTCACCGGTATCGGATGATTTTCCATTATTCATCAATGTCCCGACAAGCTGCTCCAGCGACTTCATCCGGCTTTCTTCCTCCACTTCCGCCTGCTGCTTCTCATAGGCGGCGGTCTTCTTATCAACCAGTTTGGCCGTGGTAGGCTCCGGCACGTTCACATTGAATCCTGAATTTCCGGGAGCTTCCGTCCCGTTTTCCTTGCCGGTGGGGGCAAATATTCAGTACATGACTCCCAGGAAGACCAGCACAAAGGCCGGAATCACAATGAACTTCCTTCTTTTTTCCATCTCTTCCGGTGTGAGCACCTTCTTCTCTTTTTCCGGTTCTTCCTTCAAGGCTCTGACGTTTTCCGGCTGTACCGCCGTTTCTTCTGCCGCTTCGGGCTTTTCCAAATCTTTATCTTCCATTACTCGTGGGTTTTAGGGTGATACATTATACTGTCTTTATCCGCCCGGTGGATGGAGTCCGCCGGATGGACAAACGGCAACTCCTTTTGTGTGCCGTGGGAGAGAAAACGCCCGAAAGCGCGTGTTACGGTGATAGCACATAGAACGGTACTGATAGCCAGCATGCCCACAAGCACTCCCTTACGCTCTTTTTCGGACAGCTCCTCGCAAACGTTCTTTAGCTTTTCGCTGATCTCTGTCTTTATCTTCCTGCTTTTCATTACCTTATTATATTAGCGTTCAACGGTCCTTATATCCCTGTTTTCCAAAATCTCAAAGCGTTCCGCCATGAAGCCTTGCGGATTATTATCCGACCTGACCGTACTCTGCAGGAAGCAACGGGTGACCAGGGAACGCTCGGTGATATTGCTGTTTCGGATAATCATCTGCCGGGCAAAGGTGGTGATCCGGTACGGATAGTTATCGAAATCACACTGCATGCTGTCCACCAGGACAGTCTGGTTGATATTGCCGCTGATCAGACGGTTATAATAGCCTTTCTCGTTCCAATCCCGGTAATAACTATAAAGACTCTTGTCCGCCAGATACATGGCCCGGTTGATATTGGATTCGATAGCGGCCTTATCGGGAGCCAGCGTAAAGAACAGTTCATGCATGCGGCGCACATGCTCGCGGGCCTCCACCGGACGGTTCAATGCCGCATCCTGGGATAACGCCACTATGAGTGACTTGCCCTGATCCAATACATATACCTTCTCCCGTTGCTGGTTGGCAAAGAGATAGGACCTTCAAATGGCATACGTAGTCAGCGAGGCGCAAATGCCCAGAAAGACCAACGTGAACAGACGGATCTGCCTGAACGAGGATTCGATGTTTTTTAAACTTTTAAATTCCATAATTTTATGTTTTTTCAATTTCTACTTTTTCAATAATACGGCACCGACGTTTCCCGTTGAAGCACCCGCCGCAGCACCGGCTACATTGGTCACCTTGGATGCCGTATTGTTGACATTCCGGTTATAGGAACTCATACCTCCCGCCTGGACAATCCAGTTCGAAACAGTCGGCACACAAAAATATCCGATAATGCCGATGACCATGAATATCAGATAGATGGCCGAGGAACCGTCTACGTCGATGATACTCATCGGATCGGCCATCAGGTTCATCTCTTCCTGCAGGATGAGCGTCTGTATCTTGGCAAGCATCGCCCCGAATAGGTCTGATACCGGCAGCCAGAGATAGACACTGATATAGCGTGCCAGCCATTGGATGAGCGTGTTCTGCAGCCCGTCAAAAACACTCAGGGCAAAGGCTATCGGCCCCAAAATGCTCAAGACTATCAAAAAGAAGGTACGGATCGTGTCGATGACCAGCGAGGCAGACTGGAAGAGAATCTCCAGCAATTTGCGCATGACCATCTGGACAATACCTTGCAGGGAGAAGGCATACGAAACCTCATACATGGTCTGCAAGGCCGTATGTTCCTCCTCACTCCAGCCCATGTTATCCAGTTCCGCATCCAGCTCCTCATTGTAAGCAAAGACACGTCCGGTCATCATCGTCTTAGCCATCATGTCCGCACGGAGCTTGTCCTTCTCCTGCTGGTACTTCTGCAAGTCGAAGGTCTGGTCACGGAGCAGCATTCCGGTTCCCTGAACGATGGGGCTAAAGATACCGTTGAGAGTTCCCAGCACCATCACGTCAAAGAAAAGGATACACATGCCCAGGACAAAAGGCCGTAACATCGAAAAGACATCGATGGGCTCCGCACGGGAGAGAGACTGCCAGACACGGTAAGCGATATAGAACAAAGCCCCTAATGCAGCGAGTGCCATCGCCATGTCCATCATCGGGTGGCAGAGTTTGGTCATCGTATCATAGAGATTCCGAAGAATCTGGTGCATATTTTCAAATGAAATGGATAATAATACCATAATTGATTCTTTTAAAATTGTAGACTACCAATAACGCTCATCCTTGCCGTACAGGTCGAATACCTGTTGCTGCTCGTTCTTCTCCTTGGCACGCAGGTAGGATACATGCAGGTTCTTGCGGGTGTAGTAGTTGGCCAATTCCTTGTAATGTGTCATTTCCCTGTATACCCGGTTCACCAGGTCGATGCGTTCCTTGTCGTTCATGGACATGCCGGTGGGGTTGATGATATTCTTCAGCTCTGCAATGCTGCGGCTGCTCTTCTTCATGATGGTGTTATAACCGGCAGCTATCGCATTCAGTTCCCGCTGGCTGAAATTCTTGTCGGTCAGCATCTTGCCGAAATTGTTTACATAAATTTCAGAAATGTCACTGAGCATCAGGACGGACTCTTTTACTTTCTCACTGCCGCTGATCAAGTCATTCACCTTACGCAGTTTATCATAATACTCACGCCCCTGTTCGAAAATCTTTGAGGTCTCTTTCCATGTGGAAAGTGCATTTTGAGCCGTTTCAGATGTTTCCACCATTTCATTGACACTGTTCACGATACCCTGGACGAGGTTGCCCGGATCGCTGACCACCCATTGTGCCTGCACGCTTGCCGGTACCATAAAGGGCGACAGGACAAACAACATGCTTAAAATTCTCTTTTTCATTGCTTCTTGATTTTAATCGTTTATTTTTTCTTTTTCTTCTCTTTAGCCAACACGCGGATCGCCTGCTCCATATTACCGCCCAGCTTCTCGGTCATTTGTGTGACTTCCAACTTTTCGGTTTCTTCTGTGGTATAGGTGAGATACTCCTCGACAGAGGTCTCTGTTGCATAGACAGCAGACTGGACACCACCCAGACCAATCCAAACTTCCTTATACTTCCTTGCCGGATCGTTAGCCTGATTGATAGACAGGATTTGTCCTTTTTCTTTGTCGGTCAGTCCGAGCAGGGACTGTACGGAGTCAAACTTGTTGATATACTTTCGCTGATCCAATAGAATCTTGCAATCGGCATTGTTGATGATGGTGTCCTTGATAATGGGACTTGACACGATATCATCCAACTCTTGAGTGACAACCACAGCCTCACCGAAGTACTTTCTAACCGTTTTGTGTAGGCTAAGCACCCAGCGCCTTATCATATTTCTATGGTAGGTTTCCAAATGCTCGCCCCCGAACCGGACTTACACCTCTCAGCGTATCCGGCTCTCCACTAATTTCAGTCTATCTTTCCGTCATGTATCTTCTTGTGACAACTCCTGCACACGGCAATCGTCTTGCGTTTACGGGCAATCATGTGTCGTTCCCAGCTTTCCTTTCCCTGCAAGTTCTTTAGTTTCCTTACATGGTGCATAACAAGGTCGTCTGTCGCTCCACATAATTCACACTCACGGGCTTTCAGCCTTTCAACAAGGCTTGTCCGCCCCGCAGTATAAATTGTTCGTGGCATAATGTCACATTCCGATTTATAGGTGGGCTTCTTTCGTTTGAAGCCACCGTCGTAAAAGTATCTTTCCTTTACACCAGTTTTAGTCATGTGCGTTACGATAAACCTACCGTTCTTACGATATTTCTTGTTTACCTTACGTGTTCGGCACTTATATTTGCCTGCAAACGTTTTGTACATGCTGTATTCCATGATGTACTTGAAATTATTCAAGGCATGGGCGCAGTTGTTGGCTATGGAGTAGTAATTATAGAACCCCACGATTTCCCGATTATAACTATCAAGGATTTCAAGGTCGTCATTGAATATCAGTCCCGATTTACATTTCGGTTTCCATATTTCCTTTCCGTTACGGTTTGTCAGTTCCAAGACTCCCCAATCGAAAAGTTTTTTACGGACTGTTTCCGTACTGACATTCAAGCAGACCCTTTTACCATAGGTTCTTCTCAATCTACCCCGTTTATCCCGTCTTTGGTCATTGGACTTTCTTACAGTGATTTCATATCCGAGAAACTTGGCCGGTCTTTCCGTGTGAGTGACAAGTGTCTTTTCATCGGACAGCTCCAATGCCAGTCTGTCAGCAAGGAAGTTTTTAATATCTTCTTTTATCTGTTGCGCATCCTGCTTGCTTCCGATAATTCCCACAAGAAAATCATCTGCATATCTTGCATATTTCATTCTTCTGTAATCGGCATCCATTTCTTCGCCGTTGGGATATTTAGCCCGTCCTTGTTCTATTGCTTTCAGTTCAAGGATTAGCTTTGTCCTTTGCCTTTCGTCTTTTACGAACTTCAATCTTCGCACAATACGTTTTCTTGCATTGCCAAAGTCCATACTTTCTCTACTGAATTTTCGTTTCTTCCCTTTGTCGAATTTGGCTGTGTATTCCTTTATATACTTATCCAGCTTGTCAAGGTATATATTAGCCAATATCGGGCTGATGATACCCCCTTGCGGTGTGCCACTGTAAGTATTGTGGAATTGCCAGTCTTCGATATATCCCGCTTTCATAAACTTGCGTATCAATCGGATGAAGCGTTCATCCGCAATACGCTCCAAGAGAATGTTTATCAATACATCATGGTTTATATTATCAAAGAAGCCTTTTATGTCTCCCTCCACAAACCATTTTGCACCATTAAACTCCTTTTGGATATGAGTTAATGCAGTATGGCAGCTTCGATTGGGACGGAAACCATGCGAGGTGTATTCAAAATTTCCCTCGTATATGGCTTCCAGTACCATTCTTACTACTTCTTGTATCAACTTGTCATTGAAAGTCGGCACGCCAAGAGGTCTTTTCTTACCGTTTTTCTTCGGTATGTACACCCTCTTTGACGGTTGGGGCTGGTACGTTTCATCTTTTAACGTATCAATCAACTTTTCAATTCGTTTCAGGCTCATGTTGTCAATGGTCTGACCGTCTGAACCTTTAGTCATGTTACCCTCTTTAGCGTAGATACGCTGATAGGCAACGTAGAACATTTCCTCATTGAACAAAATTCTGTAAAGACGTTCAAACTTATAGCTTGCATCCTTACTGTGTTCTGATAGACTGTTTAATACTCTTTCTGGACTTCTCATAATGTCTCTCACATTTTCCGTTAATTGTATTAATAATTAGCTGCTTCCCTTCGCCATGTACAAGGCGTTACCTTGCTCAAACTACTATGGAAGCTCCGTTACCACTCCGAATTTTCATAGGTCGAACCTAATAGCCTTTCGGCACTTCGGGATAGGTAATCCCCGTTTATTACATCGTAACTGTTGGCATGATAGATTGTCGGATACGACTTCCGTCCTTTACTCGCTTACTGCGGTTGTGTCGTGATAAGTTCTTGCTACCTTCATTCCTATACACTGAAGTAGTATCACGATATGGCGATTGATAGTTACCTTACGCCATAGCCTCAAGGGGGACCATTCGGACTATCGTTCAATCAATTCGGACTTTATCCTCATATCTATCTTTTCATCTCGCCATTCAGTCGCAGTTTGGTAACTAACTGACTTATGACTTTTCCGACATGCTACACTCCCTGCTCGGTTAAGTTTTCCCGAAACAGATAAGTCGGCTGATGATAGGTCATTTTCAAAGAACACTTTCCTAATCTCTTGCCAAAGAGATATTTACGATGCAACCTTTACGGGCGCACACAAAAACTTTATATAATCGGCCATGCCTTCCCGTGCGATAGCCTTCCAAGCTTCTTCCACAACTATCATCTTCCGAACCCCATGCAAACGTCTCATTTTGTTAATAAACGCCTCCATGATGATGACAGTCACGACCGGGAAAAGGATTTTGTGCTCCTTAATTTCGTCAATTTCAAATACCACAAAACGCTTGTTCAACAGGTCGAGCTGCTCATCCGAATTCAGCAGATAATCATATTCTCCACCACGGTAGTATGGAGCCAATACATTCAGAAAGTTAGTGAGATCGAAATCTTTCTCGCGGTAATGCTTCTCCTCCAGTATTCCACGGAACTCTCCCTGTACGAACTCGTAGAAAGTATTAAAAGAAGGAACCAGTTCATTGTCCTCCTTTATCTTTTCAAGGAACAGGTTAACCGCCATTGAAAGGGCTACTTCCTCGGCACGGGTAATGACTTCCGTATCCCTTTTCCAGAGTGACATGATCAGTGTTTTAATGGACTCTTTCTTCTCCAGGTCAAAGACCTTATCCTCGGTAAAGAATGGATTAAAAGCTATCGGGCGTTTTTCACTATAGGTATAATACACACCGTCCTCACCGTTTGTACGCTGATGGATCAGGTCGCATAAGCCCTTGTAACTGTTACCTATATCGATCAATATAATGTGGGTGCCCTGTTCCCAATATTGCCTGACGAGATGGTTCATAAAAAACGACTTGCCCGAACCGGATGGCCCGATGACCAGCTTGTTACGGTTGGTTGTAATACCGCGACGCATCGGCTCGTCCGAAATATCCAGATGCAGGGGCTTCCCGTTTGTCCGGTCTGCCATTTTGATACCGAAGGGCGACAGGGAATCCGCATAGTTCGTCTCTTCCGTGAAAAAGCAGACTCCCTGTTCGATGAAAGTAAAAAAGGACTCCTCCGAAGGGAAATCCCCCTCACCGCCGGGAATGCCCGCCCAATACAAGGCAGGCGCGTCAATGGTATTGTAACGGGGCTTGCATCCCATCAGGGCCAGGGCGGAACCGGTATCGTTCTTTATCACCTTGAGCTTCTCCCGGTTGTCCGACCATGCCATGACATTGCAATGGCAACGGATGGCGGTCAGCCCGAAAGAATGCGCCTCGTCCAGATACGCGTCAATCCACTGCTTGTTGAGCTGGTTGGCACGGCTGTACTTGGAAAGCGAGTGCATGTTACGTGCCGTCTTCTCAAAGCGTTGCAGGATTTCTGCCGAATCATCAATGAACAGGAACTGGTTATAGATATGGTCACAGGAGAGCATCAGCCCCACAGGAGCGGCAAAACTCAGACGGCAGTCACTGCGGTCGGTGGAGTATTTCTCATAGCGGGTATCCGTCTGGACACTGCCGGGAAGATCATCCACGTCGGAAAGCGTATGCACGCAGAGCGTATTGTCCCCGATGCGCATCTTGGACGCGCTCATCTGTATATCCTTCAGTGTGGTCGTGTCCTGTTGTGAAAGAGAAAAATATTTCTCGATCAGTCCGGCCTGTTGCGGTGTGCCGACAATCTCATCGGTGGTCAACCGTTCCAGACGGATAAAGACCGAGTCATTCAGGATGCGCTCGAACTGGTCGACACTCTCCAGAAAGCGGCTGACCGCATCCTTGTCCCGGACTTCCTTCGGAATGATATTCCCCCGGCAGAGGATGGAGAAATTGCTCCGGCTACGGCTGCGCTCCCTAGTCGTCTTAGTGATGAACAGGTAAGAAAAATGATTTAAATAAGGCCGTTCATTGAAATGCAGCTCGAAAGAACGATCCAGAAAGCTCATCCCGTCTTTATGCGTGTCGGCCCTGTAATTCTCTTTCAGGAACCAGTCCTGGCGGTGTACTATCGTATAGTTCGGCAGTACCTTGACTGCCTTTGTTCATGTGCCGTGCATGGATACATAATCTGCGGAAGTGACCGTGAACAGCTCCGGCAGAAAGACCTTGAAGCCGATGGTCACGTCCGCGTCTTTGGAGAGAATGCACCCTTCCTCCACGGACAGGATCGGAAACTTACTTTCCAGCGTTGCGGCTTTTAATATATTTCTCATGAATGCGTTTTTTAAATAAGGAAGATATACGTTTGCGATTGATGATATAGGACGGGTGGTACTTGACTGCGGCCAGCTTCATCAGGCCGTTGGGACCATACTTCTTGTTCAGGTAGAACACCCCGAAGATCAGAGAGAAAGCGGAGAGGACACCGAAACCGATACAGAACCACCGGTCAATACCTATCATATAGAAGATGACGAACAGCAGGAAAATGGCCAGCAAGCCCCCGACAAAGAAGTACAGGTATTGTGCCTGCAAGCCGTTGAATTCCACGTTGCGGCCGATTCCCTTGTTGATATTGTATTCCATAGTCTGCTATATTACAGGAAGAAGGAACGAAGGACTGTCGCCGCGACGATGAGGAAGACGCAGGCTCCAAACCAGCTCCCGGCGGTTTTACCTGTGTCGGGGTCGCCGCTGCTGAACTTCGAATATACCTTAATGGCACCTATCAGCCCCACAATAGCCCCTGCCGCATATATCAACTTGGTGGCGGGGTCAAAATAACCGGTAAGCATGGATGTAGCCTTTGTTATACCGGCACTTCCGTCCCCTTCGGCATAGGCACCCAAGGTGGAAACAGCTATTCATGCGATAAGCGCAACCGTCTTTTTAAAATGTCTTTTCATATGCAATCTAATTTTTTAGTGTGAATAAAAATCTTGTTTCAAACAATCCGCAGGAAGTTGCCCTCCTGCGGATTTGTCTCTTGCAACCACGATGTCTTTTTAGAATCAACCTGAGTCATAGTAACCAATCATAGGTACCTCCGTTTTTAAGGGGTTAATCACTCTTTTAATGTTCGCTCCGGTAAAGGGAAAGGATCAACCGGAATCATAGAAGCCTCTCATATCTCTATATCTTCTTTTCTAACAGGTTATACACTACGTCTCAAGAACTCGTCCTGCCCGGATCAACCGGAGTCAAAGAAATCTTTCATGCTTTTTCGTCTTTTTAGGTTATACATTCTGTTTTAAAACTCGCTGCACCCGGATCAACCGGAATCATAATACTGTCTCATATTCCTTACTTGTTCTATTTATTCGGGCACATGCTCCCTAATATCAAATTCCCGGAGAATGTCGTCCCTATTCTTTCCTGTCAATAAATGGGGCTCGCCCCGGTCCACATACAAGCGCATATAGCGTTTCAGTTTATCGCTGCTTCCCAGGACGCTCGCCTGCAGTACCCTTTCCATGTTCGTGCCTTCCAGCTTTTGGAAAGTCTGCCGGGCCTGTTCCTGTTCCGCTTCCGTAAGTTCGTCCGATGCCATTGCTTTCTCAATCATATCCATATCGTCAAAGGTGACACCGGTTGCCCGGTGGGGATTGCTCCGCTGTACGTATCCTGTAATCTCGTAGCGTTCGGGAATCTCCTCTTTTTCTTCACCGGAAGAAGGAGAGGCCTCCCGCATATAATCAATTTCAGGATAATTCAGTTTTTGAAAAGGAGCCGGGACTTCCGGGAATTTCGTATTCTTATCAAGGGGTTCGCGCACTCGGAGAACCGGCTCTGTTTTCTTTTCGGGAGTAAAGGTATCACTCTTTTCTATGCCTGATTCAGGCTGTCCGCTATTGTCATCTATTGTCAGTGATTGTCGTATTTGGTATCGGCTTTTGCCTATTATTTCCGTCTCGGATGAGGAAGCTGCCGGATGGATGGTGACAGGCGTAGCCCGACGTTCCTTCCTGTCCTTTCTGCCTCTCCATGTGAAAATGCTGCCTGTATGCACATACTTTTCAATACTCAGGTAAGAGGCATAAATGAACAGGATAATAAAAAGGTATTCCATGTCCTTATGATTTTAGTGATTGGTAATACTTCTCCAGCACGGCATTTATCAATCCGCCGTTCTCTTCGAAATGATGTGCCAGCACCTGGTTTACAAAACCGGCTACGGTCACTTCGCCACGTCCTACCGCCCATACCAGGGACGAGATGCGGCGATGCAGGCCGGCATCGATATGCAATGATTTACGGGATTTGGTTCTGACCGTATTCAGGAAGGACGCCCTGTAAGCGTCGATTTCCCCGGTGGTAAAGACCGGAGCTTCGCTACTCCCGGCAATCTCCTCTACCGTATCCTCCGGCTTCGGGGATGCACTCGTTGCAGGGGAGTCCGGTCGTATCGTCCCTTTCCTGGCGACAATATCCAATATGGCCTTCTCGTCAATGCTCCGGGGGGCAAATCTCTTTTTTCCGCTGTCCATAATTCCCCTTATTATAAGGTATGGGTGGTATCCAGATGTGTTACGGCACATAACTCATCTATCAGTTCACAGAGGCCCGAACCTTTTATCTGGCGGTTGTCGGGAGGGAACAGTGTGGAACGGAAGATACTGTTCTTCAGGGAGCTCAGCTCCTTGTTATAGCGTTTGGTATCCGGTATCCGTGACTCCAGCAGGCGTAACTCCGCTTTTTGTATGACGCGGTTCCAGGACTCGTAGCTTTCTGTCCGTTCACGCTTGTCGACCATGTTCCAGAAAAGATAGATGCCTTTCAGGTTACAGTTGTGCCTGGCAATCAGTTCTTCCTCCACCACCTCGGCAAACTGGAGGGAACTCTGCATGACGACATTATCTGCCTTTAGGGGGATGAAAATGTAATCTATTGCGGAAATGGTATGGACAACCCCTTCGCTGCGGAGGGTTCCCGGAAGGTCGAACAGTACGACATCAAAGACGGCATCCTGCTCTTCGATGTAGCGGTACAGGTCTTCTATAGCTTTCTCCGGATTGCTTTTGATTACCGGATAGGAACGTTTCCGGATTTGTTCATGCTGCCGGTAGAGGGCCACTTTGAGAAAATCACTTTCCTGCACGCTTTCTATGTCCCGGTCACGCATCCGGGAGATGCTGTGCTGGGGGGAGTCGCAATCCACGACACCCACCTTCAGACCTTTCTGGTAGTGAAGGATACTAGCCACCAGAACTGTGAAGGCAGACTTTCCGACTCCTCCTTTCTGGCTGGCAAAGGCAATTAATAACGGTTCTTTTTTCATACGCTTTCTTTATATAATCAGATAAAAATATAATGCTGTAAAACTGTAATGCTTATAATTGTATATCGTTCTACACTGCAAAAGAAAGGAATGCCGGGAAAAGATGAAATACCCTGTCACGGATAGTCATGGATAGTCAGGAATTGACAGGAGGAAATGCCGTCAGGCAGACAGGAAAGGTTGCAATGAAAAAAGAAAAATCCCTGCCTCATCTTTGAAGCAGGGACTAATAATAAAGGAGCGATACCGGTTACCGGACATAACCGGCGGCTTGCAAGTCCGTCAGGAAATGTTCAGGGGTATCGGTGGCAACTGACACGCCATGCAGCTCCCCGTAACGCCGGGCAAAGTTCTCCATATACTCCTGATCCGTGCAATCATAGTCGAACCGGCTCCCCTCACGGAGCAGCCGGACGAACTCTTCCGGGCTGGAGGCGGTTATCTGACCGCCATCCAGCAAATGATAAGTCTGTATCATACCGCTAACTTTTTAGTTCTAAGTTTAAAAAATAATTTCTGTTTCCCGTCCAGGAAGGGTAACCCCTCCAGTGTCATCCGGCTGGGAAGGCTGGATCTTTTCGCAAAGGTAATCAATCCGTTCAAGAACCGGATCCAATTCTCCATCTTTGTGAAATTAGTCGTACCGGAATGCTGGCGGAACTCAACGGTCCGGTGCCTGGAATAAGCCTCAAAATTGACCTTGTGGTACCGGTCATTATTAAAGACCTCCCGCAGGCCGTCTATCGTCCTTACCGATTTGATTCTCTCGTCGGAAACACCGGAGAGGGTTTTGCAGTAGGTATTGTTCCGGCGTGTCCTTGGCATAAAGGCATCAATCAGGTGTTCGAGATGCTTGTAGGTCAAAGCCAGATTCTTCCAGGTGTCCAGATTGAAACTAGCCGCATCCATATGGACATGGAACCCGCAACTGTCATTCACTTTTGCATTACAGATGTCAAGCACCCAGCATACCGTTTCCAGCTCTTTCAGGCCATTCTCACCCACCAGTATCGGGCTGACCAGCTCGAAAGTATTATTTCCCTGCAGGCTGCTGTCCGTCACCAGCTTCCAATGATCCCTGGTCGTGTGATTATAACCCTCAACGGCAACATGGATGCCGGCCTCCCTCAATTCGCGTGCCAGTCTTTCCATATTACAGTTATAGGCTTCAATCTCAATACCGAACTTGTGGGTGAAGGTGTAATCCATCAGGGTGGTTGCTGCCCTGTTCAGCAAGACTCCACCTTCTCTTTCAAGCATTTTCTTCTCAACATTATATACAAAACCATAGTTGCCGCGTGTCACCAAATCGGCAATTTCCCTGCGCGTCAGGCCCAGACGGAGCAGCTGCTCAATCTTGCTCGTCTTGGTGGTACTCTGTTCTAAGATATTTCTAACTTGTTCGTTCATAGCTTTTTATCCTTTATTATTATACCACTAAGGTAGCATAATAAACCCACATATCATAGTATTAGAATCCTTATTGTCAGACTGTTAGCTTAGTTTAGCTAAGGCTAAATACCCTTATTTTATGTATCCGATTATAACATTGCAGCAATCTACAAGGACAGCAATACAGCAATCTACAGTTCAGGGAACCTGTCTTTTTTCTCATCGTTTCCCCGGTTAGGGAGATTAGATAATTATGCTTATTTTTGTGCTGCGAAAACTTAACCGATAACGAATAGATTATGATGAAATACCTGATTGTGTCCGACATACATGGCTCGTTACCGGCACTGGAACAAGTGCTGGCATTTTATCGGGAGCAACAATGCGGAATGCTTTGTATTTTGGGAGATATCCTGAATTATGGTCCCCGGAACGGGATACCTCAAGGACTTGACCCGAAAGGGATCGCAGAACGTCTCAATGCGATGGCCGGTGAGATTGTCGCCATCCGTGGAAACTGTGATTCGGAGGTGGACCAGATGCTGCTGGACTTTCCCATCCTGTCCGATTACACCCTGTTGGTGGATAATGGAAAACGTTTCTTTCTCACCCACGGACATATCTACAATGAGGACAGACTGCCGAAGGGAAGGTTCGATTGTCTTTTTTATGGTCACACCCACCGGTGGAAACTTGAACGGAAAGAGCATACAGTGGTCTGCAATACCGGCTCCATCACTTTCCCGAAGGATGGGAACATGCCTACATTCGCTATTTACTGTGACGGTACGGTATCCGTTCATCGGCTGGACGGCAGCAGGCTCAAGGAACTTTCTCTCTGATGGGGAATGTATAATAATAGCCTTTTATAATTGTAGCTTTTTATAAATGTAGTCTTTTATAATTGTTTACCCATTATCTGAATATCCAAATATCAGAATATAGCAATATTCAAATACCCAATTATCCCAATATCCAAAACGCCAATTATTCAGTTGTCACTGTGTAACATTCCAAGAGACTACAGATATAATAGTATTCGGATTATCCGATTATCAAAATATTCAGTTCTCTGAATATTCAATTATCACGAAAAAGAAGCTATCTGATGTGTCGGATAATCGTAGAATGCTCTACTATTACAGGAAGCACAGCCTATTCCGCCTCCGGAATATTGGTAAAAAACGCCAACTTTCCTGAAGAAGCAGACCGAAATCGGAAGAGGTTGCCATCGGGAGGGAGGCACCAGTCGGGGCAATCTACAGTTCTACTTAAAAACGTTGTCCCCGTAGAGGGGACAGCAAGTTGTGTTTTCGTTTAACGAAAACCGGACGGTTTAACGGCATATTCCACCGCCAAACCGTTCCTCAGAATATAGCTCCAGAGTCGCAAATTCAGCCAGAAAGAAACTGCATGTTGCAAGAGTTATTTATTGATATCTTCCTTTAAAGACTTGATTCTTTTATTATTAATCATTCTTCCCGGCTTGATTGAACTAAAAATAAAAAATAACTGTTACCCCAATTCCAATTGCAATGAATTTGGTTTTGGCATTTATCATCTTTAGTAGCTGTAATACATCCTTCTAAACTCTTCCCCTTGGTCTTGTTGGTCTGGTAACATGTTTGGATGGTCCCTACCAGAACTTATAGTTAAAGTAAAAACGGAATTGTTTTTTGTAATATCCCTTACAAAAAATAGGAAGTCCCAAATTAGATTCTGAATAATTAATTTTAAAGGCATTCTTTATGTCATCTAAAGAATTAAAAAATAGATTGCCATCTCCTTTTGTATCATCAGAAATAAGATATAATGTGATAATTGATTTTTGTAATATTTCTGTGTCTTTAGGGGAAAAACTTTGAAGACTTGACTATATCCTGTATTTTACAGGAAAGTATAAATTTGGACTGTGAACTAGAAATAAATTAGGGGATCTTTTTATTGGGGAGAACGTATGAACTGGTATATATTGGTATTGATAATTGACGTACCAGCTGTGCATCTGTCCATTTTCTATCTCGGTAGCGATATACAAGGTTGGAAGATGAATACAGAAGGGGTTGCACAAATGAGAAGAATTTAGTGGCTATACTGTTTTCGCTGTGCTGTATGCTGGCGGGAAGGATACTCCTTTTGGGAAAGTAGAAAGATAAAAGGCAGTCGGGCACTAGAGATAAAAAGTGAGAGGAGCTCCATAGAACGGAAGCTCTCCTCTTTTATTTTTTTATTTTGTACTAAGTTATAAGATTCCGGCTTGTCACAAGCAAGAATAATATAAGCAGATTCCTGTTTCACAACAGATATCTATGCCGCAAAGATACATGAAATATATATTAACACAATGATTTAACGGGTTTTGTTGGGGAAGCTGTCTGTGACGGGGGAATGGACGCTAAGGTGCTTGACATACTGGAGAACTGCTTCGAGTGGAACAGGGACAGGAAACTGATACGGAAAATAAGGAAAGAGGTGGAGGACTTCGAGCGTTGGACGGAAATGAAGGCGGCAGAAATGCTGCGTGCCAAGAGGCAGCAAAAATAAATCTCATTTATATCATATTATGCAATATACAAAGCTGATAAAATATTCAAAAAAAAATATTTTATCAGCTTTCAAATAATGAATTACTACATAACCTACATTAAGAAGTGCATTAGTATATAGAAAGTAGTGAATATACACTAGTTACGATAAGCCGAGTTTTTTTTACTAAAGATGGTGGCGAAGATTCTTGTTTCATTACTTCTGTGTCATCGGAACATGAAGTTAAAAACATAATT
>ERZ780223.286-NODE-286-length-59752-cov-3.709717_pt1 | contig 59752 bp, 40 predicted proteins | sample MGYA00511016_ERZ780223 | MGnify/ENA primary metagenome ERZ780223 (study PRJEB29588, sample SAMEA2159032) | human gut metagenome | biome: human gut; feature: human-associated habitat; material: faeces | place: Denmark | collected 2008/2010 ... | reverse complement strand
TCTTTTCCATTATATACTACCATACCGTATACCCATTTTGCTGTTAGTTTTTCTCCATATTGTTTTACTAAATTAGTATAATATTCTATCATTTCATCATCATTTAATTCTTTTCCGTTTACTCTTCTAACATATGTTCCTGGTTGTTTTTCTTGTGGTAATTCTTCTATGAATAAATTATTGTCCATTCCTATTGTTGTTATTTTAGTTTTATCATAATAGGTTTTTGCTTTTATATATGCATTTTCTATTGCATTTTTCCCTGTTTCTTCTGGTTTTAAGTTTATTCCCAAATCTTTTATTGTTAATACTTCTATGCCTTTTTCTTTTAATTTTTCAGCGTATTTTTTTATTTTTGCTGGATTTGTTGTTGCAAATAATACTTGTTTTTTTATTTTATTTGTAAGCATATTAAAATTTCTCCTCCTTTTGATTTCTTCTAACTGTTATAATGCTTTATTTTCTTTTATTTTTATATCATTTATATTGTATTTTTACAATACTAATTTGGAAATTTTACACTGCTTTACTTTAATTTTTCTATTTCTTCCTTTTTATCCGGTTCTTCTGTCTGGACGTCCGGTTCCGGATCCTGTTTTGCCGGCTCTTTCTCCTGGATTTTTGCCTGTTCCGGATTTTCAGACGCCGGCGCAGTTACCGTATCATTAGATATGCGTGCCTTCTGGGCTGTGGCAGCAGGCGCTGCCTGAACCGGGGCCTTTTGTTTTATGTCCTGTGCTTCGCGAAACACCGCCCCGATATCAACTGCGGGGCCCTCCGTTCTTACCGTCTGCGGTCTTATGATCGCTGCCTGGGCAGTCCCTGCAGCAGCATGCTGCGCTGTCTTTTTGGACCGCTGCGCTTCCCGTTCCAGCCGATCTTCCTGATCCATGCGTTCTTTTAATCCCTGGATCGCCTTTTCCACCGGTTCGAAATCAGCCTTCAGGACGCCTTTCACGCTTTTCGCTGCGCAAACATGCGTGGTCCCTTCTATCGTCAGGCTCAGGGCGATCCGCCCATTTTCTTCGCATTCCGCCGGCATCAGTCCCTTATTGACCAGATAGCAGAAAGCGTTTAAATGGATCCTGTTTGCGATCTGGTATTCCAGTTTGCACTCCGGTCTGCCGGACAGGTCCCGTTTCATTTCATAGGATGTTTTCATGATCTGGTACATCCTCTGTTCCGCGCTTAATGTCAATGTCATCATGTCTCTTTTCCTCCGATCTTATGATTCTGGTGCATTGCCGAAAATGTCATCTTCTGCCATCTGCTGCACTTGATCCAGCAATCTGGCTTTTGCTTTCTCAACATCGTAATCTTTTACGTCGCCGCAGTCTTTTAAGTATTCCGTACTGTACGGGACAATCTCGACCACATAGTCCTTAGCCCTGAAAGTTGCCCCGCATGCCTCACACGTGAACTGCCGGTCATAGGTTCTGGACTGGAGCATGCCGTCCAAAAGCACCAGGCTGCCCGCCCGGATCAGGTCATGGTCCATGACTGCATTATCCCCGTAGGATTTGACGACCGGGAAGTCACAGTGGTTCTCCTCCGCGTCTTCCCTGACGCGGACCTTACGGTCAATTTTCAACTTGTAGCTGGAGATCCATGTGCCGCTTGTCTCATGCAGATGAGTGGACGGATCCGCGGTTGCGGTACCGACCGCCGTGATACGATTTGAGACCTCTTTCCATCTCCTTAAGTCGATCAGTCCCTTTTCCGGATCGTACCCGGATTTGATCTTATACACAAAGATCGGGTTAATGTAGGCAGTGTAACCCGGATATGCCTGTACATGTCCGCAATACTCGCATCTGCAGTGTTTTGCATGGTTTTGCGTGATCAGCTGTCCACGGACTAAGACCATGTCGCCCTGATCCCACTTGAGCATTTCTTTCATGTCTTTTTCGACTCCGCTCATCACGCTTAATACATCCAGTTTCTGTCTCTGGTCATATGCGCCAAATTTTCGGATTCCCCTTAAGACAGTCAGTTTTGCGATCACCCGGAGAAGTTCTCCGTCCTCTGTCTGCTGCGCACGGTATGCCAGCGGTGCTTCGGCCAACTGCCCATATAATGTGACTTCGTCCCATCTTGCCATTGCTCTTATTCTTCGCCCGCACCGGTAAGTTCTGATGTCGTTGCAGACGGCATACGCGTTTGCCATGCCGTATCTGGAGCGGACGTTCTCCTTCCCTGTAGATTTCTTGTATCAGCATGTCGCATCTTTCTGTTTTCTACATTCCGCCGCTCTTTCGGACGTTTCTTTTTTTGCGGATAACACTTTTTGGTCATGCTTTAGCCAGAATATGACCAATTTCTGTTATCCGCAAAATTTTTATACAGAACGTGTGCCATACTGTAGAGGTAAACTTATGAACAAAAGAAAAGGAGTGACATTATGCAAAACATGCAAAAGAACCCGGCTCAGGAGGAAGCAATCCATACGGTCAACGGACCGATGCTCCTCATCAGCTGTCCGGGATCCGGCAAGACTACGACCATGCTCCGACGGATCGACTACATGATCCGGAACGGAGTTGACCCCAAACACATCCTGATGGTGACTTTTACCGATGCTGCTGCCACGGAAATGAAGAAACGCTTCCGGACGCAGTACGGGAATCATCCGGTCACGTTCTGCACGATCCACGCGCTCTGCCTGCGCGTCCTGCATTTATCCGGTGGTCCGGCATTCACGATCATGGATGCTTCCGCCCGCATGGATGCCATGTATTATGCCGCGCGGTTAAGCCATCTGACATTTGACGACTTTAAGGATATTACCAATGATGTGAGCCGGTTTAAAAATACCGGCGTCTATGACCAGCGGTCCGAGCAGTCGATCAACGACCAGCAGTTTTTGGCATTCGTGAAAGGTTATGAGTCTTACAAGGACGAGCACGGGCTTCTCGATTTCGATGACATGTTGATCCGCGGGAAGCAGATCCTTAAGGAAAACGAGAACCTTCTTACCGCCTTAAAGCGTCAGTTCACCCATATCATCTGCGATGAATACCAGGATACCAATCCTATTCAGAGGGATATCCTGTATCTGATGGCGGGGGATAACGGGAATCTGTGCGTGGTCGGCGATGATGACCAGTCCATTTACGGGTTCCGCGGTGCGGTGCCTTCCATTATGATGGATTTTCAGAAGGATTTTCCGGCATGCAAGACGATCCGGATGTCCACGAATTACCGGTCCGTCCCGGGTATCATCGGGCCTGCCGGCATGATGATCAAGTATAACCGGGTCCGTTTCGATAAGGATATCCAGGCCAGCCGGGATACCTCCGCGAATGGCAGGGTATATTATGAAACGGCGGATGACCGCGAACAGGAGATCGAGCAGCTTGTCGGGCTGGTTCGGTCCTACTGTACGGACGGCCATTACCAGAACTGTGCGGTGCTTGCCCGCACCAACATGCAGTTAGAGCAGGTATCGGAGGCATTCATGCGAAATAAGATCCCGTTTACATCCAAGGATGTCGTCACGGATATCTATGAGCACTGGTGCTTCCAGGATCTCTGCAGTTATTTAAGCCTTGCGGATGGAACCGGGACGGTCCATGACCTGAAACGGATCCTTAATCGCCCGGCACGTTATATCCCGATGGCTTCCTTCCATCCGGACCGGATCTCCTACAAATATGAAGACGGGCAGGTGCTGCGCGCATTTTCCGATCTGAAACCGTACGTTCTTGACAATGTCCTGGATCTGGTTTACCAGATTAAAAAAATGCGCAGTCTTCCGTTTCACGACCGGATCCCATTCATCATGAAAGAGATCGGCTACGACCGCTATCTGGAACAATATACGGAAAAAGCCGGGCTTGCGGATGTGTCGCTGTTTGCAAAATGCGGTATATTTTCCAGGGATGCAGCGACCTGCGTGGACTTAACGGACTGGAAGGCTTATGCGAAAAACCACATCTACTCCTTTAAGCAGAGCGTCAGGGATCATAAGGAAGACGGTGTGATCCTTGCGACCATGCACCGTTCTAAAGGACTGGAATGGGACCACGTGTTCGTCATCGACTGTTGTGCCGGGACTGTCCCGTTCCAGCGCAGGAAAAACGATCCCCTGACCGATGCCAGCATGGAGGAGGAACGACGCCTATTCTATGTTGCCTGCACAAGGGCGAAGGAAACGCTTCACGTCATGCGCTATGCTGCCAGAGCGGGGAAACGCGGCGGTCAAGTAAATGTGCCTGCCAGTCCGTTTATACGGGAACTGCGCACATCTTCCAGACAGCCTGTAACGCAGGCGGAAAAATCACAGCTTCGCAAAAAAGCCAAAGCAGTTGTCCTGTCTGGCTTTAAGGGCGCCGATATTTCAACGTTTCGCCCCGGGGATCTGATCTGCCATGATATCTATGGCAATGGACGCGTCCGGCAGAATTCGGACGGTACCTTAATGGTCCTATTTGTAAAGGGCGGATTAAAGATTTTCAAGTATTAAAAGCAAATAACAAGAGCTCCGGGAAATTCCCGGAGCCCTTTTTCTTATCAGTTTCTTCGAAGCATCATGTTCGAAAAATCTTCTACTGTGTCCAGTCCTATTTTGATCAGCGTTTTTGCCTGCGCATCTGTCATCCGGCAGTTTTCGCCAAGAAAAATGTTGTACTGCCTGGCGCCTAACGGTTTGTAGATTTTGCACCATCCATGATCCTGCAGATACCGTTCGGAGTTGTTTGTGTCCACCATGCCAAAGCAGATGTTATCCGCTAACGCCCCATGCCCTTGATAATCGCAGTGGAAGTATCTTCCGTCCGGTGATACGAATCCATATTTTGTCTCTGGTCCGCGTTTCGCCTTGATCTCATTGACGATTTGAGCTGTTCGCTCACTCACTTCCGGACGCGTATATGGTGTTCCGTAATCCTCGAAAAAGTGATAGAAATCCACGCGGTTCGACTTGTGGAATTTCGGGAACAGCCAGATCCCCTCCGTCGTGATGAGCGGTATGATAAAAATAGTGCGCTGGGTGACGTTTGGATTCTGGATCAACTCCAAAAGAAAATCATGACTATCTTTCTTTCTGACCATTTCCCATTTTTTCTTTCCGTTTTCTTCCCAGCATATCAGATGGTTTCTCATGTGCTTTTCTCCTTGGCCCGCGCATTAAGCGATCATTAACTTGGTCATGCCCGGGTTCCAGTCGACGGATTCCGTTCTGACTACGCGGGTACTGAGTCCACCCTTGCGGACCAGGTCCTTTAATGCCTGTCCGTGATTGTATCCATGGATCACGGTCATCTCACATGCGGTTTTTACCAGGGCGATCAGATTTCTCAAAAACCGGGACGCCTGCTGGCAACTCATCCCGTGCAGGTCCACATAAAAGCCTTCATCGGCGCTTACAGACACGCGGCTCATCTCATTGTTACTTAACAGCATTTTAAATCGTTCCATGTTCTCCTTCATAGTTTTTTCTCCTTTTTCTTTGGTTATCGCCTCCATTCCGGAAGTTTTCTTTTTGCTTTGTTCGTATATCCATATTATACGAAATTTGGAAGGATTTTCCTGGCTGATTCAAGTAGAATTTATAAAATTTTTATATTTTCTTTTTTTTGTCCGACTTTGCGGATAACACTTTCTATTTTTAGCGCTAAAAATAGGGATGTTCCCCGGTAACACCCCTGTTTTCGTCATCCCAGTTCCGGTTCTTCTGCTTCCATTGGATGCGCGGCAGTCTGCTCCGTCTGGTCCTCGTAGGCTTCCATGATCTGGTCATAAAGTTCCGGCTGCTCGGCCAGAATCTTCTGTCCGTTTCGGATGATGTTTTCCACGTTTTCCCCATGTTCGGGCTTCAGAATCAATGCGACCAATCCGGTATTTGTGCTCTCCATGTCCTTTCTTTGCCTAGTCAAATCCAGGGTCTCGCGGTCATACTCCCGGATATTTTCCTTAGATTCACCAATCTCTTCCCTGAGTTTTTTAATGGCTTTTCTGGCCCGTTCGCAGTTTTTCGCGTTATGTACCAGGTTCTGCAGCTCCTCCTGCGTCAGCCGGACGTACGTGCTGCCATCCTGTCCTGGTTCCTTCTTCTCGGCAGGCGCTTCCTCCATGGACCGGTTGATAATTTCCGCAATATGCCTCGTGTCCTTCCTCATGACCTCGATTTCCTGCAAGCGGATATCTTTTTTATAATCCTGGATCCTTTTATGTTTCCCGCCGACTACGGTACGATCCACCTGGATTCCTCGTTCTTCGCAGATGCCTGCCCACTGCTCCCTGCACATGCGGTCAAACGCCATTTTCCTGGTATTGGTCCGGCTGGGCGGCCGGTTCGGGTCAGCAAGTCCGATACCGGCCAGTCGAAGGGCCGTATTGCGGCTGATTTTTTTGATACCCTCTTTTGTCTTGTAATCCCAAACCAGGCGGATGTGGGCATGAGTCGTGGCTTCATCCTTATGCACCGCGTAATCGAGCAGATGCATATGTTCCCCATGTTCTTTATTCCAGTCATTCAAAAAGCAGATGAAGGCCTCGAAACATTCATCAAAAATCTTTGGATCTTCCGGCTGATCCTCCACGTTCCCGATTTGTACGATCGCTTCTTCCGGTTTATAGCGCTTTAAATTTAAGTATTCCTCCGGGATTCTTTTCGTCTTCCGGTTCCTGTTCTGCTCTTCTGCCATCTGCATATAGTTCTGACGATAAAAAAGCCGCTCGGCGGATTCAAAGTCCATGCCAGGCGCCCAGGTCCAGTAATGGTTTAAATGGAGGCGTGACTGATCAATGTGCGTGGCCAGGTTTAAGTCAAACGTCCGGTCATTATGGCTTGCTGCCCCCTGTTGTTTGGAAGCATGGTATGATACCTTCACGTTACTCACCTCCTATGTTGCGTCCGTTCTGTCCGGAGAAAAAGCCCAGGCTTAAGGCTACGTATCGAGCCTTTGCCTCAGATAACCCGGCTTCCGCTACGTGTTTTCGGTACTCTGACGCAGCTTCCTGCTTTTTTATTTCCTCCGCTTCCCTGGTGATCGTCGTTTCCTGAATTGCATACAATTCCCCCAGGATCTGTTTTAAGATTAACATCCGGTAAGCAGTTTCCGGTATCATGACACTGCCATCCGGCCGATGCACCGTGAGAGCCTCCAGCTCCTCCGCAGAGATTTCCTCTTCGCGTTTTGTAAGACCGGTTAAAAGCTGCTTTGCATGGTCGGACTCTGCCTGCACGGTTTTGTACCAGTCCATGGCTTGTCTTAACGTGCTGATCCGCGGGATTCCTTTTAATGTAATTCCATGTGTCATGCAGATTTCTTCCATCATTTTCCGGCTTATCTGATCAAACTCGATCTTGATGTTTTGGAATTTTGTTTCCCCGTCTCCTTCCGGATAAAAGCCCATCCGGTTTAACAGTTTCGTCTGTGAGATTTTGTAGATTCCGCTCTCATCCAGGTAGGTCCATACTCTGCGGATGATCATCCGGTATGGAGCCTTCTTTTCTACGGCTGCCCACAGGATATGCGGCGCCTCTCCGTTTTGTACGAGAGAGAGCGCCCACTGCAGATAATCATTCATGCAGGATAAGACAGCATCCGCCTTCAGGCTACTTGCCTGCGTGCCAATCTGTACCGTCAGCTCCTCCGGGCATCTCTGCGGATTTTCATAAATCGTCCGCGGGGTCTGGATTCGCCTTGTATGTCTGGATTTGATATGGTTTTCTTTTTTTTCTTCAGCCCATTCGGCGAAGGTGTCCTGATAATATTGTAATTCGTGCCGATACAGGTCTTTTGGGGCCTGTTCTGGATAAAGGATCGTAAAATCTTCTTTTATGGCCGCGAAATACGGGCCTGCGCTCTTGGAATCCGCACATAGCGGAATACGCCTGGAGTGGTGCATCAGCCGGTATCCTTCCTGTTTTTGTTCTGTCATGCGCATCAGCTCCTTTGTTCTTTTTTCGGTATCAGTATGGCAATTTTCCCGGATTTTCCGGACAGTGTTCCCAGGCAAAAAACAAGGCAGCTTTCGCTGCCTTGCAGATTAATGCCTCCGGTTATTTTCGCGGTACAGCGCAACCAGTTTATTCACAATGATGACGATAACGATCACGGTGATAACCGCAATCACCAGGCCGCTTGCTGCCGGGAGGTAATGCGCAATGACTTTTAACAGTCCGGCTATGGAAAAGCCTTGTTCTGGTTCCTGTGTTGCCGTGGTTTCCGTCGTCAGGTCCTGGTAGGTTTTTTGGTAAAATTCTTTGTCTTGTTTTTCGAGCAGGTCTTTCTTTTCTAACTGCTGCGTTCTCTGGAGTAATTTTTGGGAACTGGCACCGCTCGTCTGGTTACCGTGGTTTTCCACAACTTCATAATCCGTTATAGATACTTCCCCGCCGGACGGCACCGTAATAAAGCCGCCGAATGCGGTCTTCCCGGTACGGTTCCACGAGTATCGTTCCCCATTTGTTGTCGCATTATCCTGGAACTCGATCTGTGGTGTTCCGGTCTCCCGGTACTTTCCGGCCGGGAGTTTTACTCGTGCCTTAAAAAAGTACGGGTCCAGATGCAGGGTAATGTTGTAATCCTTATACTGTTCATCCTGCAGGGTCAACGTCAGGGTCTTAAACGCGTAGACCGGGGTACAGTTGACGATCAGCGTCCCGGTGTCTGATGCGCCATTGCTTAAGTCGATCTCTTCTGCTGGCGTATCCGGTATCCCGTAGTTAATGGAATTCCAGTCCACGCTGTTCGGGTCCACAGTATCGGATCCATCATCCTCTTCCTCTCCCTCCAGGTTATCACTGTAATCTACGGTGATGGTCAGGATATCCTTGCTCGATAAGTCAATTGCATCATCCCAGGTACATGCATAAAGCTCGTACGGATCATCCGTAATCCGCGCGGTGACCTGGGGACTGTTTGTATTACAGGTAAATGTGGCACGGTATTCATTGGCCGGTGACAAGATGTAGGACGCCCCGTCGATCATGGCCTCGATACTTAGATCTTCATCCTGCGTGTTGTTCTGCGCGATCACGGTGCCGGCAGCCGCGAATGTGGTTACCGGCGTCATGATACAGAAACTGGCGCACAGGATGAGAAACGTTTTAAAATTTCTCATGCTGTTTTTCCGCCCGGGTTACGGGCGGCACACGTCGTGTGATCCTCCTTTCATGTTTAGTCGAAGAATGAATAATAGCCAAGGAATTGTTTCCCGCCAGAGTCTTCTCCTTGTTTGTAGGTTACAAACTTACCTCTGCCTGGCGCATGGATGGCCATTCCGTTGCCGATGTAGATAGCCACATGCCCCGTGTCATCCCCCGGCTTATGGTTCCATACCATCAAATCTCCCGGTCTGGCTGCTTCCCGTGATACTTTAACGCCGTTTTGTCCCTGTGTGTAGGATTTTCTTGGCAAATCTATGCCAAATTGTGCGTATAAAGCTTTTGTAAATCCAGAGCAATCTGTTCCGATCGATTTATCCAAACTGGATGCACCCCACTTATACGGAACATTATTTACACAGCCTTTCGCCAATTCACAGATGGCTCTGCGGATCTCCGAGCAGTCCATGGTCTCTAACTGGGTAGAGTCAAAGGTATAACTTCCGGAAGCATCCTTTGTTTTCGCTTTTTTTAATTCCGAAGCATATTTCCTTAACTGCTCTACATCCTTATAGTATTTTCCATCCGGTAGTTTGATGGCGTTATCCTGCTTGGTATCTTCGCCAGTCCGGAATACCTGACACAGGGCATCGACTGCAGTCTGCGTATTTGTGATTTTCTTAAACTCAAAGGTATTTCCAAACTGGACTTTCCTTCCGATTGCTGCGTTTAAATCGTCATGATGGTTTACGAACAACCAGGAATCCAGCGCCCTGGTCTGAGCCTGGACATCCTTCCAGTTCTCATCAATTGTCGCTTCCGTTCCGAGCCCGAAGGCCTCATTCTGTAAAATAAAGCTGCGCACCTTATCCACATCTTCTGCATTCCATGCCCAGATCCCTTTCCCGTTGCTGCCGTCGTATTCCGCGGAGAAAGAGCCGTTTGTGTTCTGCCAGATTACAGCACATATTGCACAGGCGGATTCTTCGCTGTAGCCTTTCATGATCAACTGGTTATAGATTAGGGTCAGGTTCTCGGTATTTACACCGTTGCCCATACCACCGAACGTGTAGCTGGAGAATGTCGAGTAAGTTGGGTCATAGAAATACTGATAAAACGTATATCCGTCCCACGCGTTGGAAAACTTCACCCTGGCTAACAGTCGGTTTGATTCTCCGTCCTGATTATTGACCCACGTATCATCTTCCCCGGTGTTCGCTGTTATAACGGATTCCGGAATATCGGAGTAGTAATCCATCCAGCCGCGCCATGATCGTCTGTCCTGTGCCAGCGTATCCGTACAGTCATCTTTTAATAATTCAAATTCGCGTTCCTCGAACCGGGTAACTGCTTCGGAGAGTTCCGGATGTTTCTGGATGAAGTTGACCCAAGAATTGCCTTTATACTGTTTTAGTCTGTTCTCGACAATCTCTTCCCTTTTCCCTTCATCCGTCTCCCAATACGGGTATGCGAAAGCATTGCCGTAAATGTCCATGGAAAACAGGGAATCATCCTGCACCAGTGGCTTCGTGCTGTCACCACCGTCATCCATTGGTCGACCGTACTGATCTTCTTCTTGGTTTGTAAGGGTTTGATCCTTTTTGGTGCCGCTCTGGATATTTCCGTTCCATGCCGTATTGTTCTTGTTGTTGGATCCGAATTTGGTCGTATCTCCGCCATCCTTGGTCAGGCGTCCGCCATAAGAACCGTCATTCGGGTTATTGTTGAGAGTTAGATTTACACCGCTGCCGGCGTTTTCTTGCAGCTGCTGTGTTGTGCTGTTCGTCAGTCCGTCCGGAAGCATCCCTTCCTCACCGCCAGCACCCGGATCCCAGTTCGGGTCTTCCTCGTAGTACGCCACAAACTCAATATCCGTATCTGATAGCACCTGCAAGCTTTGGCCCGGCGTCACTACACCTGAGTACAGGTCATTAGATTCCGTCCATCCGCGGAACGTGCATCCGAACACGACGTTGCCCGGAGAATTCTTGATTGTGATATAGTCACCGACCTTCACGGTCTCCGTGTAAAAGACATCGCCCGGGCTGTGATCGTCCGCTAAATCCTGGTCGACCGGATACAGGTATGTTACGGCGATCGACCGGTCCGCACATACGGTAAACTCGCCGGATATATCGGTTACCCGGTAGGAATCCCCTTTCTTATAAAGATGCGGGTTTCCGTCATCATCCTCCGTGCTCCAGTATTTTCCCCCATAGGGAGCCGGATCTGGGAGACTGATCGTTTTGCCGATCTTACAGTTTACTTTTGCATAGCTTTCGATCTCGATGCCGTCCGCATCGTAAAAGAACACACTGGACGTATCTGACGAAATGGTGCTGTCGTCCGGCACCAGGTAAAATACCAGGTCGTCTCCCTGGTCTTCGAAATCATCGTACCAGATCTCATCACCCGGGTATACGGTGATGTCCGTGTCCGGGACCCACCAGGCCGGCGTGACCGATTCGTCGTCCTTGGTGCTGTCCGGCAGCCATTTCTTCCTGATCGCCGGCACCGTGATCTTTTTATTTGGTCTGACTGTTTTTGTCATACCCGAATATTCCGTTCCGTCACTCTTGATAAATGGGTTTCCGTCCTGGTCCACGAAATAGAGCGTGTATGGCTCTCTGCCATCGTTCGTTGGGGCGGCGTATGCCGGCCCAGTCTTCCAGATAAGTCCCGCTATGATAGCAAGCGTCAGAAGGAATGCGGATGTCCATGCCTGTATGCGTTTGCTGCAATGATGTTTATTTAATTCTGTCATGATGCATCCCTCCTTTAATTTTTGATCAACGCAAATGGGTCAACCTGGCCTGGAGCTCCGCCTGGCATTGCAAGGAAAATACATTCCTGTCCTCCGGACGTATAGATCAAAGTTTCGCCCGGAACCCAGATTTCCGACCTCAACAAGTCATCCCCTGTATAGGTTTGCCCGTTGTAGACTGCTTTTACAAATCCTGATTTAAGGGTTCCCTGTTCATTCGCATGCGTGATTCTATTTCCGTTCACCAGGACATCTCTAATGGCTTCCTTGCATTCATCAGAAACCGCTCGCGAATTCGTCCACGCTCTGTCATGGGACGTTTTCGCAAACCATCCGCGGACACCATTAATGGCAGACCCGCCCTTTCCTCCTGGCAAGGATAGATATTGCCAAATTGTCAAGCCCTTTCTCTTTGCGTACAGTTCGTAGACATTCGCCATCAGCGACGCCTGATATCGCATTGTTACAGGATTGGTCGCTGCTGCGCCCTGTTCGCTGACACACATGCCGGCAAGATAATTTAACTGCTGATCCGTCAGCTCCGGGTATCCCTGTGCCGTAAACGGTTCTTCTGTGCCGTTGATACCAATACCATATCCGCCGCTTCCGTAACCGCCGAATGATTCAGCACTTGAGAAATCCCAGTCTGTAGCCGCGCCAAAGTTTGGCATTCTGGAAATCTTTCCGATCGTGACATATACGACTGCGCCCATATGCCCGTCGCACACCCAGATCCTGCGGTAAACATTGTCATGGACGCACCATGGGTCCTTACCAACTTCCGCACATGTATAATCGGAGTCATCGCGTCTGTGATGCCCACGGCATGCCTGATGCACATACGCGACATTTTCTGTAATCCAGTGCCCGTGCGTGCATGGATCCGCTAACGGTTTTTCCACGCAGGTATGCGGGGTTTCATAGTCTGTGTCTTCGTAACTGATTCCATTTGCAACATTTGCCTCCGCCTTGCACTGCTTGTATGTGCTTGTGCTCATACCCGTACCGAGCCACCAGTTGACACCGGCACCCTGGTCCCCGAACATGGCGTAATCCATTTTGCATTTACCGGTTGTCGCATCTGTCTCCAGTCCGGATGTATCATCTGCGTCCTCATTTGTCGCGTTGCCCGGATGGTACTCTTCAATGGAGATCTGGTGCGATGCGGCCCATAAGAAACTGCAGTAATCCTTAAAGTGCTCCTTATCTTTCTCATAAGCTTCCTTTTGTTCGCTGGATGCGTCCTCACCCGGTTTATTGAAGACCGTTGGAATAAACACAGAAGCCATGGAGATGATATCCTTCGAGTTATTCAAGTCTACGTCCTTGATGTTTTCAATCGGTTCTCCATCTGGCCCACGAAATACAATGCGGTACGCACCATTTTCATAGTTGCCGACGCTTTCATTCGTGTTGTAGTCAATCATTGTGGAATACATACCACGGTTGTATTTTGCATTGTTGATTTCATCGATAAAATCATCCGTGTATCCACGCAGCATATCAATGACTTCCTGAGCAAATGCATCCTTGCCATCTGCAGCGGATACATAAGCTGCAGAATAAGAATTGGCTGCACGATCTCCACTGTCTGTATCAATGCCTTCGTAAATGGCTAAGGCGATGATAATTACCACTATCCAGAAACAGATGGTCGCCAGTGCACCACTGCTAATGAAGGACGCTATCTTTACGGTTGCCTGTTTTACGACTCTCCCAAGTAATGTCTGTCCGAGCGATTTATGGAAGATCTTTATAAACAGCTTGTTGATGAGTGTATATGTAGTCCTGCCCGGATGCATGACGTGGTTTGCAAACCTTGCTACACGGTTATGCGTAAGTCGGTGCAGTGGTTTGGAAAACACGCTGGCCATCCGGTGTGTCATTCCGCCCGTCATCTTATTTGTCAGTGCTTTCATCGGATGTGCAAGGACATTCTCGTTGATAAGTTTTAGTGGACCAATTCCCATTTTGTGCAGGTGCTTAAACAGTCCGTTGTATAACAACCGGTAGCTGATTTTTGTGACCATGTACATCCGCGTGACATAGGAAGTGACCATATTGAACCCGTTCGCGGCGTCTGTGCTTTTCCCAAGTTTTAATAACAGGGAACGCAGGTGCCTGGCCAATCCGAACAAGCTGAATTTAAAGCTGGTTCCGCTGGCATCCTGGATCCTTTGTTTGACCGCGCATTGCATGCTTCCTTTGGAGATCATCTCGGTGATCGTATTCGGATCCCCGGCTGGGATCATTTTTTTAAGATCTTCCAGTTTAATATCTTCGAGCCGGCCGCCAGCAGCCAGAAATTCCGATAATTCTTCCGTTAACAATCCGTTATCTTCAAACATCTGGAGGAACTCTGTCGTAACCCGGCCTCCGTTTAATTCTAACATCATGCCAAACGCCGCAGAAGCGTCCTGCAGCCGTATGTCTTTAAAGGCACCTGCCAGGCGCGCCATATCTGCTTTTGATATGCCAAGACCTGATAATGCCTCCAGAACATCCGCCTGCTTCGTCCAGTTCTTGCCGAGTTTGTCGATCAGTTCCTGGCTGATTCCGTTTTTCGCAAGCAGTTCCCGGAGCGTTGCCGGATCCAGGTTTCCTCCCAACAACGCCTTTGCCATGGCCTGTTTTCCAGCGCATTCTGCCTGGACTGCTTTTAACAGGGCATCCTTATTGCCCCATTTGCCTTCCAGGTTCTTGATGCTTTCATCCGTAAAACCATGCTGTTTCAACATGTTTTTAAAGGCTTCTGCATCCAGATCCCCTTCCGCTTTTAAGAGTGCTTCTGCACTTGTTGCCGCCGTTGTAAAGTCCATGGACGCCATGGTACTTTCCAGTGCGCGCGCCTGCTGGGCGGAGGTGATCATACCGCTATTCATTTTGGTTAAAAAATCCGCCCCGTCTTTTGTTGTAAACATGCCATCCTTGGCAAGGCTTCCTGCGATACCGAAGGCATGTGCCATTTCCAGCATATCGTCCTTCGTCATGTTGCGGTTTGCCATGCTGAGTTCCAAGAGCGTTTCCATTTTATGGACATCGGTCTGGGCTTTTTCTAATTGTTTCGCAGAGATATTCAACTGGTCTGCGTATTTTTTTAGTTCCTCCTTATCCATCCGCATGGCCATGTTTGTCCGCGCTTCCAGAAGGGCGTTTTTAGAACTCTGGACGATCACGTTTTCTTCTTCCAATGCTCGGATTCCAGTCTGCATGATCTTCTGTTTCGCAATCACACTTCCAAAGTGAACTGCGCTTTCCAGTTTGTCAATTGCCGGTGCAGCCTCCGTGCCTTCATAGGTATTGCGGAGCATGTAACCGACCCCGGAGGTAACTGCCATGGTGAAATACCGGCTATTGATCGCTTTGGCTAACTGGTTACGGGTGCGGACTTTATACATATCCTTATCAAGTGCTTCCGTTTTGGAACCGTTTTCTGCCGCAGATCTGGCTTTTAGGATGCGTAGATGATTTCTTTGCTTCTCTGAACGTTCTTGGGAGCGTACTCCAATTCCATCTTGACTTTCATTGCGGTCTTGGAGGCTTTGTGGTTTGACAGGTTCCATCCCGGGGGTTACGTGGAACGCTCCGCCGGCCTGTGGGACAGTGTTTTTCTGCGTGACCGGTGTATCCGGTGCCAAGGGCGCGCTGGAAGATGACATTCCGTGATCCCGCTCGAACCGGTACGCTGTCTGGTTATTGTATGCATTTACGGACGTTGCAATCATGCCTCCGTACTGCGGGTTCCTCTGCCTGATGACGGCATCCGGATTTTCCATGGCAGCACGGGCTGTCTCTGCGTTGACGGTACTCTGGACCTGTTTCCAGGTCATGGTGTAAGCGGTACCGGATGAGATCTTCCTGTGTGCTTCCGAACCTGGCATGACCGTGGTGCCATATATTGCCTGGCGTTCAACCTTCTGGTATGTCTGCTGCGGCTTTAATCGTTCTTCTTTCGTGACCCAGTCTTTTTCAGTCGCGCGGCTTTCCTGTCTTTTTGCGCTGTAGACATCTTTCTGGAAATCATGCAGCTGGTGTCCGGACGCATCCGTGATCCTTTCCGGTTCCGGCATGGAATGTGACTGGTCGGCTGCGTAAGCTCCGATACCGGCCGTACGGACACATTCTGCTACCTTTTCGCCGTATTCGCGGTATCCGCTGACTTTGTGCTGGTCAAGGTATTCTGACCGTGCCTGAATGCTTTTTTCCAGCCGTTCTCGGTCTGCGCGCAGTTTTTCCGCATCCCAGGCTTTTGCCTTTTCTGCGTCCACCCTGTTCCGTTCGCACGCCTGCCGGTATTCCGCGTCGTATCTTTTTGCATCGTCCGCCCGTTTTTCCCGTACGGCTTCTGCGTATCTGTCACGGGTCCTTGCGATCTCTTCCCGCTCCCTTGCGACTTCCAGTGCTTCCAGGTCTCTTGCATATCCGTTTAACCGAATCTTCGTTTCGCTTCCGGCACCGTATTTCCGATCCAGGTGTTCCGTGCGTTCTTCCTGTGTGTAAGCGCGATACGACGCAGTTTCCCCGGATCCCTGTTTTTTTAGGTAATCGTCTGCTGCCAGATCATGGTAGCAGGCACCGTTTTTTAATTCATCATCGCTACTTTGTCTGACTTTTTCCTGGGCATCTGCAGCAAAGTCGCGCCAGCCGGTATAGCCTTGGCTGGAGAATTTATCGTTCCTGGCCTCCGTGATTTTTCTGTGTTCTTCCACGCGGCGTTCCAGTTCCTTGATCCGCTGTTCGTGCGCAGCTTCATCCCGGCGGCGGCTTTCCCGTTCCTGCTCCTTTAATTCGGAACGTTTTTTATAATAATCCGCCGACTCCCGCTGCAATAACCGCTCACGGTCCAATGCGCGGCGTTCAATTTCAAGCTGACGGATATCATCCATCTGGCGCCGGATCTGTTCCTGTGTGATGACATGGGAGTCCTGATACGACCGTTTCTGCGGCCTTGGCTTTGGTTTTGGCTTCTGTTTCGCTGTTTTCTGTTTCTCTTTCTTAGCCTTATCGTCCTGACTTTCTTCCGTATCATCCGGGACCGGCGGTTCTTCCTCAGATCCTTCCTGATCCGGCTTTTTTTCTTCCTCGTCGGATGGTCCCGGGCCGTCTTCCGTTGTGCGCTCCCGCTCGTAATCTTCTTCGCGGTCCTCTTCCTCTTCCTGCTCCTGCCCATCCTGTTCCTGATTCTGTTCCAGCTCCTTTATGATATCCTGCAGGATCTTCGCAGCACGTTCCTGGTCAATATCCCGCACCACAAACACGAACGGACCGCCCGGATGGATCTCCGGACTTTTGATTTGATCCGCACTTACGATGACGAACGGGATCCCCTTGGCGATCAACCGTTGCCGGAACAGATCAATGGTATCCTGGTTTGCCCATAATAATCCCATCGGGTTACGCTTACCGTATCTTGCGATGACCTCCGGATGGAACGCTGCTTTCTCACGGGCGTTCTTTTCTTCGTTATATTTCTTTTCAAGGCGAATTTCCTGCAGGGCCGGGATTATCTCAAACAATCCCATCAGGCTAAACATGCCTGACCGCATGAAACTGCTCATCCCTTGCTCTTCTAATGCCATCTGCCGACCTCCTTACTTACATCTATCCCGAATGGATATGTGGCTTCTATCAGTATGTCAGATCCTTTTGATTTTTCCGGATGCATTTTTTGCGGTAAAAATTGGATTTTCCGGGAAAATTTCGTATAATATTTTTATAAAGAAGGAGTTACGACAATGTTTGATAGATTTTTACGGAGGTATCGATATGATTACACGCGAAGTTGAAGGCTCCCGTGCCTGTGAATGTATGTTTCGCAATACGCCGGAACTGGCGGCTTTACCGCAGATCGCTGCAGACCGCGGCTTATACAGTTCCTTTTTCGTTGGCATTTCCTGTGTTTTTTTCGTGTTTGGATACGATAAAGAGCTCATCGAAACCGGCGCATTTACTGAGCTTTTTACACGGCTATACGCGACGGACGAATACAATGCGGAGCACCGCCTGTTTGACCCTCACAATTTTACCATTCTTCGCAGGCGGTATAACGTCATCAGCCTCGGTTCCAGCGATTTACTTGCCTGCAGCGGCATGAACAGTACGTTTTCTCTGGCTCTTGAACAAATGAACCGGTTGGAAACGATACATCAGCTGGCAAAAAAATTTCACCATCCGATGCCGGAGTATTTTGACTGGGGCGGCGGCTTTGGGCACCATGTGGCTGTCTGCTATGCGGAAATAAACGATGCCCGTTATCGAACGACCCAGGAAAAGGCATGGAATCAGTTAAAACAGCAGTTTTTATACAGCTGCATGACGCAGATTTCCCTTCGTCCGACGGATCGGAATTACAAACTGGTTGATTATGCCAACAGCATTTATTGCGTCGGTTCGGATCCCATGAAGGACAAAAAATATCTTCATCATCCGGAAAAATGGGAGAAGCGGCTGTTTGCCTACACCAAAGATTATTCACTCAATCCATACTTGGAACATGGCTGGATCCACACCCACCTACTCGACGCTTTTTTACGTTTGTTGGACCTGCATCAGATCCCATACCGTTTATGTGACGAAAAAATCCTATATGATTCCACGATCAAAAACTTTCAGACGTCCTATGCGCATCAGGTTGCGGAATTGTATAATGACCAGCTGGTATATTATCCTGCCAAATTGGCACATTTCGTCGAATATTTATACCTTTACGCATTTATCAATACGTATTTCACTGCAGAAGAAGAACAATGGGCATTGGACCTGGTCCATTCCGGAGAGTGTTATCTCTTCTACTGCCTGCCGCGCGATGAGTATCTGACTCGATTAAAGGAATCCGGGATCCGGTTTGCGACTCATCCTATCCTCTGTAACGGTAACTCTGTAGAATTGGTTCTCGTCTGCAAGCTGGAGGATAAGGCTGACATTGATGAGATCATATATTCCATGGCGATCGATTATTCCTTTATCCATGACCACAGTTCGATCATTGATTCCGCTTCCTCGGAATTGAGGATGCCGGATGTTCACGGTGGTATCCATATTTCCGTCTGTGCCGATCAACCGTCATCTGTAGCAGGTGATCCATACATGGGTTACAGTTATACCCCGGCTAAGCGTCAGGGACATGAGGCAGAACAGTATCTGCGCGAACAGGGGCTGCTCGTGGACCCGTTACGGAGTCTTCAGTACGAAGAGAACCAGAAACCGCGTCTTCGCAAGCTTCCGGCTGGCATGAAAAAGGTGCGCCGTGCGGATGATATCCGCGGTGCGGTTCAGGAGACAAAAACAGTGGACAAGTCGTCCGTTGCCCAGTACAATGGCGTTAAAAGGGGCCGCTACCACTTTATCTCCGATTTATATTCCGATACGGAAGCGTTGATGGATGAACATCCGGAAATGTTTGACGGATTGGTTTGCGATGAAGCAACACAGACCTGCAGCTGTCCATATTATCTGGATCCGTCCATTATCATTTCCGGTAAGCTCCGGATGATCACTCGTGAACATGAACTGACTGGTAAATTCCCGCTCATCACGGATGCGGAAAAGAAACGTTCTTACGACCTTGGTATGCACATGGTCCGGGATCCGGAGCTTAAGCTACCAGCTACACAGGAGGCGTATGATGAGTTTGTACGTCCGCATTTCCAGACAACGGACGGCTCCTACGTATATACGGTCGAAGAACAGCGCTGGGTCAATGAGCTTTTACACCGCGGCTTGTTAGTCTCCGGTGACAACAAATAGTATTACTTCAGGGTGTTCCCCGGGAACACCCCTCTGAGGCATCAAAAAAAACAGCGCGGAATCATTTTTCCTCGCTGTTTTTTTTGATGTTTTTTCGTTTTTTTTGTGGTGAGTATTTATCCCATAACAGCAAACAGATACATGGTCGCCGTATCAATGATAAAAATGAATGCTCCGCCAAGTAACATGATGCCGGCCGTCAGGGCAGTTGTTTTAATCACATCCGTTTTTTTGGGATAAGTCAGCCCGAGTTCTCTGATCCCCCTGACTTTCTTTTCTTTTTTCTCTTTCTTTTCCTTATGCATGGATCAGGCTTCCTTTCTTTTTGTATCTGAGTCTGCTGACTGCAAGCAGTGACGCAAATAACTTCTTTTCCTCAACGACCACACCGACCAAGATGATGATGGAGGCACCCGTAATGCTTAAAGTACCCATTCCACTGTTATTGCAAATCGCATGCATGGTTAAGATCAGTGCCGTTGTGATGGTATTTCCGGTCAGAGCAATCCGGACGCTCCATTTGCGGATGTATTCCTCCGTCGGTTTGCCCGGACGGATACCCGGGATCGTTGCTCCGCTTTTTTTTAAATTGTCCGCGATCTCCATCGGGTTAAATCCGATCTCAAGATAAAAATACGTAAAGAATGTCGTAAGCAGGAAGTAAAGCAAGGCACCCGCGCTGTACTGTGGCGTTTCTAACTTGAACCATTCATTGCTGCTTAAGCCTTTTGCAATATGCATCAGGATTCCGTCGTTTCCTTTTCCCAAAAACTGGACCACGATCAGCGGCATGCTGATGATCGAGCTTGCGAAGATGACCGGCATGACGGAACAGGTATTTAGTGGGATCGGGAATGTAGATTTATTCACGCTCCCGGCCAGTTTCCTGGAGTTGACGACCGGTATTTCCTTCTGCGTCATGTAAAGTGCCGCGCAGGCCGCGATCACAGCTAAAAATACCATCGTGATCAAAACCACATTCACTCCCATAACAGCCGGAAGGCGGTTGGTCAGATATACGTCACGGATTGCAAAGAGATCCGATGGGAATGTGGAAAGAATGTTGGCACAGAGAATAATGGAAATGCCGTTTCCAATCTCCATCCAATCGATATAGGAACTGATCCCGATGAGGATCACACCGCCAATACTCCATACCAGGGTCGCGATCAGCACGGTTGCAGGCGTATAGGTGACCAGAAGTCCCTTTGCGCCAAGGCCAATTGCCATAGCTGCCGACTGCAGCACGGATAAGGCAGCAGCCAGGATTCTGGTGATATTTTTAAAACGGTCCTGTCCGGTCTTTCCGTCCTTTTGCATCTCCTCAATGCCCGGGAAAATCACGGTCATGAGCTGCATGATGATCGATGCCGTGATATACGGGCTGATGGAAAGCGCAAATAAGGACATCTGCTGCATGGAGCCGCCGGTCATGGCATTTAAGAATGCGAGCCCCTGCATGCCAAGCAGTCCGCGCATGTATTCCCCGTTGACGAATGGCAGCGGGTATGAAGATCCGATGCGGATAAGGACGATCAAAAACAGGACCACGCCTAATTTGGCCGGCAGTTTAAGATCCTTTGTTCTTGATTTGAATGTACGGTATCCGGAATACTGTTTTCCCATCTTAAGCCTCCTCATGCCCTGTCTCATCTGCTGATGCAGCATCTTCTTCTGATTCGGTCTCTTCTGACTGTTCTGCATGATCCTCAGAGTCTGCTGTTGTGTCCGCCCCAGATGTTTCTCCGGCATCTGTTTCTGCTTCTGTTCCAGTTGTTGTCTCCGTTACCGGTCCGCTGCTTTCTACCGGCTCTTCCAGTGTGATATCGGTCACGACGCCATTATCGGATGTGTGGCGTAAGACCAGTCCGGCGTGGTCGACGGCAAAGTTGACTGCCGCGCTGTCACTCGCCTCAATGACCACCTCCACTCCGTATTCATTTGCAATCAGTTCCGGCTCTGATATTGCCCCGTTTACCAAGCCGAGCGGGTTTCCGTCAGCATCCATGACACTGAAATGGTCCACGGATGTGATTTGCGGCTGTGTACCGTCCTCATTGACCGTATTACAGGTAAATCCAGCTAACCAGGTGCAGAATGCCCGGTCTCCGGAACGTCCGACGGAATTCCCGGAACCATTGAACAGGTACAGGTTTCCGTTTTCCTCAATCATGCCGACTGCTTTATATTCATCTTCCCCGGCTTCGTGCCATTCGCTGTTTTTTAAGTCCCCGGCTTCATAGGTGATGTCCTCCGGCTGTATGTCGCCATCCAAAGTCACGCTGACAAACCGAAACTGGTCGGTCAAGTACTGGGAGTAGACTTCCACGGTCTTATCCCCGGCTTTTATTTTTTCCTTCCCGATAACGGCATGCGTCCACCCGAGATCCTCCGGATCCAGGTTTTCAATTAAGAAGCGGAAATTTGTCTTAGTGTTCCCGTCCGCATCCTGGTACGTGTTTCGTCCGGTCATAAAATACGCAATCCCGGATTTATCCTCTGCTTTCTGTGTGGCTACGGCCGCATCATGGCCGGTTTTCTTTGCACATCCGGATGCTGACGCTGCTAACGCCACGCACAGGATGCCGATAATCCATCTTTTTCTCATTTTTTCTTCTATCCTTTCGTTATTTTTTTGATAATCTGGTTGAAAATACCGATCTCGGAAAAGCCGGTGATTCAGCATTTCCGGGCTTAACATCACGATCGGCTTTTGGCTAATTGTCTTCTACCGAACCTGTATAAATGCCTGAAATATTGTACGCCGCGATAAGCTCATCCTTGTTGATCTTATCTTTCCAATTCGTAAGTGTGGTGCTCTCTCCTACCGCAACCTTCTTTCGGCAGGCAAGCAGGAACTTCCGATTCACCATGCACTCCCAGACATAGAGGTTCTCATAGCAGGGGAACATCGTTACAGAAACGTCCTCGTTGTCGAATGGATGCGTTGTACGTATCAGAGCTGCAAATGGGATGCAATTGTCAGCCCTCTTGTGTTCCGGGAAGAATGCGATATCGTCATAACAGGATGCCGCGAGCTCGTCCTTATCTCTATCAAGATCAAGCAGTGCATTTCCCTTTAAGCTCTCAACAGTATCCTTGATATCATCAAACGTTCCATCCGCGAACATCAGACCGCCGTATACGATAGAGTACGGCTCGTTTTCCGCAGAATCCACGTCGATGGAAAGTTCCTTATCCCCGTTTTTTGCGTATCCTAAGTATTCGTCATACATTTCTGTTTCTCTTGCAGACAGGATGACATCATGTTCTCCTAACTTTGCGACTGCGTATAAGAGCGCATCGTTGTCGTGATACATACATTCTTTGTGGCCCATCGTTTTCTCCTTATTATTTTTTAATAATCCAGTTGAAAATACTGATCCCGGCAAAGCCGGTAAACAGGTTAATAGCCATGACCGTTCCAGCCAGGCATAAAATCCGGTTGACCCATCCATTGGAGGCGCAAAGTTTGAAACAATGATGCCCCGGGATCGGCCAGAAAAGCTGGATCCCCTTACAGTTTGGCAGGTCCAGCAGGATATGTGTCATAAATGCGATCATGAATGCCAGTGCCGCCTATTTGGAGAACATGGTGTATGTGACCATGGTGAAAATCACTCCGGCAGCCAGGGAATGCATAAATGACCGGTGCGGCGTCATCTTTCCGATCACGCATAAGATAATGAATACACCCGCTGTCACACTGCGTTCCGATAGGGTCTGGTTCCCGCTTAAGTATTTGGTCAGGTCGACGTGGAACCTGGTCTGTGCGATCATCACAGCGGCCAGAACGGCAGGCCCGATGCCTAACATAAGGTCTGCTTCCCGTCTTACTTTTGACTGATCCGCGTCAATATCGCTGATCACGGAACCGACTGCTGCGATCCCCGTGACTGCCAGGCATTCAAAAAGGTTATCCGGCTGCAGGACCGCTAACGCCGCCGCTACTCCGCCCGACAGGTGTGTTGCCCTTAACATGTAGCCCCTCCTTTCTTATGAACTGCCTTCAGTATGTCGCACGTTTCCTTTTCTGCCTTTTTTGCGGATAACACTTTTTGGTCATATTTTTGACATAAAAATGCCCCGGTACGATGACCGGGGCGCAATTCGCAAGACATCTTATTCTCTTTTTTGGAAGATACCACACAGCCAGGCAAGTCCGAATACGATTCCCACCAGCACCGCCATGCCGGCCCAGGTACCCGGATCGCGCAGGTCACGCGCTGTGGATGTGATCGTGTCGCTGATCGTGTTGTATACGATTGGTTCTTGTGGTGTCCGTATCTGGCGCCGGAACCAGTCGTACACTACAGCAGTTGTCCCGAGGTATACGGCAGACCCGCAGCAAACCCTTGCGCATGTTTTCCATGGCATCCGGCGTTCCATCACCGCCGTCCCCACAACCCCCGCGATGGCGGCCGCCAGGTATAGTCCGACACAGATCCCGGTATACCAGGAATAACAGGATACCGCCATATGCGGGCGGAACTGGTACACCTCCACCATACCGGAAACCCCGTCGAATCCGGCTATGACACCCATGATAAAAGTACAATATGTAGTACGGGTTTCTACTTTCCGCTCGCTTCTTGGCACCTCCGTCACCAGCCGGACAAACTCCAGCATGGACCCGACCCTCATTATCTTTCCAATGATCAGCCAAAACAACGTCTGCCCTACGAAAAATTTTAGCAGCATGATTCCCTTTCTTTGTGTGGTTCCGTTCCTGGATTGTTATCGCCGCCTACGTGGGCGGATATCGTCCTCATGCTTATGGCAGTCAGACAGCAAATTCGTGGAATTTGATGCTCCCCACTTTCATAACGTCCGCCCTTACCTTTAAGACCGGCAAAACGACTTCGCACTCATTACCGATTAGCTCCACCTTATCCGGCGCGCAGAAGATCATCTGCAATCCGTGGCTTTTCATGAAGTCCAGCATCAGTTTTACATTGCCAGGATCCATTTTTGCGAACGGCTCGTCAATGAAGACCAATTTTGCGCATCCTTCCCGGGCATCATAGGTAATGAGGAGTGCGGATAACAGAATCAGCATATACGGAATCTGCACTTCTGCACCGGATTCGTATGATGTCTGTTTGGAAAGCCTTGCGTTTTTGAAGACCGCATTATTGATCAGGATATCATAAGACATGTAGTTACGGTAATCGGAAAACTGGGCGATCGTTTCCTCTTTTCCGTTTTCCACCATGTTCCGGATGATCGCCTTGATCTCCTGCTCCATCTCCTCCACGTCCTCTTCCGTATATCCCGGGTCCAGCATCTCGGATTCAGCGCGGTCGGTCATGTACTGGGCATAGCGGATGATCTTTGCAAAATCCGTCCCGTCATTCCTTAACAGGATTTCGAACTGGTATTTTTCTTTAAAATTCAGCTTGGCAAGCTTATGGTTCATCCGGGTGATCTCCCGCATCGCGTCCACGCATGCGGTATAGATCCGTAAGACGAATTCCGTCCGGAAATCAGACTCGTATTTTTCCTTCTGCTGTGCGATCTTCGCCTTCACATCCTGCAGATCGCCCATCCAGATCTTTTCCTTTCGTTCCAGGTACTGCGGACACTTATCAAGCCCTACCGGGAGCTGGTTTTCCATGCCCCAGTTTGCGTTGTAATTGTACTGGTACTGTTTGACCTGTTCCTCGGATTCTGTCATCTCTGCCACTGCTTCTTCCCTGGCTGCTTTTCCGAGTACCAATTCGGATGGCTTCCTGCCCGCTTCCACTGCGGCATCATATTCATCAGAGATCCGGACCGCTTCCATATCAAAGGCCATTTCATAGGAAGATACCCTGTCTTCCGCACGTTCCAGCTGTTCCTGCTTTTCTTCCGTCTTTGTGCCGATGACAGCGATCTTCGCTTCCGCATCCGTGATCTGGGCGTAGATCTGCTGTTTTTCATCGCGCAGGCGGACGATCTCATGATCCAGACGGTCACGTTCCTGTTCCATCCTGGTAAAATCCTGGTTATGCTTCTGGGCATATTTTAACTGTTCGACCGCCTGCATGGATTCCCGAATCTTGATGACTGTTTCCTGGTACTGGAATGCCGCATCAAACTGTACGGATGTATCCATTTTGGCGTATCTTCTGGCAGTATCCCGTTTCTCTTCCAGGACTCGCTTTTCCCCTGCGAGCTTGTCGCGTTCCTGCATACGGGCTGTCAGCTCTTTCTGCATCTTTTCCTTCGTGAGTTCCGTCGCTGCCTGGCCAAGCAGGAACCCCCTGGTCTTTTCAAGCGGCAGGAAATATGTGTCCATGGATACGGAGACGCAGCCTTCTTTACTGATGGCGCTCCGTTCTTTTTTTACTTCCTGTGTCGGAAGCGCCTTCATGCGCCCAAGGAAATACGTGAAATACTTTTTTGCCACCGGGTTCTGGACCTGCAACAGGGTGGAAGCCGCCTGTGAGATCTCCGTAATCTTTTCCTGCATCAGGAGTTTTGTGTTGAACAAGTGCGCACTCCGGTTCGCGGAGCGGATAAAAACACTGAACGCTGCATCATACCCTTCCGGGTCTGTTAAGATCGTATAACGTCTCGCCCCTAAAAAAGTCTCCAGTGCCGGTCTCCAGGTCTCGTCCGTCAGACCCTGTACGTATTCGTAAGCGAATTTCGCTTCCGCATGGATGCCGCGTTTTTTATATTCCGCGTTGATCTCGTCCCGAAGGGCGATGTACGCACGCGGGATCTGACTGAAGCCGCCCTGTTTTCTGTCACAGTCGCGGATAATGGCAGCAGCTTCGTCCACCTTTTTTGCATTCTCTTCCATCGCTGCGGATGCCGTAAGAATCTTTCCGGCGACGCTGTCGGCGTAGGCGGTCAGCTGCTCCTGCATGGCTTCCACCGCCTGGCGTTTTTCGGTTTCCGTATACCGCTTTAATGAGAGGGATGCTAAAACGTCCGCATCTAACAGGCGGATACCGGCATCCTGTAAGACTGCCATGGCTTCGCTTACAACGGTCTGGGCGCGTTCCAGCCGTTCCTTTTCCCGTTTTAAAGCGGAAGCTTCATCCTGCAGTTTTTCCAGGTGTTCCTGCTCCATGCGGATTGGTTCCATGCAGTCCATGTTATCGAGGCTTAAGTTTAACTGGCGGATCTTACGCTCCACTTCACGCTCTTCCTCAGTTTTTTTCTCCAGTTTTCCTTTTAATTCCCGCACCTGCTGGCTGATCTGGGACTGCTTTTTTGCAAGCCCCGTGATCTCATCGTCCAGGTTATGGTAGTCTTTGTAGGCGTTCATAATATCGTCCCGGCGCACGATAGCTTCCGACTTTTCAAAAGCAGTGGACGCATCCGTGACTGCTTCTAAGTCCCCGATCTCCCGTTCAATCTGGGACAGTTCCATGTTCAAGCGGTCGATGCGCTCCATGGACTGCACCAATGGGTCGAAACGGATTTCCCTCGGTTCCAGGACGCTTTCCTTGATGAACTGCTCGATCCTGGACTTCGGGTTATAGGTTAAGATCCCGCGGATCTTTTTTAAAAAAGTCTGTACCTGGAGTTTAGTCATATTTAAGCCTGTCATCTGCATGAATGCTTCCAGGCCCTCTTCATTCCCCATGAAACGGACTTTCCATTCCTTTTTCAATTCTTCCCTTGTTTTCGGGCGCTCCGTGCCGTTTTCTTTCACGGTATGATTGACATCCTGTAAGGTTTTCCCTTCCAGGACATACCGCCATGTCTTGACCGTATTTTTGCTGTCGGTCTCAATGAGTGTCCCAAGGATGAATGGGACCATGGCAGAATCGTCATAGTATTCCAGCGCAATATGCGTTGTTAAGGTCGGGTATTTATCCGCCGGGCGCATATAGGTATTGGATGTCGCATCCATGAAACCCCTGGTGTAGGTGGACAGGGTCCGTTTTCCTTGGGTGTCCGTTGATTTATTGAATGCCGTATCCCCGAACGCCCCATACCGGATCGCATCCAGGATAACCGACTTTCCGCTGCCGTTCCTTCCCATGATCAGCGTGAACCGTCCGATGGGGAACGTGTTATGGTTAAAAGCATACCAATTCACCAACCGCACCTGTTTTAAAATGACCATGAATCTTCCTCCTCGTTCGTATCTTCCTCTTCTGTATCCGTTCCGTCTTCTTCCTGCTCGTCTTCTTCCCCGGCATGCAGGGCTTCGTCCGCTACCGTCTTAAACTGCGGGATGTCCCATCCAAACTGCAGGGACGGGTACAGGCGGATCTTTGCATCTTCCCCTTTGTCGTCCTCGTTAAAATGGACGAGCATGTATTTCTTAAAAAGGCGCAATGCGGCACGCAATTCCTGTCCGCTTACTTCCACCCCGAAGGATTTTAAACGGTCGACCAAAGCGCCCATTTCGATGAATGTACCGTCCTCGTTACCGAGGCTGCTTAAATAGGTCTGCCACAATACCAGGAGCAGGTGGTACTGGAGCGGGGTAAACTGGATAATGTTTGCCTTCCGCAGTCCCTGCACATCTTCATCCTGCTCGCTTAAGGTCAGCATGGCGACCCCGGCTTTTTCCTCCACCAGGATGTCATAGCCGATCACCTGCAGGTACTGGGAGATCTCAAACCGGTTGGATTCCCTCGCGATGAACCGGTATAATTTTTCTTCCTTCTCCCGCAGCACGAATGTGGAATTAAACAGGTGCCGGAGTGCCTTCTTAAACATCAGGCTTTCCGTCTCCGGGATATTGATCTCACAATGAATCGCTGGCATATGGGTCCTCCTCTTCCTTTGTGCCGGAAAACGCTCCGCTTTTTGCAGTTTCTTTGTTTTCCAATTTTTCTTCATCCGGCGTGATCACGAAATCCGTGATATCCGCGATGCCGTGATCCGTGACCTTCCCATCTTCAAATTCTGCTTTATATGGGAAATCGTCCGCTCCGGAAAAGATCACGGCGGATGCGATCATCAGCGCCTCTTCCTTTGTGGCCACCGGCTCGTCTTTTACGGAGAGCACACTCCTGCCCGTCCGGAATTTCTCACGGATATGGCGTTTGGCTGCATCGATGCCGTATTTTTCCGATGTGACGCCGTACAGGGAATCCGTCAGGCGTTCCATCTCATCTTCGTCCACCTGGAAATCGATCAATGCCGCTGGCGGCGTGTCTGTCGTCCTTTTCCGGATCCGCTGCTCGAAGGAGCGTTTCCCGACCAGACGGTAGGAAGCAAGCTGCATGCTCTGTGACAAGTCCATCAGTGTCCGGTCCCGCTCCTCCTGCGGCATGTCTTTTAACGCCATTAAAAGTTTCGTCAAATAGTTCTGTGTATTGATGCTGTTGTTGCGGATCATGGAGATTCTGGAAGCGTACAGATTATAATATGCTGCGATCTTCTCGTCGATTATGGCCATCTGCTCGTCGTATCCGTGATTCAAGAAGTATTCCAGCTCCGAAAGGCGTGCATCCACAACCGCCTCTGCTTCCTCATATGTTTTCTTCGTGGAAAGGGAACAGTCCACGATCATGCGCTTATGCAGGTCCCCGATAGAGATCCTGGCCAGCAGTACATTGATCTTTGCGATCATGCCCGGGATGGTACCGTCCTTTTTCATAAAGAAATAATCCCTGAAAAAGCGATTTAGGATCTCGTCTTTCATCATATAGGCGCCGAGCCCATTCGCGCTGTCCAACTTTAACACTTCATTCATGATCCGGCTGATGCTGTCACGGAGAACGGCCAATTCCTCCCGCAGGTCAAATTCGTGGTCCGTAAGCGGTTCCAGGATATTGACATACGGCCTGGTCTGCCGCCCGCCCTTCCACTCCAGTGCGGAGTACAGGATCTCATACATGGAAAAGATGTGGTTGGTGATCATCCCGTCCGTCTGCGCATCGAAGATCCGCCGGATCGTTTCCATGACCTTGCGACACCTGCCGCTTACGGTGACCGTATTTTCGCCGTTCCGTCCGAGTTCCCGTTTTTCTAACCACCCGCATTTACGGAACCTTGTGATGATCGTTCCTGCAGTCTCCGCCGGGGCGCTCTTTTTATTCTCCTGCTTTTTTTCCTCATCCGGTTCCACATCATCTGTTTCCGGGTCGTACTGAAATTCCCGGAAGCAGCGGATAATCAGTTCTTTAGCATCCCGCTCATACAGGATCGGAACCTCCTTGGACCGCTCGATCAGCCGGATGATGCATTCATAATAAAACTGCGCGTTTTTGGAAACGAACAGCTTAAAAAACTGGTTGCTTTCTTTTGTGAATTCCAAAATGCATCTTCCTCCTTTGTGCTTTCCCACTCAGTATGTATCACTTTTTATATACGCGTTTTTGCGGATAACACTTTTTGGTCATTTTTGCATAAATTTAAAGGGTGTTCCCGGGGAACACCCCCGGTTTTCTCAATAAAGCCATAAAAAAAGATCCCCGACTGTTCCCAGCCGGAGACCTCATTGTTCCTTTTCTTACTGTGCGCCGCCATCCGTGATCTTTACGATCTCGGAATCGATCATCGCCTTTAATGTCTGCAGTTTTTCTAACACTTCCTCGCGGTCCTGCTCCTTGTACTTTTTATCCGTGTTTAAGAAATCTTCCATCCGGTCGTAGCACTGGTTGAATTTCTTCACAGCAGCCTTGGATGTGTACTTTTTCGGTTCCACGGTCGGTTTTTTCTGGGTTGCTTCCGTCACCCCGGTTTCCTGCGCATCCTCGCAGGTTTCCTGTACGCCGTCTTTTACACCCGTGGTCTCTGTTTCTTCCGCTTTTGCCATGTCTGCTGCTTCCGCCTGCATCCGTCCGCAGACGGCTTCCACCAGTTCTTCGGCAGAAAGAGGTTCTTCGCCATGTCCCTTAACGAAATCGATCAGCTCCTGGACCTCATCACGTCCGCTTACAATATTGCGCTCTTTCATTAATTCCATTGCATCCAGGATGATGTTCTGTTTATCCTCGTCCAGTACGGACATGGAAGAACCCTGCGCGATCTGTAGGATGCCATCCACTACGGCCTTCTGCGCGCGCTCGCCCAGTTTTAACAGGGATTCATATTTGTAGATCGTACTCGGATTGGTGCCAAACTCCTTTGCTAACTCCTCTCTGGTCTTCTGTCCGTCATAGGTACCTTCCTCACGTTCCATTTCGATCGTTTTGCGGAGGTAATCGATCTGTCTTGCCGTATGGATCGCGTCTCCCTTTTTGATCGCGTCACGGCCGTAGATGTTGGCACCCAGGAACAAGCGTCTGCGCAGGGTCTCTGATTCCGGATACGGGTACACAAATGCCTTGATCGTCTCATGCCCGAGCATCTGGAATGCTCTGGTGCGTCTGGCGCCGGAATAAATCATATATTCCCCATTGCCCATATCCCAGACTTCAATGGCACCCTTAAATCCATTTGACTCAATACCATTGGCTAAGCGTTCAATCCCTTCCATACCGAATACATACTCATTATCTGGATATTCTTTTAAATGGGAAATCTGCAGCATCTTCGTGTCGTCCATTGTGGCTTTCTGGTTTACTAAATTTTTTAAAGCCATATTTCTATTTCCGCGCATATCTCTCATGATCTTCTCTCCTTATATTTCTGTTCTGTTGTTTTCTATTATCGCGTTAGTAAGTAGTTTGTATAGTTATCATCTGAATCTGCCAGATTCGGGAGATGTTCATCTTCTTTTAACAAATTGCAACGTCTTAATACTTCTTCTGTTAAATGAATGTAGTCTTTTGTAATGCCGGCGTTTCTCTTCAACCAACACAATGGGCATCCGCATTCATTCGCTTTCCTTGCATTGACATTCTGCCGAATGGTGGATTTCATAAAAGTGTCCCCCAGGGCGTCGATGGCGTCTGCATACAGTCCAATATAGTAAGAATTTGCCTGCATCATGGTAAAGAAAATGCCAATAATCCGCAGGTCGGGATTTCTCCCACTGTTAACCAGATAATTCACAGTATCATTTAATGCGCCGAATCCGTTTAAGCTATAGCTGTCAACGCTGGCTGGCACCAGAATGTAATTAACAGCAGCCAGAACAGCAATTGTCAATTCACCTAAAAAAGGCGGCAGATCGAATAAAATGTAATCGTAATCATACATATGTTTTCTGGTGCGGCGGATTCGATTGATTGCCTCTAAAATAACCAGACCGCTCTGTTCATCATCCGGATCTTCTAATGGTGGCATGGCGGACATCATAGAATTTGCCGGAATGACGTCTACACCTTTCCATTTTGGCGTTGCCTTATCCTGCAGCATGAATTTTGCCTTGATGATGGCATCATTGATGCATTCCGGGCGTTCCACAATGTCACGCAGGGTTTTCGCATTTTTTAACATCTGTCCGCTTGTGCCGTACTTTCTGTCGTACTCCGAAATATTTTCGAATAACAGGGAGCTGCTGACATTCGCCTGCGGATCCGCGTCGATCACCAATACTTTCGCGCCAGACTTTGCAAGGATCCCTGCCATATTAAATACGGTAGTGGTTTTTGCTACCCCGCCTTTCTGATTGAAGACGGCAATTTTCACTGGATTCTTCTTTGTCGTTGCCATATTTTTTTCATCTCTTCGTAAGTTTTGTCTTTTTGAAACATCTACAGTATGGAATTCTTTTTTAAATCGTTTTTTTGCGGATAACACTTTTTGGTCATTTTAGCGTATTTTAAGGGTGTTCCCTGGGAACACCCCTTCTATTTTAGCTGTTTTTGCGTATTTTCGCAAGAAACATCCGAAAATCTTTCCGTTTTTGCATTTTTTAAGGGTGTTCCCCGGGAACACCCTTCTTTTTGCATTTGCCTCGAATTATTTTTTTTGCCTTTAGCTGGTAGTATTGGCGGATCGGTTGAGCTACCAGACGTGATACAGTACAAACAGAACTTATCCTTGGCTGTCTTTTTCCGTCTGAGCAGGGTCGTTTAGATAAATCACTTTTTGTGCCCGCCACATTTCGTCGATGGAAAAAATATGATTGCGCTTATTAAAGTCCTTGATCATCGCTTCTGTTTCTTCGGCAGAACACATTTTCTCCGTTCCATTCTTAATCACTTTATACATATCATGACCTCCGATTTCCGCTAAGTGCGCTGACATCTTCCAGTATTTTTAAATGTGCCAGTGCGTTTCGGATACTCCATAGCGTATCGATCCGTTTCGCGTCATCCGGCTCCACGATAAGCTTTGCTGTGTCTTTCATGGATTTGAGCATTCCGAGTTCCGCCATATCCGCTTCATTTACAATTTCCCCAAATGGCATTCGCGCCGGCAGCTGGCGCTCGATCTGCTTTCGGTATTTATTGACCAGCTCCAAACGCTCCGTCTCTACAGTTGGGTAAAAGACCCGGATCTGTGCTTCCCATATCTGTTTTCTGAGTTTTTCCCTGTCCTGGATGGCCGCAGTCCCCGCATCCGCGATGGACTGCAGGATTCCGTTTTCCGGGTCTTTCAAGATCTCCTTTGCGTGCTCGATGCAGGAAACGCATACTTTCGGGTCTGCCCCGCTGATACTCGCGGCCAGTTCTGCGATATACTGTCTTGTGTCCCCTTTTAGCTGGCTGTCATTTAATAATTCCATGGCATAAAGCGCCATATCATATTGTGTGATTTTACTCTCCTGTTCCAACACCCCGATATTCTTTCTTCCTTTTTTCTTTCCTTTATAGGAAGATTCTACGATGAACACTGCCTTCTCATATTTTGACGGGCTGTCGGAATATTCAGCAATAAAATCCATGATCTTGTCATCCTCTGCCTTCTTATCAATCCCATATATCCAGATGTAATAATCCCCGATCGACGGGCCGCATTCCGCGGCAATAAATCTGGCATATCCTTCTTTTAGTGCGAAACGGTTCTGTCGTTCTTCCGGACAGTAATGCTCAAATAGGTATTTACCGATGTCTGGCCCCGTCTCTTTTATATTCAGTGGCAGGAAACATCTTAACCCGGATTCTTCCTGTACCTGCTGCATGACGTTTTCTCTGAATTCCTCTTCCCATGTCTGGGATGTCCCGTGATGGATCGCGGTATGACGTTCCTCCAAAAGTCTGGATACGGTTTTCTCCAGGAGATTTTTCGCCCCCGAGATTTTCGTCCACCAACATAATGCTTCTTTTGTCATAAATGCCTCCTTTGTTGGACGCCGGAGCGTATGGCCCGTTCCGGCGCCTGTATGATTGTTACTGTTCCTCCATGCACTCCATCAGTTTGTTTTCGATGTCCTCCATGGAATCACCAAGCATCTGGTAGAAATTGTAGCGAGAGAAGATGTAGCGCTCCGCATCTCCGACTGCCTTACGGAATACGTTTAATTCGCACATCTCTTCCATCAGCGCGCGGACTTCTCCGGTGTCGAGGTTCGCGATCTTCACGATATCAAGGTCGCAGGCCAGTTTCCAGAGCTCCGCCGGGCTGTAGCCATCCGTGCCGTTACTCATGTACAGATATGCCATGAGATAAGCTAAGATGTGGTAGTAGTTATCCTGTGCGTGGCGCAGGGTGATGAAGTACTTCTCACGGACTTCCTTCTGGAATTCCTCATCTGCCAGGACCTTCTTAATGTGGCGTTCGGATAACACATACGGCGGGGTAACGCTGCGGTCATAGCCCGCGTAATCCGGCTTTGCCAGGGCCTCCACGAGTTTTTCACAGTATAACTGGATCAGACCCGGGAAGTAGTTTGTGTTGGCGAGGATCGTATTGACGAGCGGCTCGGTCGTCTCGCTGAAGCGGAACCCGAGGTACCAGAGCGGTTCCTCGATCAGACTCTTCGCTTCATTGTACTCGAACGGCTTGACCGTGATCGACCTTAACTGCGGGAGCACGCTGTTTCCGCCTGCTGCTGCGCCTTTCGTGAAACGGATCACGTCACGGAGTCCGGCAATCACAAATTTGAAGCGGTTACCCGGCATCTCCTGAAGTGCCTTTAACCTTGCGATCGGTGCGTATTCGTAATTTTTACAGTCCGCAATGAACGCGTCTGCCTCATCCATCATGAGCAGCAGATATTCCGGTGCATCATCCTTTGTTAATGCCATGCGGATGGCGTAGGTTAAATCGTCCCAGTTATCCGTTTCGCTTTCCTCAGCCAGGATGCCGTTTGCGATGAGCATTCTGGAAACAGAGCGGGCTGCTTCCGCCACCTTGTTTAAGCGGATGTCCACCAGTACCGCACGGTCCCCATTCTCGTCATGGTCCAGTTCACGGGCTGCCATCTTTAAGATCGCGGATTTACCGAGCTGTCTGCCTCCGTAGATGATGTTTGCGCCGACCGGTGACTCGATCTCGGCCAGTTCCTTCTTTCTGCCGTTAAACATTTCCACGCGGATATCGGCGTTAGAGGACGGCAGGTACGGCTGGTAGGAAGCATACGGCACCGCGATCTGCATTAAGGCCTGCGTCATAACGGAGGTCTTACAGTTGGTCGCGAGGTACATCATGAGCGGCTGGTCAACGACCAGAACGGTCTTTCCCTGCATTTCCGTATGCATCCGGTGTGCGATGATGCGTCTTTCCGGCATCGGGAATTTATGGGTCATCAGTACGATCGTGTTCTTGTTTAATCCATCCGCACAGATGGTGCTCTTTAACTCCCCTACGGTGTACTTGCCGTACAGGCACACAACGTGGAAGGATGTCTTTTCCGCCTCGCTTCCGAATGCGGAGATTGGATGCTGATAAGCGTCCTTTTTACGGCTCTTCGGTGTCTGCAGGCGCACTTCATACGTATCGTTCTGTTTTCCTTTTACTCTTTTCACGAATGCGGTCTTAAATCCCATGAGTCCCAGGATTGTCTGGATTTTTTCTTCTCCTGCCTGGCTGTTTTTTTCTTTAATCCAGGCCGTGGCCAGTTCCGGCGTTTCTGCCTGCGCTTTCACGTGCGCCATCCGGTACCAGGTCGGGAACGTGCGGATGAAGTCATCAAGAAAATCCTTTTCCATTCCACTCTCCGCTAAGGCATCTGCGATGTCTCCACTCTGTACGCGTCCGATCAGGTCTTCCGCCACCGTATAATTGTTCCGACTGATCATAGCTTCAATCTGCGCCTTCATTTTATCGGAAACCTCATAACCGCTGTCTGGTTTTGTGACCCTGCGGAACATTTCTTCTACGGCGGCCTTGCGCTCTTCGGAATCCGTTACGATCTGTTTTCTGTAGGCGTTTACCAGACGGTAGAAATACCCATAATTTCCGGATTTACTGCAAGTTTTATAGGACTCTTCCACGTCTGTTAAGATCTGTTCCTTCCTGCCGTCCAGGTTATCTAACATTCCGTACCCCTGGGCCAGCTCCAGGTCTTCTCTAAAGGAGTTCAGTGCGTATTCAATGCCTCCGGATACCTTCGCGCTGAGGATCTCGCTCCGTGTCTCTGCGACCTGCTTACCCATACATTCTTCTAAAAAGTCGCAGATCTGCAGTGCGCTGCCGTAATCATGGTCATCTTCCTGTCTGGAAGTGATGATCTTTGTCATATATGCGTCCAGACTCTCCTGGTGTTTCTCCTCAGCAAAGGCGGTCATCCGTTCTGTTAAATCGAAACCATCCAGGATCCGGTGCCTGCGGGTGGTATCCGGCAGCAGGTTTTCATCCAGTGTGATGACTCCGGACGGGAGTAAGTTTATATAGAAGAATTTCCGTCTGTCTGCCGCTTCCTGGCTGCGTCCGTTGAAACAGGAAATGCAGTCATCCAGGACCATAACCAACGCCCCTGCGCCGACTCTTGCGGAGGCAAGATCCGGGTTCGACAGAATTTCTTTCTTGGCTGTCTGTGCCAGTTTCGTCCAGGCCTTCGTGTGCTGTTTGTAGATTTCCACGCTGCGGCTGTTGGTGCTTCCGGTCGCAATCCGGACAGCGTTTATCCACGCGGCAACACTGTCCACGATCTTTTCGATCTTCTTTGAAATGTTACTGCGGTATACCCCGTACAGCTTGCTGCTTGCCAGGGAAGTACGCATTAGCGTGGCTGCCTGCTTCCAGAGCTCGTCGATATAGTCGCTTAACTTTAAGTGGTCGATGTTTCCGGCTGCGACCGGGGAACCCTCCTTGATGAACTTCTCACGAATCTCTTCCGCTGCCAGGTCTACGCTCTCCCTGTCATCATTTTTTGCGAGATCCAGGATCTGTGCCAGGTCCCCATTTTTTGCGAACATGATCTGCCCCATATACATGAAACGCGGGTTTCTCTTATCTGTCGGCACATAGTTTTCAATGTACTCGTTGTAATATTTTCCTGCTTCCTGGCTGCATTCCTTTACCGCATCCTCCCGCTTCGTGTTGCCGGCGGCGATGTCGGAGAAGAACCATGCTCCGTGAGCGTCCTGCTTGCGAAACTCCGTCATTTCATATAATAAGCTGTTGAATGCCGGGGAGGCGGTGCTGTCGGCATACCCCCTGGCCATATCGTAAATTCCCCGGATCCCGTGGTCCGTCTGTCCGGAATCCCCGCAGATCACACGCATGGCAGATGCGAGATACAACAGCTGACTGTTGGTATCTTCTGCACCTTCCTCAAAGGCTTCCGTGATCCCTACGGATGAATACGTATGAGAAACAGACGGCTCGTCCATGGCGAAGGATGCCATGCGGTATAACGGGCTTCCCGCCATGTCGGCCGCATCCAGGAATGGGAACAGCGCGTATGCGTTCTGGAATAAGCAGCACTTTAAGAACCGGGCTGTCTTTTCTTCCCGGATTCGGACCTCCTTTTGAGTTTCCGTTTTCTGGGTCTCTGCCTGCGGCTGTTCTGTGGGTGTTGCCTGGACGATCTGCTTTTCCTGCTTTTTTTCCTGCTTCTTTTCCTGTTTTACTGGTTTTTCCGGTTTTTGTTTCTCTGATGCCCGGCTCGCTAACGGTCCGGACGACCGATCCTGGCTGACCAGTTTCTGGGTGCCTTTAGTGCCCTGCGGCATCAGGGATTTTAACAGCTCGCTTGTCATAGCGGCTGCGGACTGCGGCTTCGTTTTGTTCGTGGTTTTCATGGACTGGACATGGCCTTTTTCCGGTTCTTTCGTTTCCGGTTCCTTCGCCGTCTCTGTTATCGACCGATCTTCTGATTTCGCTTCCTTTAACTCTTCCTGTTCTTTTTCCTGTGAAGCTCCGGATGGGTTCGGCTGTATTGGCTCCTCTCCTAGCTGCAGGTTGCCTTCCTCTACCTCGGCATCTTCCGGTATGACAGTTTCTTTGGCATCCGCTTCGTGATGTCCCGCCCCCGTGCAGCTATCCATTAACAGCGTTGCGGCTTTTTCCGGGTTATCCGGCGGCAGCGCAACCGCCTGATATTTCATGTCGAGCGGCAGGTGCCTTAAGGTACGTTTCATCGCTGCAGCCGCGGCTTTCGCCAGAGTCTCGTCTGTCGCTGCGCATACCATGGTGAAAGACGGGATTTTGACTTTAGCACCGAATAAGACCATATAGTGGCGGAATTTCTGGAAAACCTGTGCAGTGATCCCGCTCACATAAATAAGGATGTAATTCCGGTTTTCATGACGGTGCATGATAAAAAATGCTCCGTTCATTTCCATGACGCAGATCAGCGCATCCTCCCCGTCCTTAACGCCCGTGGCTTTTGCCCGAATCTTGTAGGTGTCATAAAATGCCTCCAAAAACAGGCATTTTATGAGGCATGCGTATGCCTGCGATGCTTCCTTAATGGTTCCGCGGACTCCGTTCAGGCTGATTTTCTGGATGTACGGATAGGTATCCTCCCGGTAACCTAAGTCCTGTAAGCTGCCGTCTCCCCATCCTGCGCGGATGCAGGACTGTTTGTCCGTTGCCACGTTATAAAGGACGTGATCATTGCTCTTCCATGTGGTACGTAAGATGATACCCGTGTTGTAAAGCCTCTGGACGGCACCGTGAACGCGGTCTGGCGTTTCTCCGGTTACGAAGGCTGCCAGCCGTTCCGTCATAGATCCCATCTGCCGGAACGCGGCCTGGTAGACCCTCAAGTTTCCATTGACCACGGAAAGAATGACCTTGCCTCCGAGCTTGATCCGGGACGGGTTCCCGACATTGGAGAGCTTCGTTGTAAATGCCCGGTATGCGTCTTCCTCCACTGGTGGAACCGCTTCTGTCAGATCCTTTAACAGTTCGCGTATCTCGCTGATCTCCTTCTGGATTTCCATGGCTGTGTACTGCGACATTTTATCGCATTCCTGATCCAGCGCATCTTTTCTGTCCTGCAGTTCCTTTTTTGCGCTATTTTCAGTTTCGTATTCCGGCTCTGCCTTTTTCACTTGTCCATCTGCATCCATTTGCGCCGGCTCACTCTGTAATTTTTCTTCCGGCGCCCGCGCGATGGCAACTTCAGTCCTTTCCAGTTCCTGCGTCTGCTTCCGGTTCTCCTCCTCCAGATTGAGGCTCAGCTGGCCTTCCGGTTCTGTCTGCCCGGTTGATTTCTTCCCGCGTTTCTTTTTTGCGGATGGTATCTGCGTCGTTCCTGCTTCAGCTGTTTGCTCCATGCTTCCGGCTGTTTCCGGCAGGGATTTTGGCATGATCGCAGAAAATACCTCCGGATACTGTTCCCTTACACCGGCATGGTCCTCCGCGATCTTTCCCTCCCAGAGTGCTCCGATGAGCTCCGGGTCAAAGGAACGGATTAAAAGCGGCATGTTAACGCCGAATTCGCTCTGGCGTTTGCATGTGACATCCATGGCGGACATAAAATACCGGTGTTTGGTAATATCCTGCCCCGGGTCTTTCACCAGTGCGTCCTGCGCGCTTAATAACGGCGGCGCCGCCTTCTGGTCTTCGGTTTTTAAGGATAAAAAACGCTCGATCACGGCGGCCTGCGTGCGCAATTTCTTTAACTGGCCTTCCAGTTCCTCTTCCGCCCGGGCGACTGTTTCCGGCGCTTCCTTTCCGTATAGTTTTCCATATGCGATCCAGATCCGGTCCCCGGTGGCTCCGAGCCGTTCCAGTACGTCCCGGATGTCTTCCACCCGGATCGTCCGGACCAGGCGGTCTTTCGCCAGATCTTCCATGACCCCCTGGATCTTATCTTCCGTTTCCTTCATTAACTTTCTGTAATCAGATAGCGTCTGTTGTAACAGTTCGTATTGGTTTTCCATCGCAATTCCCCTTTCTTTTGCATTTTTTATGCGATTTGTCATCAGTATGTGACAGGTTTTTTATTTATTTTTTTGCGGATAACACTTTTTGGTCATCCTGCCATGGTGATAAAAAAACAGCGTGTCCGGTCTCCCTTTCACGCTGTTTTCTTTCCCCCGTCTTGAATGGCTCATCCTACAGGCTTTCGGCCTGCCGGATAATTTCCGCCAGCTGCTCGGCGCACGCTTTTTCGCGCGCGATTTTCCGCTGGCATCGCCTTTCCATGCGCGCCTTACGCAGGCGGCGCAGCTGACGTTTTCGGGCATTGGTATACGTTTCATGGGCTAACAAGTTAAGCCCAATCGACGTAATTACGCCATCAATTGTCAACCACGCGCCTACAATAGCGTCCGCCATGCGCCATTCTGCAACGTCCACAAGCCTACGCACATTGTAGGTGATGTGGGCTGCTTCATGGGCGAAGCGATACGCCGCGATGTGCATGGAGTGGCGCACCTCACACATAAACTTGCGTGAGAGCGGGTCCTTTGTCCCATACACCCAAAAAGCAATGGATGCAAGGAACAATAGAATCTGCAGCACACCAATTTTACTGGCGGCCACGCACCATTCATAAACGAGTTCCATTACCTCTTTGAACATACTTTCTCCTTCCCGACGCCTCTGTTGCGCCGCTGCTTTCCGGAAGCAAATTATCCGCGAAAACAGTTTTAGCCCCGGCCATACGCTGGGGCATACCAAATCCTTCCGGTTCCCATCGCCGTAAGACGGACGTATGGGGAAACGATTCGGCTCCCAGCTTGTTGGACCGGCAGAGCACCCGGTTGGAAGATTTCAGCTCTCCCAGGCTTTACAAAAAACGCGGCAATGTCTGTCGCGTATGCCCTGCGCACTTTGCAGGTACTATACTCGATTCCTCGTCTCGTTTTTGCATTTACAGTATGTGTGATGGATCTGATTTTGCTGGTGCGGTTTCGTAAGCCTTGTTTTCTTTTGCGGATAACACTTTTTGGCAAAAAAAGAGAGAAGCTAAAAAGCTTCTCCCTTGGGTGTTGTTTTTGCGGTTACAGTCGTATCGCTTACTCGATGGTAACGATCAGGCCGCGGTCAGCTGTCTTTCTGCTGACCATGGTTACGAACTGGTAGTCGCTGTCGCTGAAGGTCAGACGGTATACTCCCTCTTTTTTGTTTACGTCAATCAGGATCTTATCCCCGATCTTCTCAACAAGCGGGCTCTTGATGTCTAAACCAGTGCCATCTACGTACAAACGGTCATCGTTATGCAGTACGTAACACTTGTACGCATGAGACCATGTGACATGCAGTGCTCCGTTCATTTCCACGAAGTCCTTGCAGGTGATCGCATCATATAACGCGAAGCGAGTCCAGCGGCGCACTTTATATGCAACCGGATCCGCATCTTCCCCTGCGACTGCATCGCACGGGAACCATGCGTCCAGCCCGAACGGGCTTTCCGTATACAACGCCTCTGTAAGACCGTACTTTGCGCTGGTCTCGTGGACTGTGGCGCTGTGGTTACCGTTCTGATACAGGATCAGAGTGGTTCCGGCAAAGACAGTCTTTTTCTCCTTCTGACCATCTTTTTCTGCCTCGATCTCCTTGGTGTGTTCGATCGCCATCAGACAGGTCTCCCCGGACACCTTCAGGACTTCCGGAACTTCACTGAGATCCACGAAAATCTTACGGAAATAATCGCGGTCCGGCTCATAAGTCATGAGTGCCACATTATCTCCGCTTTCTACTGCCAGTAACACTGCCCCGATATGGGAAGACAGTACGGATAAGACCTTTAACTGGCCCTGCTCAATCTGGCGCCCGTCCTGGTACAGGTTTCCGTCAATGACAGAAAAACCTGTCACAACGGTTTCCGGCTTCGCGTCTTTTGTGATGCGGAATGCCAGAGCATTTGCCTCCGTGATCTGGACGATATGTTCTGTGGATAATTCCACTTCTTCGCCCTCGTTCTCGATCATTTCTGCAGCTGTGGCTTCGGTCACCTTTCCTGCTTCATCACAGAACACTGCTGTAACACGGTAGTTCTTGCCATCCAGCTTGCTCACGATCTCAGTGCCTTTTTTTGTTCTCTCGATTTTCATAGTTTCTTTCTCCTTTGTTCTTTTTTTTGCATTTCGATGTTTCTCAATTCCTTTCATCTCATGCTATGCTCAGTATGGCGATAGAGTCGCGTTAAAACGCTGTATTTTCGCCGTCTGCAAAACGGATATTCTTTTTGTGCGACCAGATGTGGGCAGCAGTCGTATCATGTTTTTTGCGGATAACACTTTTTGGTCAGAAAAAGACCCGGACGCTTGGCCCGGGTCTTGTCCTTGATCAGAAGTATCATGCAGCTGGCGCTGCCTTTCTTCCTTTCTTTTCCTTTTCTGCTTTCTTTTTTTCTGCTTCGTGATCCACCGGATCATACGTTACACCGAGGAGTTTATGGACTTCCTCTAAGAACTGGTTGTTGGTATAACCGGTTTCTTTCGTGCCGAATGCGATATACTGGCCCGTGACGGTCAGTTCATCCCTGGCGCGGGTCATGGACACAAAGAGGAGACGTCTCGTTTCTTCGAGTCTTTCCTTCGCTTTCTTTCCGCTACTGTGCAGCCACTCGGAATCGTATTTGGAAATACTATTAAACACGTATTCCCATTCCAGTCCCTTGGAAGAATGCGCAGTGGTAAGGACAACGCCTTCGTAACTCTGTTCCATCTTTTTTTCTTCTTTATCTCCGAACCGCTTAAACTCCATGACATATTCCAGTTCACTCTGAAGATCTTCGTTATCATAAAGCTGTTCCAGGAAGTAAGCGTAAACCTCATCCTCTCCCCGGATCGCGTCCAGATATTCGTGGAACTTCGCGCGCTGAGCTGTAAACGGCAGATCTTCCATTGCCAGGAAATCCTCCCGCATCTGGTCCACCTGCTCGGTCAGCGTTTCATCATCCATCTGATTTAACAGGTCCCCGTCATACTTGGCAACCAGGTAATCAAAGTAGGATTTCGTCGCGTCCGGGTCGTAGAATGCCATAGCCAGTGACATGGCAGCATTTACGCGGCTGTTATCTTTTAATAACAGCGGGTTTTTCATGACCCATGGGATCCCGTGCCTGGACAGCACTGCGCTCATGTCCGTGATCTCCGCGCGGGTATAAGCGATAAACGCAATTGACTCTGGCTGAACACCGCTATCAATCAGTTCCTCGATCTGCGTCGCGATCCATTCATACTCGACTGCCTTTTTGAAAAATCCCTTTACTTCCGTCCGGCCGCCGGCTCCTCTGGTGGACTGCATGGTCTTGTCGACCTTTTCCGTGTTTAAATCGATCAGCGCGTTTGACAGTTCGATAATCTCCTGCCTGCTCCTGCGGTTCTGCGTTAAGAACAGCTCCGTTCCGGTCACATTCAGCTTTTCAAAGAAATGAATCATGTTTTCCGGAGAAGTGTGTCGGAAGGAGTAGATCGCTTGCGCGTCATCTCCGACTACCATCAGACTTTTACAGCTTTTACAGTTGCGCAGCCGGTTGATCTTATCAAGCTGCCCGTCATTGGAATCCTGGAACTCATCCACGATGATATGCTCGAATCCGTAACGCTCCTCCAAATAATCCGGATGTGCATCCAGGAATTTATCCGCAAGCGGCTCCTGATCTGCGAACTGGATCAGGTTATCCTTTTTTAACTCCGCATCGTACTCTTTGTAGAGCTCCAAAAGATCCTGCATGGAGACATGTTCCAGGTATTTTGCAAGTCCTGTATCCGCGATGGCTGCTTCAAGCAGGTATGGCGCTCCCTGCGCGTCCGGATCCACTTTTTCTGTTTTGATGATTTCCATGATCTTCTGCGCGCAGCTTAAGGCACCGCCGTCCATCGTGTAGTTTAAGTAATCCAGTCCTTTTACGGGTTTTTCGTCCATCAGCCTTGTTAAGATCGCGGCGCTTTTGACACGCCCCACGACCTTCGGCATCGTCTCAAACCCCAGCTCCTCATAATTTTCCTTGATGATCTGGTAATCAAAAGCGTTGAACGTCATGGCCATGATGTCCGCTTCTGTGATGGCAAGGCCCCTCGCAGCTGTCTTCTTTACCAGACGCTCCTTCATTTCTGTTGCGCCTGCCTCCGTAAAGGTGATGAACAGCATTTTGTGCGGGTCCGTACCTTCGGCGAACATCCTCGCTCCGCGTTCCGTCATACACTCTGTCTTTCCGGTACCCGCTCCCGCATTAACCTTGCAGTAGCCGGACCTGCAATCGATGACCGCCTGCTGTTCATCCGACGGGACGATCACGCCCTGTTTTCCGGACAGGGTTTTCTTTTCGTATTTTTCCGGAGTTTTCTGCCAGTAACACTGGGAGTGCATCTTGCAGTATCTGCAGGCATCCTCCGTGCAGGCATCCGTGCCCTGTGTGAATTCATCCAACTGCGCAAGGAACTGCTCATCCAGTTCTCCCGGTGTAGTTGTCCCGCCGATGTAGTTTTCTTCTGTCAGGGTGACGATGTTTCCGCCCTTTGTTTCAAAGAAGTCTTCATTTGCCAGTTCTGTTGCCTTGTCGGTTTTCTTTCTTAAAAAATAATAGGAAGCTTTTACGTCCATAGCTTTCCCATCCGGGACGAACCTCCTGGCATATTTCAGCAGGAAATACAGTTCCAGGCAGTTGTTTACGGATGCATCCTGTTTTTTTCCATTCTGGGTTACGGTCGGCTTTCCGACGCGGTATAACACCAGTTCCACGCTGTGCGCAGTCCGAAACAGTACATCCGGCGTCACGGTCACTTCATAGTTTCCAGCATAGACTTTCGCACGTTTAACCAGAGAAGCATGTCGTTTTTCCGCCAGGGCCGCACGCTCCAGGATCGAGTATAAGCGCTTCGCTTTTCCGTCACGCTGTTCCCCGAGCATCATCTGGTCATCGTCCAGTCCCTCGTCGATGAGTCCCCTGAAATCCTTGAGCTGATATTTTCCGGTCAGATAGCCTTTCATGATGTCCTTTGCAAGGATTGCTTCATCGAAATTGGACTCCTTGACCGTATCCAGGAGCTTGCTGAGCCCGTCATAACGCCGTAACGTGGAGCAGCGCTCCGCACCGCGGAACTCGGAACTTTTCTTATGCACCAGATATGCGGACGCGGTATCATCCGTCGTTTTCCATATCATTTCTTCCGTGTTTCTTTTTTCTTTGGTTTCCATATCTCTCTCCTTTTTTACATACCGATCTGCAGAATGTATTCCACGGTGGATTGCTCGTCCTGGTAGACGATAACCTCATCCATCATAAACCCGGAATACCGGCATTCTGCCCAGGTACACAATGCTCCCGGCTGGATCGTCTGCAGTTTTCCAAAATTTAAAGATGAATCGCATCCCAGATGTCCGTTGTAATACTGATTCGGCTTTCCGGTCGCTACCTTACAGATAAACATAAGTCCATATTCCTGGTTCCCGTTTGCCCATTTAGAGCCCGTCCTCGATGTGTATCCAAGTGATTTGATTGCGTCCGGAGCAAAATAGGTTCCAATTCCGTATGCCTTTCCGGTGGTCACCACATCCTTTGGCGGACGGTTCTTTAATCCAGTCGTCAGGATTGACCAGACGTTGGCATGCTTGGTTCCGTGGAAGAGATGGCAGATGCCGTTCTCTTTTCCATCACTTAAGCCTTCCCGTTTGGCAAATTCATCAAACGCCTTTTCCGTTTCATGGTTGATGACCCGGTACGCTTTCTGATATTTGGATGCGCTTCCTTTTAAAAGGTCTTTTAAGTACGCTTCCTCTTCTGCTGTGACCGGGCGCACTTCCACGCCGTTTGCTTCCAGGATCGTTGTTTCTGCATGTTTTTCCAGCGTTGCGCCGCGTACCTGTGAAACCATGATGTCGAACAGGTCCTGCTCCTCGATCACGATCGCCGCAAAATCCTGCTTGTGTTTCGCCAGATGCTTGGATAAGTTATCCATACGTCTTGGAATCACCGCATATAAAAGTTTCAATTTGTTGTTAAACTCCGGTACGCTCATTGCCCCATAGCCGGTTGAAAGCTCTTTCAGGATCTTTTCTCCCAGTTTGATCATTTCGTCGGAAATGTTATCGACACGGATGGTATAAGACGCCTCAAAGGTATACTTTGCGTATCGCAGCAAGTTTTCGATGAACGTGGATACGTCCGGATCCTCGATCGGCTTGTAGTCCGCCTGTTCGTTTCCTGTGCCCTTTGTGACTTCGATACGGTCCATTTTCACCGTTTTCGTCGCCATATACCCTCTGGCAATGCGTGATCGATAAATCCAGTCCCAGTCCGAATATGGATGGATCACGGATTTTGGTTTATAACGGCCAATCGTAATCCCGACTCGCCCCTGCGTGACCTTCATGGTGCCATCCTTCAAGTTCTCCATGATGAAAATCTCGTTTCTTCCCCTTCCGGTCGCAGTTTCCTTTACGAATGTCATCTCCACGTAATCCCGCGGGATTACTTCCGGCTCCGGCATCTGTTCGGTATCTAAGACCTCAGGTGTTCCCTTTTTTGTTTCTTCCATTTTTCTCTCCTCCTGTTCCTTATGATATGTATGATTACGGTATCAGTATGGGTTTCGGACAGCGGGCTGACATTCCGTTTTTTTTGTTTTGGCATAAAAAGAAGGGTGTTCCCCGGTAACACCCCCTGTTTTTGTGTGAATGGCCTGCTGCATTGACCGGATGAGAATATGCCCTGAATAGCAGACGGATTTGATATCCGTCCGTTTTTGACCAAAAAGTGTTATCCGCAAAAATATATCTAAAAGAAATGATACATACTGATTTTATCGTAAGACGTCGTGGTGAAAGAAAGCCGCTTATCCATCGACCTAGAGGACTCTCTTGAGCGATTTAGTATCTGCCCCGTATGCACGGGGATGAACCCGAAGTGGAGGAAAACGCTGGATTATGATTCAGATCTGCCCCGTATGCACGGGGATGAACCGTTAATTGCCATGACAAGCGATATCTGCTACACATCCACCCCGCATGCATTGGGATGACCCTGAGTTAAAGACATTGAGTTTTTCCTATATTGATCTGCCCTCCCGCGCGGGGATGAATCCACATCGTTCAGGGCCTATCGGTATCGACAAAAATCTGCCCCGTATACACGGGGATGAGTCAAGACAGGAAGTGTGCCTCGTAAGAAATCTGTTATTTGCCCCTGTATACACGGAGATGCACCGATGATTATTGAGTGGGCTGGAAATTTCCTGCAATTTACCCCCGTATGCGCGGGGATGAGCCCCGACATACCATGTTGGCTCGTTCATATGATTTGCCCCGTATACACGGGGATGCCCGGTTAAGGGCACGGTTATATCCGGTTAAAAACGGTTGTAACCAGTCACTTGTAACTGCAAATAATCTGACCACAAAAGAAAAGAGGAGATTCATGAATAACACAGTTCGATTACGCGGCGTCATCCGCGATCCGTTTTATCTGGAAGAGCGTGAGGATGGCGGCACATGCTATGTAACTTATGTATCCGTTATGCGCAATTCCGGCATTCCTGACACCCTGCAGGTGGTAATCCCCGCCTCAGTACTGGACGGGGAGGTCTGTGATTGTACCGGGCGGGAAGCTTCCTTTACCGGCGAATTCCGCTCCCGAAACCGTTTTGACGGCCTGAAGCGCCGGCTGGAGCTGTTTGTATTCGCCACGTCCATGAAGTTCTGCGATGAATATTCCAACCACATGGATGTTTTCGGCCCGGATACCAATTACATCCATCTGATCGGGACGGTCTGCCGCCCCTCTGCATTCCGGCGGACTCCGTCCGGCCGCAAGATCACGGATTTTTTACTGGCGGTGAACCGGAGTGCACCAGATGACTATCACTCTGACTACATTCCCTGTATCTGCTGGCAGGAAGACGCAGAACGATATGCGGGTCTAAAGCCGGGCGACTGCGTAGAGCTGACCGGACGGGCTCAGAGCCGGCAGTATGTAAAAGCCCAGGCGGACGGACGGTACGATGTGCGGGTAGCTTACGAAATCTCCGTTAAAAAAATGCTCCCACTTGGACGTGTGGAGGAACTGCAGAAGCACGGAAAAATACTGATATCTTCCGACCGCGAATGATTCGTGCCTGCTGCAATGTCCGCCCACGCATGGACAGATTTTGGTAGCAGACTTCTGCAATATGATGCATATGCCCTGCCTGCGCAGGGATGAACCGTCCACAGTATTTGGATGTAATATGCCCTGCCTATGCAGGGATGAACCACCGGCGGAGCTGCTGACCGTATTTTCTCTTTATCCATGGAAATGGACGGATGCTATCATCCGTTCTTTCCTCCCCGCTTTTGCGGGGTCTGCATACAAAAAATCCCGGATGGATTCATCCGGGATTTTTTTGTGATGGTTTGCAATTAGGATTTTTGTTTCTCAGTTACTGTTTTTCGGGCGCTTCCGGTCTCACAGACTGTGTCGGCGCTTCTTCTGCCTTTGGCTGTACCGGTGCCTCAGGCTTCTGCTCCGGAGCCTTTCCTGTCGGAAGGCCTTCGATCTTGATGTTTCTGTCTGTCTTCGCAGTCAGACTGTCCGCGCGGACGATCTCACTCATGTCGATTCCGGTTGCTTCCTTGATGGTCTGGAAGGTCTGGGCCATGATAACTGGGACGTTACCAGTAATACCGGTCACGCCGGATGCATCACCACCGAAAATGGATACCTTTCCAATGGAAGATAATGGCTGGGCTACATTCTTCGCTACATCCGGGAGTACCTTAATGAGCATTTCCGCCATAGCCGCGCTGTTATAAAGCTTATATGCTTCCGCCTTTTCTTTCATGGCTTCCGCTTCCGCAAGACCCTTCTGACGGATCGCCTCCGCTTCCGCTTCGCCGACCATTTTGATACCTTCTGCTTCCTGCTGTTTCTTGAATTTCTCCGCCTCAGCAGCCTTTTCCGCTTCGTACTTTTTCGCTTCTGCTTCCTGTTTTCTCTTATACAGTTCCGCATCCGCCTGCTTACGCACTTCTGCATCCAGCTTACGCTGCTGTACTTCTGCCTCCTGGGCTGCCAGTTCAACCATCTTTGTCTGTTTCGCAATCTCCGCTTCAACTTCCGCCTCACGGATCTCTTTGGCGCGGAGGTTATCCTGGATCTGTCCGGCTGCATTTGCATCCGCCTGTGCCTTATCTGCTTCTGCTTTCAGTCTTGCCTTCTCCAGGATGTATTCATTATTCCTGCGGGCAATTGCTGTCTGGGCTTCTACCTGCTTTTCATTAGCGATTCGATCTGCATCCGCTTTTGCGATCGCGATATCCCTTGCGGCTTCTGCTCTTGCGATTTCTGCCTGTTGTTTTACGATCTCTTCCTGCTGGACGCCGATTGCTTCGATAACACCATGGTTGTGGCCCTGCTGGTCTCTGGCGTCTTTGATGTCCTGGACGTTGAATGTTACGATCTCAAGACCCATTTTAGCAAGGTCCGGTCTCGCGTTTTCCAGAACGCTTAACGCCATCTGTTTCCGGTTTGTTAAGATGTCCGCAATTGTCATTTCCGATACGATCTCACGCAGGTTTCCCTGTAAGACATCGTTGATCTTTACAGCAATATCTTCCTCGGACATACCAAGGAAATTACTGATTGCAGCCTGCTGACGGTGCCAGATGTAATCCTTGAAATTCTGGCATTTTGCATCCGCAATCTCTGTCTCGCTGACTGTGGAGTTTTCGGAAAAGACCTGAACGGTTACGACAGAATCCAACCAAAGGGATACACCTTCCTGGTTTTTAACACCATTGTCCGGAGTCTTAACATCGACCTTTAACAGCCGCATGTTCAGCCGGTCCGCGCGCTGGATGATCGGAATCACGAATACGCCACGACCGATCACGACCTTCGGCTTGGAAAGTCCGAAGCCGGTGACGATGATTGCCATGGTCGGCGGTGCCTTCTTATAGCATAAGAAGGAAAATGCGAAGAACACTACGAGAAGGATCGGGATAAGAATGATTTTTGCTAACATAACAATTCCTTTCCGCACCGGATCCTGACACCGCAAACGCGTGTCAGGGCTTCCGGTACACGTTTGCTTTTGTGGGTTGGTTTCGAATCAGGCAATCCCGGGGTTAACCCGGAATCTTCTGATTTTATGCGTTTTACATTTTGCGCAAATTTTAGCTCCGCTCAATTCTTCGGATTACGCGTTCATTTTTTCCTTGAACACCTTGGATGGTTTAAATTTGGCATTACGGGTCTCCGGGTGCATACTCATCTCACCGGTTCTCGGGTTACGCATCTCGCGTGCGGCTCTGGTTGTGCTTTCGAAAGTACCAAAGCCAATTAACTGTACCTTGTTTCCTGCGGCTACGTCATCCATGACAACGGTCACGAAGTTTTTTAATACCTCTTCGACGTTTTTTTTGCTGATTCCGCTGTTTGTTGCAATTGCGTTCACTAACTCCTGTTTGTTCATGTTTGTTTTTCTCCTTTACGAATTTGATATTTCCCGGACCAATCTATTGTCGGTCCGGAAGAAGGGGATGTTATTCCCCAATAGCCTAACACCTTCAGTATGCTGCATCTTTATAAAACACATTTTTGCGGATAACACTTTTTGGTCACTTTCCGTATTTTTTGTGTTTTTTGCAATTTTTTGTGAGCGATTGGCGAGGCCTAAAATGAGTAATCCATGCCGCAGCCTCCTTTCTAAAAAATCATTACACCGGCAGTATGACACATGTTTCAGAAAGACATTTTTGCGGATAACACTTTTTGGCAAAAAAAACAGGCAAAAATGCAAAGAATATGCATTCTGCCTGTATATGCTCGGTATTTGCATCTTTTATCTCGGCGCATTTCCTCTCATGACTGAAGGCACGAGCTTCCATGCGCCGATTTTGTTAAGCGCCTGGGCCTGTTGCCTGCGGTTTTGCGAACCTACCCCACCACTCAGACACTGCGCACCTTGAAGTGGGGACTTCCGTCCCGAAGGATGTCTATTTTCCTGGTTACAAGAACTAATTTATCAAAGACGTCACCAAAGCAATAATAATGCAGAGAATTACGCCGCAGATTACAATTTTTAAAAAAATATTTAGGTTCTTGAAGAAATCGTCGCGCCACTGTTCAATTGCCCTTCTGTCTCTGCAACAAACATATGCAGTGAACACTATCGCAATGGACAGATACATTAAAGCGCTAATTATTCTGATCATACAATACCTCTGCTTTCATTTCTCCAATCCGCGCCTCCAGCAAGTCGAAGCTTCCGTTTGCAGTTCTGGCTCTGGTTGTGATTGTATTTCTGCTTGTGATTCCGTTGTGACCTCATTTGTCTCCGGTACTGCCTCAAAACCAGGTCCGTATCCATTTGGCCCCTTCTGTTCTGTTTCCGGAATCGTTTCCAAAAAAGGCTCCGTTTCCAGATCCCAGAACTCCGGCTCGGTTTCCATTTCCGGAATGTTGCTTTCTGTTTCTGCTTGTGTGGTTTCGGGCTGGTCCTGCGCTTGTTCTGTCCACCTTTCTTCTTCCGGTTGTATCTTTTTTCTTTTACTCCGGTTTTTCTTTTCCTCGATGGCTTCCGACGTTCGTAAAACATATCCGGATGGATTATAATCTTCCGTATTATATAAGAATTCGTGCAGTTCCTTTACGTTTCTTTCCAGATCGTTCGGGAAAACGTAATCCGCGCCTCCAGATTTTTCGCATACATACTCGGATGGGAAACCGTGGGTTTCCGTAATATGCAGTTTCAGGATGTTTTTCATAACGGCAAACAGATCGTCCGTCTCGATGGAAGTGGCCGTCTGCGGCAGGATTGTGACCATCAGATTATTTAGGGTTGTCATATCCGCTTTTTTTGCCTTTTCCAGTGCCAGCCTTAAAACCTTCTGCTGCCGTTCGGTGCGCTTAAAGTCACTGTCCATAAGCCGCAGCCTGCAGTATGCAACGGCCTGCACCCCGTCAAGATGCTGCATGCCTGGGGCCTTTAACTGGTGGGAACCAATCCCTGTGGATTTTACCGTTTCGGTAATGAATGCATTGATGTAGCGGAATTCGTTTTTTGTGACTTCCAGATCCACGCCGCCCAAGACATTGACTGCGTCTGCCACGCTCTTCCAGGTGACCGCGATGTAGTCGTCGATTTCCATATCCAGGTTGTCGTTTAACATCCGGACTGCCTGCTTCGGGCCACCATTCGCGTATGCGGCATTAGCTTTCCTTAAGGTCCCCTTCCCGATGTCCATGCAGGTATCCCGGTATACACTGACCAGTTTGACCGACCCAGTCTTTCCATCCATATCCATCAGGATGATCACGTCTGAGTTTCCGCTTTTTAAGTTTTCCGGCTCTCTGGAATCGAGTCCAAAGGCGGCCACCGTCCAGTGATCCCTTAATTGCACCGAAGTCTTTTCTGCGATATTGTCATTTTTCATCTCTTTGACTTCGGCTTTATCTACTGTCTGCGCCATAGCCAGTGTCTCAGCGGTTTGCGCTTTCGCCCAGTGGTAAAGCATACATCCAGCAATTATGATGACGCATGCGCTGGCTGCAACCAGCACGGCGATCTGTTTTCTGCTGATTCTCCTCATCGTCCCTCCTTTATGGACCCGTCCATAAGACGGGTCAGTAAAATTTGTCATTTTCATTTTTCACAGTAACGCCGCGTTTTTGTAACCTACCAATCTCATGCCGGACAATCAGGGGCGGTCTTCCAAGAACGAAATAATTATGACAGCTTACTCCTTTCCGCAATCGTCCGAAACGCAATCAGTGTTCTCTTCGGGAACGAACGGTTCAACGCAAGTACCGTACTGCACAATTCCACCGTTTGTGTAATTGCGAAGATACAACACGCATTCTTCTGGCAAATTTGCAAACTTTGCCAGTCTGCGAGCAACACTGTATCCCGAAATTCTCACAAGGGCGCTGTTTTTCCAAAGATCAATTTCCACTCGATGCTTTGGTAATTTAGGAGACAAATACCAACCACTATCTGCATAAAACCGTTGTATATCACGAATACCAAATGTCACAAAACAATTCCTGGTTCTTGCGGATTTGCAAAAACTAAGTAATAACCCGGCACTCATACTCCTGTTACACAGCAAAGAAGCATCATCGATAAAAACCCATGTACGAACACCATGCACTGCATTATTCGCTACTCTGTTCTGAACCTGATTCAAGCAAACAAGCATCCCAAGCCAAATAGTTCCCATGGCCGTTGGCGGGTCGCATGCAAAATCATACGAGATTAATTTTTTCTCAATGGTTACATTTGTTCGCCCCATGAAAACATTGGATTGGCGCAATGGTCCAAAAAAATTCCGTACACGCTGTTCCAACTCACTTCTGATATGCATCATATCCAAAGTTTCCCATTCACGCAGCACGTTACGAAAATCATATACAGTTGGCGTTTCATGACGTTCATGGTAAAATCCCTCATTGTCATGCCAAGATTCTGTACAAGCCATTGATAAAGAACATGTCTCTCCTGTAACTTGATAAATAAATTCTTTTTCCTGGTCAGTAAGCGGATTATCCATGATAATTTCCATAAACGCGACCATGAGCAACGCTTTTTCGTTTACCCACGTTTCATAATCGGCATCTTGATGAACATCCAGATTTTCGGGAACGTCAAAAGGATTCAGACGAAGATCTGGATCCTGATAAACTGAAATAACCTGTCCTCCGAGGTGCCGACAGAGCTTTCCATAGCATGAGAACGGATCAAGAAGAATAATTTCATCCTGATGATACAGGGTTCGAATTTGCTTTATTTCATTTTCAATCATTTTGCTCACATCGGGGCCGCAAAGAATTTCGCAAGTATTTGACAGACTGGTACGATCAATCATGATTGGCTCACTTGTGGCAGGATTCGTGCCATAATAAATTTCATGTTTCGCAGAACCTGATACTTCTGGCACGATATTTGTGTGCCGTTTTGTTTCTGGCATGGACTTTCTCCTCTCTTTTTGAGATTTTTTTGTTGTGGTGAACCTGGCTTCCGTATTGATAACTGGATCGTAAACGGCAGGGTGTCCACTGCTTTTGCCTGCCCGGACTTTAGCATCCGGCGAACTTTGCCATAACGACAGGTCGGCATGAGTGGTTCCCCGTTCCTATCCAGTACGTAAACATATCTCATGATTCTCCTTTTTGCTGTAAGCCAGTCACCGTCAGTTCCGGCCCGGTAGATATCCGGTCCTGACGGGTTCTGTTAAGTTTCCATAGCATGGGCATACCTAACCGGAGCGTGGGGCTTGGAGTAACCCGCACGGCGAACGGTATGTCACTGCTCTGCTCGATCACTCAAGTCTCCGTCGCAAGCTTACCGAAGCAAGCCTGTGACTTCAGTCATGGGTGATTGACTCCTTACTCGGCACCACCGTAATCATGCCGCATCCAAATGCCCGCTCCTTGCCGATCCCGTTTACCATGGCATCCCGGAACTTTTCCGGATCTATCACGGTTAGAACACCGTCAAATATCACTTTCCGGATCCGGAATTCATAATGATTTTCGCCTGCGCCTTTTGAAAGTTTGGCTGGACCGGTATCCGTAATCCGTACATGTTCCGGATTTACCGTAAATCCGTGGAGATTTCCCTTCTTTATAAGCCACTCCATCTGTTCCTCCGGTTTTAAAAGCGGGAACCGCTTTCCGTTCGGATTGTCTTCTGTCTTCCTGCATATGAGTGGCACCCCGCAAAGTTTAAAGTTCCACCGGCTTCCGTCTTCGATGCTTTCTAAGAAATCATCATAGGATTTTGACTGGCTCTTAGCGCCGTCCGGCGCGAACTGCATGAGTAACTGCGTGAAATCCGGCAGTGTCTGGCTGACGATCATCAGATACCGTCTGCCGCGCAGACTGTCGATGCGCCAGAGCTTGCGTTCTGCTTCGTTCCCGAAGACCTTTTCAATGGTTCCGTGGATCATATTGGCGTTTTTTAAAGCCAGCTGCGTCAGTTTTTTGTATGGATCCAGTTCGATCCTGGTTAAGTAATACATACGTTCCTTCTTTCTCCCCGTACCTACGGGGCTTCTTATATGAATGCAAACGGGTCGTGCTGTTCAGATTGCGGGAATACTTCCACCATGGTCTCCGCTGCCATACGGGGAGCCCAGACCTTTTTATTAGCATTAAATGAAACCGGTTCATCATTTACCAGGGTTCCGCGCTCTCCTTTTCCCGCATCATAGATGATCCTGCATGCATGGTACCGTCCATCCGCCTGTGCTTCGGCGTGTTCCTTTAATGCCGGCAACATGGCTTTCTTTACGATGACACCATCCAGTTCTTCCATAAGTGGACAGGATTTTCGTCCAAGGTACAGCATTCGTTTCGGGTGTCGCAGTGCTTCCAGGATGGTACGCAACAGGGAGTCATCCTTGCACTCCAGGCCAATGGTGAATGCCGCATCGGATAAGTAATACTTTTTATAGTCATATTTGGAAATCGCCGTATCCGGGATCTTTTTTCCTCGTATCACGATATTGTCAGAAAAAATTTCCCTGTAGCTGCATTCCGGATATGGGACCACGCGGGTCGCATGATAGTCCGTGATGACAGTTCCTTCCCGGTCCACGCAAACGCCAAACCGCAAGCGTTTTACCAGGTTTTGGAGTGCTTCATCGTCCGTCCGGTCGATCCCCATGGCGGAAGCAACCATGCCGATCACTCCGCTTTTACTTGGCTCCATGCCCGTGCGGAGCCATTTATCGAACCTCGGTTCCGTCCCCCACGCCTGCATCGGCGCGGCGAGACGAAATAACAGGGTGCTCATGAACGCTCCTTTTCCATGCCGGATACCGCATCTTTTACGGTTTCTTCGACATGGTCCAGCAGAGCATTGAAGTTCGGCTGGATGCAATCCTGCAGGGAGGATGCCTGCTCGCTGACTAAAAATCTTGCGAGCGGCGCATGAAGCCATCCGATTGCATCAGAGCGTCTGACGCGTTCCTCGAACGCTTTTACGGATGCACCTTCGTATCCGTCCGTTCCGTCTTCTACTGCTTTTTCAAACGCGTTCGCAAAGCTTACCGGCGCATCATTGCGGAACTCTACGAATACGTAGACCGGCAGGGTGGTTGCCGCAAAGGAATTCTGTTTTCCGGTCGGTGCTGCCAGTGCAAAAGCACGCACCCATTCCTTTGCTAACATGGCCAGATTCATATCGGAACCGTTCTTCCTCATGGCCTGGTACATGGCTCTGAGGTCCATGCTGCTGTAACGGTACATGGTCGCGGAGGTGAACTCCTGGGTATCCAGATGCGCGGATCCCTGTTCCTTTAACATGCTTTTCGCATCATCCACGGCAGTGAAGTAGTCAAATTCTTCTTCCGCGCGATGTGTAGAGAACTCATGTCCTACCTGGATGCAGGCTTCCACGTTATGGATCGGTCTTCCTGCCTGCATTCTTCCGAACATCATGATATCCAGGGAGATCGAAGAATCCAATGCGTCGTCCAGAGCCGGAAGTTCTGTTTTTGTATCGTACGGATTTAACTTTAAGTTACCGTCCTTATCTTCTCCAGCACGCTTGCTGCCAATCTCCAGCATCGCTTTTGCAAATGCTTCGCATTGTTTCATGTTTGTGCAATAAACGCTTTTTAAAGTATGGTTCTTTTTCGCATCAATCTGCATGCCGACCGCGGTAAGGGCATGGGATACGTCGCGGATGTCAAATTCTTTTGCCGCTTCATGGTATTTCTGTTTCTCCATCTCATCGTCTGTCCATGTCACGTTTTCTGCTGACTCGGCCCAGCTGCCAAGGAGTCCTGCGATGATGGCCGGCATAGTCTTTGTGCGAATGCCCATGCCGTTTTCATCATTTTCAGAAATGACGTCGTACATGGCTAAGCGTGCGTTACGCTTGATGCACTGACTGGAGACGCGGCTTCTTCTGACGCCGCCGAAAATGCAGCTTTTCGGTGATCCATCTTCTCCTCTGTTTAAATTGTTGCTCGGATAGCTCTGGATGACGTGTACAGCCATAAAAAGTCCTTTGTTATTCATGATTTTTCTCCTTTTCTTATGAAATAGTGGTGTTTATTTTTTTGTCTTTCTTGCCTTTTTGGTTTTCTTGGTACCCGGATCCGGTCCGGTTTCTTCCTGTTCCTGCATTCCTGCATCCAGCTTTGCCGTTTTCCTTCTGCGGAGAAAATCCGCAGACCATGCAAGCTTTACGGACGGATTGTATTCCCTGATCTGCCAGAGGAATAGATCCTTTGCAAACCAGCCGTAATCGAATCCTGGCATCCGGCCTTTCTGTACCCTGAACAGGCTGTCCGCATGGCGCACCAGCGTCTGCAGGTAATCCGCCGAGAGGATGCGGTTCATGTACCGGACGATCTGCTTTAAGCAGTCTGCGTCCTCTTTTCCGGTTTCTTTGTCCGTGGCGGTAAGTCTTACGGCGCATCCGAAAGAGGCTTCCTCCGTGTGTCCGTCCTCGTATTTATCCTTAAAGCTTTTTGCGTATAAGGTGAGTGCCGCAAAGACCGCGCGTTCTGCGCGCGTGTATCCGGTTGCCGCGCGGTAGATTTCCTCAAAATCCTGTAAAACGGTCTGCGCAATTTGGTGTGCTTCTTCCGGGTTCCGTCCCACGCTCCTGCGTAACAGCGCCAATTCCCGTACCGTCTTCGGATCATCCGCGGTCCTCCGATACTGATTAATCTTCTCCCTTACATAATCGCACACCTCATCCGCGCGGTCGGAGCGTGGATCCATATTCCAGTAGATTTCATCCAGTGCATGGTCTGTAACCTTCCTTATGGTAAACCAGAGTTTATCATAGCATGCTGCAAGCCCTGTATATCCGGATGTTGCTGTCTCGGATTCTATAATCCGGATTCCTGCCATGCCGCAGGAACGGATTCGCTCTTTCGCACAGCGATCCAGGGTACGGAACGCAGTTGCTTCCCATTTCTTTTCAAACATTTCCGGGGTGATCTCCGATTCATCCGGCGTTGTCACGCCGTTGTTTATTTCGGAAAGCCATTTTCTTAATGGTGCGTCCACGGCTCCATAGAACATCTCAGCCCCCTCGGACCTGGTCCCGAATGCGTTACCGTTATACGAATGCCCAATTGCTTCGCATGTTTCCATGTAAAAGGTGGCATAAATTTCCGCCATCTGGTTGGTCAGCCGGATGATGCGGTCTAACATCTCTCTCCATTCTTTACCGCGTGTTCCCAAAAACAACAGCCTCATATCGATGGAGCTTCCTTTTACATCCATGACCATGCTTCCCTGCTGTTTGTGGTATACCGTGTCAATCCCCTTTAAAGCCACTGTTTTTTCCTCAGAAAGGATGCCTTGGTCGGTCAGTTTCTGCATCCAGAGGACAATGCCAGGTTTTCTCGCATCTTCCTGTTCCGATGTGATGGCATTAAATCGGTTCCACATACCGCGTCCGAAATCGGTCCTGTCCGGGACACTCTCTCTGGTGTAGTCGGAAAGGCTCGGGATGAACCCATCCGTGACTGGTCCTTCCTTGGCCTTTACGTAAATTGGCCTCCACAAAGTCATTTGTTCCAGGAAAGCATTTTTCGGATCGAGATTTTCGCCAACGACGGAAGATGCTGAAAAAGTATCCTGCTTCCGGCTAACAAAAAGCCAGCGACACGGCATAGATAACAGTTCTGCCTGGTTATCGATATCCGTCCGGATGTTATCCTCAATTGGCTTTAGTGTGTCTCTTTCCCATAATGGTTTTGGCTGGGCGAAACAGGCATCTTCTGTAACGTCCGTGCGGAGCAGCACCAGGTTTAACATCAGTGTCTCAAACAGGTTGTCACCTTCCAGGTATACAGCGCCGAGATTCCCGCACCATGCGATCCTCGGATGCAGCTTTCCTCTTTCCGGATCCACGGGGCCTCTCATGATCTTGGTGGATTTTGTGTCATACGCCTGGAAATGTAAAATCCATCTGGTAAGTTCCGCATCCGTGATTCCGTTCTTTCCGCGAGTGGAGTATGTACCAAAGATCCTCGCCTTATTGTCACTTTCCCCGACTGCCGCAATCATCCTGCCGGGTGAGATGGAGGTACCCATTCCTTCAATCCCCGGAACCTGGTAAAATGGATAGTCCGGGTGGAATAAGTAGAAGCGTTCTTTCCATTCCTCCAGGTATTTATCTACGACTGTTTCTGGCAATTTCTTATCTTCCCATACTGCTTTCCACCGTCTGAGCGCGTCTTCCGGTTCGGTCAGCAGTTTCTCGGTGCCGTCCGGTTCATACCGGTACATCACCGTCTGTAATATGGCTAACAGAAATCGCAGGACAGCAAAGTCCTGGTTTGGCAGTTCCCCTGCCAGGCAGCGGATTTCATGTGCCTGCGCGAAGGTGCTCTTTAAGCTGAGTTCCCTTACTTCGCCCTGCAGGTCGATCACTTTGATCCACGGTTCTGTTGCCAGACAAAATTGTTTCTGCATGATTTTTTCCTTTCTTTTGTTATAATTGATCCCCATATACGGAAAGGACTGTTATTAATTGTTCTTCTTGTATGTCTATGGGGCATCCCCGTGTATACGGGGCAGATCATTTTCCTCAAAAATTCCATAACTTTGCCATAGGCTCATCCCCGTGTATACGGGGCGGATCTATAGAATGCTAACACAGCTCCCCCGAACAGAGGTTCATCCCCGTGTCTACGGGGCGGATACTAAATTCCTCAAAAATCTCTGCGGCTGAAGAATTATCAATTCCGTCTCAAATTCTAATGGCAGAACCAGTATGTATCATTTTTTTGAGATACATTTTTGCGGATAACGCTTTTTGGTCAATATTGGTCAGAAATGATACATATTTTGGCAATTGCGGCGCAGCGAACTCACCTCCGTATATACGAAGCAGATCTCTGCGTACCGAGGCCGGTGATATAATGGTAGGGTTCATTCCCGTGTACACGGGGCTCGAATGTATCAACACCTACTACAAAACCATCCGGGAATGGCTCATCCCCGCGTATACGGGGCAGATTTGGTTTCTAAAAAAACCTGCAGCAAGTCCTGAGACTCATCCCCGCGTATACGGGGCAGATACTAAATTCCTCAAGCAGATTTCTGTGGTTGACAAGCCGTTTTTCCTCCGTCTGGGACTTTCGCGACAAAACCAGTATGTACCATTTTAGATAGTCGTATTTTTGCGGATAACACTTTTTGGTCAATATTA
>ERZ780223.265-NODE-265-length-61726-cov-4.948744_pt1 | contig 61726 bp, 79 predicted proteins | sample MGYA00511016_ERZ780223 | MGnify/ENA primary metagenome ERZ780223 (study PRJEB29588, sample SAMEA2159032) | human gut metagenome | biome: human gut; feature: human-associated habitat; material: faeces | place: Denmark | collected 2008/2010 ... | reverse complement strand
AGGAAATTTTGAGAAACATTACCTTCCTGAGTTTTCTGATATGTTAAAAGAAATGACAAAGGGGGTATATCGTTGTCAAGAACTGGAATTTGACCTGTATCCGGGACCTAATTATGCTCGCTTTTATAAAACCGGAGAAAGAACCACCTTCGACGCTGCTATTCAATTAATGAAAGACCGTCAATTTGATAAGGTAGTGAAATCAGAATCTGAACTGAGGGAAGAAAGAAACAAGCTTAAACTTGCTCTTTATGAGGCTCTTTTCACCTTTCTGATAAAGGTTGAGGAAGGAGGGGAAATAGCTAAATTTATTAACTATTGCTGTGGAGAAGAGAACACCATTAAACTTGTTTTTTCACAAAAATCTAAGAAATGTATCGAAGAACTCATGCAATTACGAGGAGAAGAATAATGGCTTATTTTTTAATTTATACCATAACCCTTTTTGATACATTAAATTTTACGTTTGGTTTAACATCTGTTGTTTTATTTATAATATACGGACACATTATGCTGAAAGATTTTGGATATCTTACAGATGAACAAAAACAAGAACAAAAAAAGTTAAGTTGGATGTGGAAGGTGGCACTTACTTGTTTACTTTTGTCAACATTTATTCCGTCCTCAAGACAGGCTGCCTTTATATACATGGCTCCTAAAATATTAGAAGATGATAACTTCAGGGAAACTTTTAAAAATTTCCCTGAGATAGTAAGATTGGGTACAGAATATTTAAAACAAACTTTGGAGGTAAAATAATGTACGACTATAAAAGTAGTTACGCAACTATTCAATGTCCAAAATGTAATTTTAAGACAGATTTATTTATGCTTGTTCCTAAGATAATTTGTCCTAATTGCGGGGAAGTAATAAAAATTAATTATCCTGAAGATATTTTTCCTAAGAGAAAATATAATGAAGATGGGTGTTTGGAGAAGAAAGAAGATGTCGACACTAATGCTTGAAAGAAAGAAAAAGCTTTTTGGGACTAGACCAAAAATTACCAGTTGGGTTAAGAAATTACTTTGTAGGCATGAATGGATTAATGTCTGTGAAGGAAACCCAGATTGTACCGGTTGCTTTTTTCGAAGATGTAAAAAATGTCCTCATTATAAAGTAGTTTGTGCTAAATGTGGAAAGGAGAAAAAGCTATGATTATATGGACGGTTCTTCTTCTTTGTATAATTTGTGACATTTTACAAAGAAGAAGATTTAATGATGAATATCTAATCTATCTTTTAGCAGGAATGATTGAGCTTTTATTTCTGGACTTTATAGCCCTTACTTTTTTTAGGTCTTTTTAATAACAAGGAGATTATGGCGATGATTAAAGTAGGACAGATATACAGGCATAATAGTATTGTTGTTTGTATAACTAGATTAAAGGCAAACGGACGGGGCTATTGTATAAACACAATGGGAACTATGAAATATTATTATCGTTCAGATTTTGAAAAGTACGCATTAATCGCCGAATACCCGACTTGGCAAGAGGCAGTTAATAGCAAGGAGTTTAAGGAATGATTGTTTGTTATTTTTCTTGCGGGGCTGCAAGTGCAGTAGCGACGAAACTTGCTATTGAGAAGTATGGCAAAGACAATATCCGCGTAGTAAATAATCCAGTAGCAAACGAACATCAAGATAATATTCGTTTCTTAAAAGACTGTGAAAAATGGCTTGGAGTTAAAATAGAAAAAGCAATAAACCCGTGTTATGAGAACTGCGACATTGAAGAAGTATTTGAAGATTATGAGTTTGTCAGTAACGCATCAGGATTTGCGCCTTGCACGTTTGAACTTAAGCAGGTAGCGCGTATGGAGTGGGAAAGAAAAAACAACTTTGATAAAGAAAAAGATATTATTGTTATGGGATATACCAAGGGCGAAGAAAAGCGTGCAGAAGGATTCAGAAAAAGCAAAAAGAACATCGGATATACTCTTGAATGTCCACTTATTTACAATGGATACGATAAACATCGTTGTTTTGCTGAAATGGAAAGCGCAGGGATTAAACTTCCTGAAATATATACCAAATACGAGTTCCCAAATGCCAACTGTATAGGGTGTGTAAAATCAGGTTCTGTTTGGTATTGGAATTTAGTGCGTAAAAACTTCCCTGATGTTTTTAAAAAACGCGCAGAACAATCTCGCCGTTTAGGGTGCCGTTTGGTTGATTTGGGAGCAAATAAAAATCCTCGGCATATTTTCTTAGACGAATTAAGCCCCGATATGAAAGGGAGAAAACCTAAAGATTGTTATGTTGAATGTGGAATATTTTGTATGAAGGAGCAAGACTAATGGGATATAGAAATTATTTGTATGTCGCGAACAAAAAAGACATTAACAAAATCCGTAAAATGATGAAAGCTGAACTATGGGAATTCTCTAAACAAAAGCCTTTTGAGGGTGAAGAACTGCCGTATTGGGGTGATGTTTTAGAAGAGGCTGGAGCAGAGGAAGCTTTTGAAATGGGAAAATATATTGACTATAGAAATAGGTTAAAACCTTTTATGAGGCCTTTGTTCCGCAATAAAGAAATTCATGAATATTACAATCAGGAAAATGAACTTTTTATTGCAAAACCGGGTATTTTGCAAGCATTAGCAACAATTTTTAAAGAAAAAGTACAGGCTCACTATCAAGGCCTTATGCAAGAAGAAAGTTCTGATGAATTTGATAAAAGGTCGCAGTTCGACAGATTGTTAAGTTCTGCAAAATCAAATTTAATGTGGTCTGAATATCTCGACAAACTCCCAAATAATAAATATGCGCTTGGAGCCGGCTGGTTGTACGAGCATGAGGTGTTCTCAATTCTTTATCTTATGAGAATATTCAACCCCCAAAAGCAATGTTTAATTTTTTTAGGATATTAAAGACAATGACGATTGACGAATTTATGCGAGATATGGCAAGTATATGGTTATGCGAGCAGAGCTTGTTAAACTTAGACGTGTTGTTACAAGCTATGTCGGTAAACCGATTGACTATGATATTGCGTGCGAAATAGTTAACAAGCTTCTTGATGATAAGAAACATCTGAAAAAAGAGCTTGATGAACTTAAAGAAAAAGTTGCTGACCAAAGAATAGACCTAGAATCTTCTTGTTGGTATCAGACAGTTCAGAGTGATAGTATTATTAAACTTAGGACTGAGGTTGAGGAACGGGAAAAGCTTAATTATGAAGCCAAAGGTATTATTACAAACCAGCGGTCAGAAATTGAAAAACTTCGAGGATTGCTGAAAGAGTGCCTGCGCTATATCGACATCTGGGGATATACTGATAGTCACGAAAACCTGCTTTATCCACAAATTAAAGTCGCTCTCGGTGAAAGTGAGGAAAAATGAACGATAACACACGGAAATTAGGATATTATTTCGTAAAATTAAAAGATAACAGAGTTGTACTTGCTTGGTGGCGGTCAGATGTGAAACTTTGGGCATTTTGTGAACATGAAGATGTTATAGAAGTTCTCGCGCCTTGTGATTATGACGAGTTGCAGCGATTAAAGGAGGAAAATAAACAAATGTTTAACCTTTTGGAAATGGTCGCAAGAGGGATTACCTTTGATTGTGATACCGAAGACGTTATTCGGATAATATCTGCGGTTAAAAGGTTTTGTATCGCTAAACATGAAAGTGAGGAAAAATGAACCAGTATAAGTATAAATACTTTTTTCTCCCGAAAAAGTTTAAGGCTATTGCAGATATACACATAGCATTTACGGAATTTAAAACTTCCGGGAAAATGGTTGTCAGAGAGAAAATTGACTTGGTGAAGGGACTTTTTTCTAACGATGGAACTGGAGAACGTACTTTTGTGGAAATGCCCAACGGAGATACAATCTACATTGAAAGAAAATTACTCGTTCCCGTCCCGCTGTTTTTCAAGGCCGAGAAAAAATTTCAGGAACAGGTTAAGGCTTGCATCCAGTTGAAAGAAAGGGAAAAGCTGATGACACTTGATAAAATATTCAGTTTCTTTAAGAAATTAAATTTTTTGAAGTAAAGTGAGGGAAAGATGATAACTTACGGTAAATGTGTTTGTCCTGCAACAGAGGAATCCTATGCAGTAATAGTATTAATTCTCTGCATAACATTTTTAATTTGGTGGTTTACTAGAAAGTGAGAAAAAATGATTGATGAAAGATTATTGGTAAGAAAAGGTGCAGATACTACTGAATATTTTAAAACTGATGGTAGGCTTGTGACTACAGTAAATAATTTAAATTTTACTTTCGCTTTTCGATTCCCGAACGGCGATAAAGTAGAATGTCCGGGTTGTTCAAGTTTGCAAGATTTTGTTGATAAAGTAAATAGATATGGTGAACTTTTAGATTTGTTGAAAGAGTGTAAAGAAAGAGTTCTTCTTTGTATGGAAATGACCACTGTTGGTCATGAAGAGGATGAAAAATTATTAAAACGTATCAATACTATACTAAGGAAAAGCGAAGAAAATGAATAAAAAATATCTTATTTTATGCAGAGCTATAAAATATAAACACATAAATTTAGTTGATTATTATGGTAATGAGCTATTTCCTGTGCTTAGTGATAAGCATATTCTTTGGCTTATGCGTTATATGAATAAAAATGGGTTAAGATGGAGTAAAAGATTATGACAGTTAGATTTGGTTTTTTGCAGAATGGACTTCTTTTTGGTTTTTGTTGGTATGAATTGGAAGAGACTGCGGTCTTTGAAATTGACCTATTATTTATGGTCGTAGTCTTTGAAAAAGAATTATAAGTAGAGTTATAAAGGAGAATTAATATGAGAAAATATAGGGTTTACAATATTGATAGAGATGCAATCTATAAAGGATTAAAGGCAGAAGGCTATAATTCTTTAAAAGGACTGTGTAAAGACGAAGGAATTTGTTATGGTACAGTTCTTAACATTTTAACACGAAAAGAGACAACCATAAGAAATGATAAAGTAAGAGAGTTTATGCTTAGGCTTATGGAAAAAGGTAAAGGAGAAGTATCAGACGAATCTTATAATAATTCTTCCAGTACATCTCTTTATGATGCCTATTGCAACAGCCAAAACAATAGCCAAAACGATAGTTCCAGTAATATCGAATTTGAGAAAGAAATGACCCCCCCCACAAGAGACATTTAATGGTTTTGAGAAAGTTTTTATCTCTAAAGATACTATTACATACGAATTATCTAAAGGCTCTACTGTTTTTTGCAAAGGCTCTAACTTCTTCTATAAATTACAAGACAATATCCTGTGTCGTTTTTACAAAGATGATTTTACAGGAGAAAGTAACCTGCTTATGGTTAATGCTGCTATTGATACTTCTTCAGATTACTGGTATGTCTTACGCAGAAAGAAAATAAAGCCGGAAGTAGGACATTTTTATAAACTCGTAGACAATTCTATAGCCTATTGTTTAAAAGAACATACGGAAGGAGATTATACTTACAAATTCGAGTTATCCACAGACAAAGGACAAGTAATGTATAACGAATCAGGAATCGCCGCTTATAATACTCCTACTGAAAGAGAACAAAGGGCCATAAAGGAGAAGATAGATGTTAGATGAAAGATTTAATGGTGAGGAAATAATCATTAAGAAGAATGACCTTTTATTAGCTATCCAGAGAGGGATTATGTATGCTGAAGAAGACCTAAACGAAACTAAAGACATTGGTTATACTTCTTGGATAGTAGCCAATTTAATAGTAAATGAGTTATTGAAAGAAAAGTTGAAGAAAAAACAGGGAAAAGTTAATAAATTATTAAATTTTTTACTTGACAAGAAGAATACTAAGCTGTAAAGATTATCTCGTCATCAATTAACCGTCGATAAGAGGTGATAGGTATTTTGGTTTCATACCTAGAGATGGCTAAAGTTAGTAAACCAACTAGCAGGAACCAGAAATATGGGAGGGGACGTTTGTACTTTCATAAATAGACTTTACATACCTACTTACCCTCCCACCAAAATTGAACAAACCGAATAAACATACTGAAAGGAAAATAATATGTTGACACCTGAAAAAATTAATTACTTCAACCAGCTTTTACAAACAGGCAATGTTCCGGGTCCGGAAGATTCAGCTGATTGGGAAATTTATAAAGCTTATCAAAATTCTCAGGCTTTAGCCCAGCAGGCCGCAGCTCCTGTAGCAGCTCCCACAACCGTTCCAGCAAATATCCCGACAAATAATGTTTCCAATCAAGCAATGGCAGCCCCGGCTAACGGTACTTCCTATACGATGGATGACCTTATGTCTAATCAGATGGTTGTAGATAACTATTTGAAGGTAAAATATCAACAGACCTTTATTGGTAACGATGTTGTTGGTGATAAAGAAATTTATGTAGCCATTAACCTTAGCAATGTAGTTGCCAAGTTGTCTATTAAAGGCGGCCAGCCGGTATCTTATGCTTCTACCGTTGACGGTAAAGTTTGTCTTTCCGGTGGCTCTTGGCTGGAGGCTGTTGCCGATATTCAGAAAAAAGACCCGAAAGCGAGACCCTATAACTGCGTTGATTTACCAATGACTGTTATTAAAGAAGTAAAGGGCTTCTCCGGTAATACCGTTGCCGCAGTCGGGACTGTAATCGGTCATACAACCTCGACGACAAACTGGAAGCCGTGGGTTGACTTTTACAGAAATCTGCCACAGGAAGTAAGAGAACGCGGAGAAGAAGTTTATGTTAAACTGACCAGAAGAGATGTTTCTAAAAACTCTAATAACTGGGCTTTGGTAGACTTTGAATATGTTCCGCTTGAACAGGCTCATAATCTGGGCTTGGTTTCGGAACCTTTCTAGACTGTCCTTATTGACGGCGGAGGGTAGCCTGAACTACCCTCCTTTTTTAACTATTTGCTTTTTCCTGTTGGTTTTTTGTCGGTTTCTTGTTAGCTCTTGGGAGAATAAAATGCGAAGAATTTTAATCTACGATATGAATAACTGGCTGCGCGTAAAGATGGCAGAATCTATGGGCGGTGCCTCTCTTTTTACATTGTGGCAGGAAATCCTTGCCGGTGCGAACCAGAAAGACCTTATCTTCTGTATCTTTGATGGTGTCAATTCCCGTAAAAAGAGGAAAGCTATTTACCCTGCATATAAAGCGAAGAGGAAACCTGCTGACCAGTCTATTTATGATGGTATGAAGTTTTTTAAGGAGTTGCTTAAGTACGCTCCTATAAATGTGAAAACAGTCGAGGTTCCAGAATATGAAGCTGACGATGTTATAGCTACCATTACAGTTAAAATGGCCTCTAATGATGATAAGATGGACATTGTATCCACTGACCGAGACCTGACACAGTTAAGAATCTCTCCAAATATAGGAACGCTTAAAGAACCAGCGGTAGAGCCAAAATGGGTAAAGACTTATAAAATGTTAGTCGGTGACCCTTCTGATAATATACCGGGGGTAAAGGGATTTGGCGAAGCGGCTTGGAATAAGTTAAGTGACTATGCTAAAGATTTCTTAACTGTATTCTTCTATCTTGAATATGGAAAAGAAGAAGACCTTGTTTTATTTAGTGACCTTTTACAGAGTATGCAGGGTAGTCTTGAGAATCTGTTGGCAGAAGAACTGTCGGAAGTATTAGCCAATAAAATAGCCGATGCCTATCATTCGGGAGAATTACAGACATGGTACAATCTAGTCAGTTTTATTCCTGTACCGGTTAAGGATATTCAGGAACATTTTTTTGCTGGAAATGGACAGATAGACGTGGCTCAGGAAAAATTAGGAACTTTTAGTTTAACAATTTAATTGGGAGAAATAATATGAGTTGGTGGAATCCTTTCGATAATGGTAATAACTATAATGATAAATATAAAGATAATCTTAGTGATACTATTTTTAATCTGGCACCCGCTAGTGTGAAGATTAGGAAAGCAACTAATGTAATAGATGAAGCGCTTAGGCTTATAACAGAACAAACGTTCGCTAAACGGAAAATTCTTTCTGAAATAGAGAGGTTAAAGAAAGATAAGTGGGACGATGAGGGTTTTGACCGTTTGTATGACTTGGTTGACAGAGAGATTTTGGAAGACCCGAAAGTAAAATAGGAGACAGTCAGAATGGCAAATAACGGTTTTAAAGGTTTATATACCATTACAACTGAAGGCTATGAACGTCCTAAAGAGGATTTTTTCGAAACACCTCCGGAAGCTACAAGAGCCTTATTGGCCAATTTAAGCATACATTATGCTTATACTATATGGGAACCGAGTTGCGGAAAAGGGGCTATTTCCAAAGTTCTTAAAGATAATCTCTCTAATAGAATACTGGAAACCGACCTGATTGATAGAGGTGTTGGTATCGGAGGGGTGGATTTCTTCCGCGCTGAGGAATATGTCCCCAAAGAACCCTTTATTGTTTTAACAAACCCACCTTATTCCATTGCTGATAATTATATTAGGCAAGCTTTCAAATATGGAGCCGACGTTATCATAATGCTTCTTAGACACGCTTATTCAGAAAGTTCTAAAACCAGAGAAGATATACTTTCAGGTGGTCATCTGATGACTGAATATCTTATAAAAGAAAGGTTAAAGATGAGAGCAGATAGCTATACTGGAAAAACCGTCTCTAATATGTATAATCATGGGTGGTTTATATGGAGTAGGCATTATAACGCGTCTAATCCTAATGAGTTCACAATTCGTAGAATAAGCCTGAAGGATGGACAGCATTTAAAATAATTTTAGCTTGGGAGAGAATAAAGAATGCTTGACATTCAGAAAGAATCAATATTATTATAGATTAGGAAAAACAAAACACTTCGTGAGGCTCTATAGGTACTGTTTACAGTAGTTTTTCCCCTATATCCTCACCTTTTTATTAGGAAAAACATAAAATGACAGAAGAGATATGGAAGGATATAAAAGGGTTTGAAGGTTATTATCAGATTAGTAATTATGGTAATGTTAGAAGCTTGAATTATGCAAGAAAGCATTTAGTAAGAAATCTAAAACCTTTTTTAGGTACGAACGGCTATTTAAAAATAAATTTCCATAAACGTCCTATTCATAAAGGTAAAGAAATACACAGATTAGTTGCAGAAGCTTTTATTCCTAACCCTGATAATTTACCACAAGTAAACCATATAGACGAGGACAGACTGAATAACAAAGTCGAAAATCTAGAATGGTGTAGTAGCCTCTATAATGCTAACTATGGTCTAAGAAACTTAAAAATGAAGTTAGCACAGACAGCTTTATATGGAAAACCTGTTCTATGTGTAGAAACGGGAGAGATTTTTGAATCCATGTCTGAAGCCAGTAAAAGGAAACATTGTAATCCAGGTAATATAAGTAATGTCTGCAATAAAAGAGCTTACAGGACTGGAGGGTATCATTGGAAACTTGTGGAGAAGGGTGATGTTAAAGACAATTAACTTAAAGAATTATAGGACTGAGGACATACAGACAATTCTTGTAGATAGGCGTAACATAGATTTCTTTCTTCCTATTCTTATTGAGAAAGTAAAAACAGCTCCATACACCGGATTCGATTTGGAAACACATAATGGGAACGCTCATGAAGGAATAAAGAAATTTAATTCTCTTGGTAAGAATGTTTTTGATATTAGACGTACAGTAGTTACAGGTTTTTCTATTTATCCAGAAGGAGATACTTTTTGTTACTATATAAATCTTAACCAGAGAGATATGGAGAACAGACTAGCTTGGGAAACTATTTATTCTCTTATGGAAGAAATGCAGAAACATACGTTAATTATCCATAATGCACAGTTTGAAAAAGTTATGATGCGTATGTGTTATAACTACGAGATTTTTAATTACATAGATACGTTACAGTTATGTGTATCTGCCTACTCTTCCGATTCCTATTCCTTTGATAAATTCTGTAATGCTGACTTGGGAGAGATAAGAAAATTACTACCAGCCATTTCGCAAGCTTTCGAGAACTGGGATGGCTACCAAGAGTTGAATCCACAACAGGCTGAGTTAGTTGGTCAAGTTTGCGGAAAACAAAGCGAGGCTGCGCATTCTTATAACGGATTCTTGAAGTCAATCTCCATCGGGTACGGATTGAAACAAGCTGTCGAATCCTTTTTTGGTTATAGAATGGAACACTATGACGAATGTTTGGCTAAGTCTGAATATGCCAAAAAAAGAAATATTGTCTTGAAAGATAAAAAGTATCTGCAATATAGACCTTATTTCCAAGAGGAACCACACATGGGTCATTTAACTGGAGAAGAAGTTATGTTTTATGGTGCGTCAGATTCCTATTGGTGTGTTCAACTCTATAAAGCTCTCTATGACTTTATTCAAGAAAATTGCCCATCTGCTTGGAATACTTTCTTTATCCAAGAGAACAAAATGGCTGACATCTTTACTAATATACAGTCTTATGGATTAAACATAGACTTGAAGGCCGTTTATAAGAAAAGAGACGGGGAAAGAAAAAAAGCTGCACACACATTAAGAGAGATAAAAACTATTTTCAGACAGCTTCTCCCGTTTCCTGTCGAACCGAATGAAGTACTTATGAAGTCAGAAACCTGGTACCAAAAGAACTGGAGAAAATACCGTCAACAAATCAAAGACTTTGCTTATGCTCCAGATTATGACGATTCTCCGGAAGGAGTAATGAAACAAATCCTTCAAATTAACGGGGGTATCACAAAGTCATATACGGAAGACGTAGACTTGAAAGTTAATAAAGGAATTATTAACCTTGTACATTATATGCCAAGCAGAACTATTTATTATGATTTAATGGGACATAAGGCTATAAAGGTTAAAGGTAAAATTCAGTCAGGAAAAGATTCCAGAGGAAAGATGCTGGAGTCTTACGAAGAAGATACGCCTGAGGCAAGACTGCTAAATTGTATGAATAAATTAACTCAAGTAGACCAAGTATGTAAACTATATTTAAATCCGTACTTATATTTAACCGACCCGGAAACCAGTAAAGTTTATCCTAGCATTTCCTCTACATTGGCTACTCGTAGAATGAGTATGTCTAACCCGAATCCACAACAATTAAGCAAACGTGGTGAATCAACCTATGTTCGTGGATTCTATCTCGCTGATTATCCAGATAGGCAAGTAATCATGTCCTCTGACTGGTCAGCTGTAGAATTAGTGATTCCGGGTGAACTTTCGCAAGACCCGGAGTTCGTGGAATGTTACAGTACAACTCCTCCGGGAGACCTTCACTCAGCCGCCGCTGCTGCGATGTTGAATCTTTCCATAGAGGACTTTAAAGCAATAAAGCACCTTCCTGAAGGAACTGAAGAGTATAAAGGAGTCCATCTGATAAATACCAAAGGAGAACAACTACAGCCAGCTAAATTTTATAAATGGGCAAGAACAGAGCTGGGGAAAGGAGCTAATTTTAGTTACCTATATTCTGGAGCCTTGTCTAATTTGCAGGAAAAATTAGGCTGGTCAGATGATGAACATTGGAATAAAGTAGAAGCTTACCGTAACAAATTCTCCACACTGGAAAACTGGAGATTAAGTGTTATATCTTCGGCGATTCAGGATGGATATGTGGACCTTCCTGATGGTCACCGACGGTTTAAGTTTGAGACAACAGACCTGTGGGCGGAAATTATGAGAAATAAATTTCTCAATGCGTACGATAGTCAAGGAGTTCGTAACTTTCTCCGTAAGTTTATAAAATTAACCCAAACCCGGGCTAGGAATCAGGCCGTGAACTCGAAGATACAAGGGACGGCGGCCGCACTAGCGAAGAGGGCTATGTGGAATTTACAACAGGAAATAGAGAAGAGATGGACACCAGACCAAGTAAGAATTATGGTTCCGGTTCATGACGAGATTGTAGCCAGTGTAGATTGTAAATTTGTTCTTGAGTATAGAGACCTAGTGAAGAGAGTTATGTGCGACCAACCTTGGCTAATGAAGGTTTGTAAACTTAACTCTTCTGTATCAATGGGGAGAACTTTTGAGCCGTTTGACAAGGAAAAGGCTCCGCTTGGTCAAATAGAACTGGACGAGGCTCCGGAAGTAGATTGGTTACCAGAAGAGGTCTGGGGAAAGATAATGAGTGATGAGGATGTTCTAAAAGCACTTGACTATCAATTTAGTTTAAAGTAATCTAAAACTGCAAATCGGACAGTTTCAGAGGAGGTAACTAAAATGAGCGGTTCTATTTCTACGATTGAGGATATTTTACCCAGATTACAGGAGATAGCAAACGGAGAAAAGACCGTTTTCTCTGCCGACTTTAGTTTTATCTCCTCTGAATTTGTTTTGGTCTATCTTGGAGAGGAGAAACAAACAAGCGGATATACTGTTGATGTTACCGCTAATACAGTTACATTCGCAACCCCTCCAGCGACCAATACCGTAGTTACAATAGTCAGAGCTGTACCGCTTAACTGGGAAGTAAGCGATTCCGGCAATAATCGTGGAGCAATGGATAAAGACGCGTTTGACCGCGTATTTTCACTCTTAGTAGGTAAAATGCAAACCTTGAAAGAGGAATTGTCCAGATGTGTAAAGACCCCTATATCCTCGGACAAGAACGGGGAACAGGTTTCGGAATTTTTCTTAGCTCAGCTTGCAGATGCTTTGACAGTTTTGTCTCAAGCTCAAGATGTGTTGGCACTTATTCAAAGTACGTCCTCTTCAGCACTGGCCAGTATTAACAGTGCCCTTGAAACGGCCCTTTCCCAGATACAGGTACAAGTACAAAGAGCATCTGACTTTGCGGATTCAGCCGAAGCTTCAGCAAATTTAGCACAAACAACGGTGAATAATGCCTTAGGAGACATTGAAGACGCGTTGAACGAAGCTCTTGCCCAGCTTAATCTAGGCCTCTACTATACCAAAGAGGAAGCCAATGGTACGTTTGTAGCCCTGCAAGGGAATCAGACTATAACCGGGAGGAAGGTTTTTGACGGGATTGCTAAATTCAGGTCTAATATGCCTCCTTCTACTTCATTAAAAAAAGAAGAAACTATTGAAGATATTATAATAGATACAACAACCAATACTGACGGAAAGCCCGATGGAATGCGTGTAATTAGAAGGCAAGACACCTCCGGTAACCGAGAAGTTATTTTTAGCGGAGCCTTCTATGATTCAAATACTCAAACTAATAAATGGCCGATTACAGCTCTAGGAGTTACCTCCGATGGAACAACCTATTCTGTTTTAAAAGCTAATAAAATTTATGCTCCCATTCCTTCAGCTAGTTCTAGTACATTAGAACAGTTAGTTGCAACTACCGGATGGGTCAACGACCCTGATAAATCTACCAATGTTGTCCATAGAACAGGGAATGAAACAATTACGGGGACAAAAGTTTTTAACGGCGCTTCACCGATAAAGTTGGGAAAAGCGGGCAATACATCTACAGAGGTTCAATTTACTTCTGACGGTTCAACTAGGCTTGGTGGTTTGCGAAATTATAAATCTGATGACAATCTTGATTGTATGCAAATGTATGCTGCGTCTAAAGATGGCTCTTATATCCTTGGTTCAATTCAGATAAACAGAGATGATAATAACGGCATAAGGGCAACTGCCCCGCACCCTGCCGCGTCTACCAACTATAGCAACCAAGCAATTATGACAGCAGGGAGAGCAGCTGACCCGTCACAGAATTTTAATCTTTTGCACCGCTCCGGAGATGAAATATTTAGCGGAGTTAAAACCGGGCAATCAAATAATCCGCGTTTTGGTTTTAAACATACCGAGATTGATGTAACAACGGCTCCAGCTGAACAAAAATCAACGCGTATTTTCTTTTCAGATAAAAATAATAAATGGATTTCAGAAATAGGTGTTTATCAGAGAACAGACGGGGCTATTGTAACACAAATAACAGCTAATAACGGCAGCAATTATAGCGCTATAACTGTAGTTTGCGAGAAAAACGGCACTAAATATGGGACTTGTCCTACACCAGCAGCATCTGATAATTCAGTTAAAATAGCGAATACAGAATGGGTGAACAGCCGCATAACGTCTATTATGAATAATAAGTTACAGGTGGTTTCAAGCTTGCCCTCAAGCCCGAATGCAGATACATTTTACTTTATCCCGGAGAAGTAAATATGGCGGGAGACATAACGACTATTAATGTTGGAATAACTTTTAGCACAAAACCCGCAGTCTTGGATTTACAGGTTGTGGTAACTGACAAAGGAACAGGAAATAGTACCGTCGCTACTCTTGACGACGACATTTATGAGAGTTCAAGTACTTTATATAATGCTGTTATTTCATTCGTAGAGAGCGGCACTGGGGTTACAATTACCGTTTCAAACACGGGTTTTAGGACTGTTACCATTGAACAAAGTGGATATGCCAAGGACGTTGATGTAACGCTTGAAGAGGATTCAACCAACGGTATCTATTCAGGCAGCCAGAAAATTGCTTCTGTTTTTTATGGCAGCCAAAAAATTGCTTTTGTCTTTCATGGCGGCCAACTTGTTTTCAGCGAAAAAGCAAAAACTTTTAATGTTTCTTCCGGTACACAAAGTTGGGTCGTTCCTAATGGGGTTAAAAGCTTAACCGTTGATTGTGTAGCCAGTAAAGGGGCTAATTCGGAAGACGGAAACCTTGCCGGAGGTAAAGGCGGTCGTGTTCAATGCACATTAGCTGTAACATCTGGTCAAACTTTATATTTTACCGTAGGTGCAATTCCTGCAAACGCTGCTACGGTTTCTTATAACGCAAGCGACATTCGAATCGGCGGCACCGAATATTCTAATCGTGTTCTCATTGCGGGTGGCGGAGGTTCAGCTGCGTGGAGAAACGGGCATAGAGCTATTGGTGGTGCCGGCGGTGGAACCACAGGCGGTACCGGAGTACAAGACACCACCGGAGGCGGTGCAAGCCCTGGACAAGGAGGAACACAATCCGCAGGTGGTGCCGGCGGCGATGTTAATGTTTCTGGCTCTGTTTGGAGTTCTCCCGGAGGAGATGGACAACTTGGGCTTGGAGGAACATCCGATAATCATGGCTATCATTTCTCTATTGGTGGTGTCGGTGGTGCAGGCTATTACGGCGGCGGTGGTGGTGCAGGTTTCCACACTTCAGGAGCAAACAGAGCTTCAGGTGGTGGCGGAGGTTCCTCTTTCGCGAATACGTCCTATTGCAGTAGCGTTTCTCACACACAGGGTTATAATAATGGAGATGGTTACATCACAATCGAATTTACACAAGATATAACGGGGGGGGGGACAGTAGTACCTAACCCGGACCCTGAAAAACCGGAAATAACTTCTATAACTTATTACTGTTTCACTGCCGATGATATATATTTTGATATTAATGGTGCACTTGCAGAATATTTCTATTTAACAGACTTAAATAACGGAGCTAAAGGCCCTGTTTATGCAAAAAGAAGTAATGGGTTTAATCCTTTTTATTTTAATGAAGATGATGCAGCAGGCTATGGTAAAGTAACTACGTCCCCTTCAAGTGGAGCTGATTATGGTTATAAAATAACCAACCCGACTTCTGGAGACTGGATGGAGGTATCCTTTTTCAGAGAATCGGATAAAGACGAGACTATTACAGTTACTGGTTAAAGCAATGTCGTATAACTTCTGTTATGAATAATGACAAGGGCTACTACGCCAAGGTTGGAGACCTTTTAATTCAGTGGGGAGATATAAACGTAGACACAGCAGATACTGTAACCATAACTTTTCCTGTGTCATTTTCTGACCTTAATTATGTAATTGTAAAAAACCCCGGTTATGATAGTTCTTCCGGTATCGGAGCTAGGTCAACTTCGTTTTATAACCGTACTGTATCTTCTGCCCAAACCTATATATCAAACAAAGATTACGACCAACAGTGGCTGGCTATAGGTTATTAATAATTAAGTCCTAAGTCTTAAACCATAAATTCCGTAACAGCCGCTATTTTCTTCACTATGTTTTAGCAGGGTTGTTGAAGAACCATTAGCATAATTTTTAATATACCAACTTCCTTGATTACCTTGATTAATGGCAAAAGTCTCAGTTTTTGAAAAAGTCTTATTAAGCACCCAGTTTAAGATAGTAGTGTTATAAATATGAAGTAATGTATTGGTTCCACTATCATTTGAAAAGACACATATTATAAAAGGAAAGTTTGTAAAAGGCTGAGAAAGTGTAATATCTCCTGTATTTAAAGGAGATGCTTTACTCTCAAATAAAGGAACTAGCTCATAATTGTTACTATTATTCATAACAGAAGTTATACGACAATCTTGACTTCCTGTATTTTTGTCTTATACTTTCCTTTGCGAAGGGAGACACGCATGAAAAAGAAAGATATATCCTATCCCGGTCTATATAGAAAGCCAGAAAGGCATATTAATATCCAGAACGTAAACCAAGAAAAAGAAGGTTTTTATGTAGGAAGTGCAACTAATATGGCCCGGTTGTTTATTTTTATAATTATATTGTTTTCTGTAATTTTAACTTCGATGGGTTTTTATATCGGAGCACGAATCGGTTCCCTTGAAACTGAAATAGCTTTACTCAAGAAGGAAAAATGATGAAGTATCAGAAAGGGCTTAAAAAGACTAAAGACTTTCTGAGAACAAGTCCTGAACCGACAATCAAGGAAGTTTGTCGTGAAGCAGGTCTTACGGATAAAAAAACTGAAATAATCATCCTTAGATTTAGAAAAGGTAAGTCGAGATTTCACGCTGCTGATGAAGTAGGTATGAGTGAAAGCAGATTCTCTATAAAGTTCACTCTTATTTTGAAGATACTAAAAGCAATGTTAATTAAGCTCGGCTTTATTGACGGAGACGATTAATGGCTGAAGAACAAGAGTATCTAAAGAAATGTAGAATATGTGGTGAAGTGCTGCCTATTACTGAATTTTATAAACAAGAAAGTTGCGCCGATGGTTATGAAACAAAATGTAAAGCCTGTAAAAAGCTTTTAAGTAAATACACTTATAAGCGTAAAACTGTAAATAGACAAACTTATGATAGATTGAGACAAAAGAAGAAAAGAGAAGAAGAGGAAGCATTGAGAAAGGCTAAGGATACACTCGGGGGGTATAAAATATACATACTTAACCATCCTAAAGATGGAGAGTATTCTTATAATATTACCTCTACTGAAGGCCTTCTGTTTCGTACTAATGATAAAAAGGTCTTTATAGAAGCTTTATGCAATGAATTTCTATAAAGACCTAAACAGGTTTAAACGAATCTAAAACGAAACATTTTCGAAACATTTTCGAAATAACTTCGAAACAACAAAATACTTTTTATGCGCTATGGTCTAGTTCGAAAGGAGAATTAGACCATGTTTTATATTACAACATTAAGATTACTCCTTCTTGAAAATTTAATTTTACAGGGAGAAGAAGATGTGGGAAAATCCAAGTAACTTTAATTATAAAGAGATTTCTGCCACACAAAATACCTTTATTGGTATTGTTGCCAATGGGAAGATTTTTAATTCCTATAATCAACAGGTCGGCGTTACCAATGAGGAATATAAGAAAGCTCTCGACACTGCTAAAGGTTATCAAGATATTTTGTATGAAAAAGGTATCTTAACAAAACCTAAGACACCAGAAGAAATCAATCAAGAATTACAAGACACATTAAGAAAAACCCAAGAGATGATGGCTGAAATGTCTTCTTCTCTGGTAAGCCTTAATGAAAAGGTAATTAAACTGGAACACGAATCCAAAGAAGTTCAGGAATTAGTAACTCAACCGCAAGCGCAAATGCAGTCACAAATGCAGTCACAATCACAGGAGAAGAACGATGTTAAACAAGCAGTCAATACTGAACGCAATCAGTCGTTATGTAAATCCGCAAAAGGCTCAATCTCTCAGTGAAGCATTTGACGTGGCCAATAATCTTTTAAATGCTGCGAACAATCCGGAAGAAGTTTTTCAAAAAGCAGGGATAACCAGACAAAGTTTGGAGAAGGCAAGGTCTCTCTTAAATAACCCTATGTCTGGATTCTTTATAAACCTCGTTGGAGGAAATAAAGAAGAACTATTAAGAGGATTAAGTGCTGCTGAGGCTTACCTTGATACAAGAAACTTAGGCACACCTAATAATTCACTAATAGAACAGACCCCTGCTAGTGAATTGGATAAACTTAGAGAGAATTTAGATAAGCTAAGGTCTTCTAAGTAATTTGGTCGGGTCTAACAGGAGAATAGTAAGATGGATAAAGAATCTTATGGTTGGGGCGGCATTGGCTTTTTGGCCCTCTTCTTCCTTATCGTAGTTGCGTTCCTCTTCAACCGCAATGGTTGTGGCGGGGCTACGGCAACGGCTGCAATGGCGGATGGTCTAGCGGATTCGCTGCCGGTGTAGGCGTTCCAGGCTACGGTCTCGGATTTGAAGACTATAAAGCAATCTGCAACTCTGAAAAACAGGAAATCATCAACTCTGCCCGTACACAGTATTTGGTAGAGGAACAGGCTAACTTGACTCGTGCTAATGACACGTCGAACTCCCGTATGATTGCTGAGAAGATTGACTTCTACGCATATCAAGGGCTGCGTGACCAGTTGGCTGAAGCACAGAGAAAGAACCTTGTTCTGGAAAATCAGCTGTATAACGACCGCAAGTTTGGTGCCATTGAATCTCAGCTGGCAAGCATTTCTTGTCAGATGTTGAAACGTCCTGATGTTACCGGTATTGGTGCAGTTTGCCCGAATGCCGCTATTATCAACGGACTGGGAATTAATGGTCTGAACGGCTGCGGTTGTGGCTGCAATGGCAACGTTTTAGCTTAATCAGTAAGGAGAAGAGAATATGACTTGCGATGTTTTAAAAATTAAAACGACCTCGATGACTGTAGCAGGTACTCAGTTGAACATTACTATTCCGGCTGTTACATTAACAAACGGACAAGTATTTCGCCTCTGTTTGGCACAGGAGATTCCGGCCAATGCAGGAGTTAATCAGATTTATCTGGTAAATGGTTCGACTACGATTCCTGTCTATCAGCCGAGTTGCCAGTCTGGAAATTATGCTCATGCTGACCAATTGCGCTGTGTTCGTTCAATCTTAATGGTCTATGGTAATAACCCTGTTCATGCGTCGGTTCTTTGTCGTATGAGACCGAGCTGTTTCCCGATTGCCTTCCCGTCGGGGACTCAGACAACTCCTACGCCACAGACAGTCGCTGAACAGACAACCGCGAATACGACCGCGAACACGACCGCGAATACGAAAGCGAAGGCGTAAAATGAGGGGGCTTGGATTAGTTGTCGGATACGTTTTAGGAAATGCTACGGCAAGAAAATGGTGTTTAGACAATCTAAAAAAAGCCTCCCTTATCATTGACCAAGAACTGAAGAAAACTCCTATGGGTAAATTGTTCTGTTCAATGGTACCGGAGAAAAAGAACGAAACCATTAATAAGGAGAAAAATGATGACAGACGAACAGATTAAAGATACTTTTTATGAAACCATTAATAAGTATCTTAAACACGAAAATATAACGGCTCTTGAAATAGAGTCTTTAGCCAGAGCTTATGTTAATATAAGTGATAAAATAGCGAATCAGATGGACTGTTTTTCTAAATCAATGCTGGACATTTTGAAAACAAAATCTATCCCTGTTGAACCTGTAGAGGAGACCGCAAATGAGTGAATTTATGTCTTTAATGGAAGAATATGCCAAAGTGAGTGATGAAAGCGATATGCACCACTTGACTAGGGTTCTGGACCATTTATTTTGTGATTTAGAAGAAATGCACCCGGAAATGTATGAAAAGTACATGACCAAAGTAAAGCTTAGCAATAAGCATATTCCTTGGGACAGGCACCAAGCAGAGCACGCCGTTAAGAAAATGAGGAATAAAGATGGTACTGAAGGAGAGCACTGGACTTATGAACAGACAACCGAGGTACTAGAAAAGAAAGGTTACGACCATCCGGCGGCGGAATGGTATGTTGCTATGAATATGTGCTACTCTGATTATTTTTCACCAGATTTCTCTACAGACGTTTATATAAGGTTAGCTTGTGATTTTTTAAATGATTCAGATGCTCCGTCCAATAAAATGAAAAGATATTGGGTAGCAATGCATTATTAAACCTTTGGGCGCAGGCTCCCTCCCTGCTTTGTGCCTGCGCCCCCTCCCTCTTCCGCCTCCTTTCTCTTTTTCGCTTGACGACATTTAAATTCTTCTTATAATATTAAAGCGATATATAAACTGAAGGAGGAATTTATGCCGTGTACGCCTTTTTCCATTTTCTATAACATTTTATGGGGCTTTCTCCGCCGCTGGTTTGGTGGCTTATTTGATGAAGTTCCTCTTTTAAAAAGCAGGGGTATCCAAACAGTCGTTATGATTTTATCCATGCTTCCTTTATTTATGTGTTATGGATTCGCTACAGCTCTTGTAACCTCTCTATGGTTACAATTTATGTTTTGGTCAAAAGGCCATGGTCCTGTTTTCGACCGTGGAAATGGTGGTAAACCAAGCAGCGATACCCTTCGCCGGTATAAAGAGATGTGGGGATATAATCTTGCCTGCAAACTCTTTCCCGAAAAAATGTGGTATGGCTATTGGTTTGACGGATTCTTAATGTCGATTCGTTACACGTTACCGATGGCTTTTCCTGCTTTATATTTTCTTGAACCCGGATATATTCTTATCGGTCTGTCTATCAGCCCGATATATGGATTATGCTGGACCCTTAAAAATAAAGGATATATCAATGTTTCAGCCACTCAGGTAGCTGAAGTATTTTCTGGTTTTGTTTTCGGATATATTTGGTATCTTCCAGACCCGGAAGCAAAATATAATTTTTTAAGCTTGACTTTTAAGTTTTTGGGAATAGATTAACACCGGAACTTATTAAGGAGAAATCAATGGATACACTTGTCAGTCCTACTAAGGAAAATAGCTTCAATCAGAGTAATGACAACGTAGTTTTTGAGAGAAGTAACATTAATATAAACAAGACCTATATGACATCTCAAAATTTTTTGATAGGTGCCGCTCTTATCTCAATTTTTGTTATGAACATATTATTGGCCATGTTTTTAATCCGGTCAATAGACGACCAGAAGGCGAGCATCATAGAAGCCAAAAACGAAATGATAGAGTTCAGAAACGAACTCAAAAAAGGTATAGACGAAGAAATAAATCAGCAAAACGACGTTATAGCTGAGTTTATAAGAATAAACAAAGGGAGGTAGCTATGTCAGAGACAACTCTTGTCAGTACCTCCCGCTTAAAAGATTTTGAACTCTTTTACGACCGGATAGGAAGTACCATCCCTTCTTATTCAGCCGAACCTCCAGCAGGAACTCTGCGTATCAGCGTACCGAACACAGAGGTATCCAAAACAGAGTGGGCCGCTTTGTACGAAAAAATCGGTGGCGAAGACGGTAGCACGCCTGATACCTTTGTCCTTCCTTATAAAGAAAAGGAAGGGGACTTGGAATACTATTTGGTAGGAAAGATACTCATATCAGATATTGTAGTAAGTGGTAACGTGATTTCACAAACCTTTACATACGATAATCTGGACAGTGAGGGTTATTTCCTGTTTCAACATGGTATAGGTCATTTGCACCCCATCATCCAAGTTAGGGACGCTGATGGAGGACAAGTTCTTATTCCAAAAATAATTAACGAAACTGGCCAATCAAAGCTTTTAATTGGTGGACGTTTTAGACCAGCATGGGAAGGAACGTGGACAGCATTGGCGCTTGGTTAGGAGAAAATTTATGGTAAAGTCTACGATGCTGATAAACGGAAAAGAAATCAGTCCGTCCCAAGCCGGAAAGATAGCCGAGGATTTTATTATTAAATGGTTGTCCAAAAAAAGTAAGTATATCTACGTTGCCAGATTCTCTGATACTTATGATGCCAATAAAGGCCGCTGGGGGACAGGTCAGAAGAAAGTTGTTCTTCCACGAAAACCTTGTGATATAATGTTAATTATGAACGGTATAACTTATTTCTGTGAAATAAAAACCTCTACCAGTAAAAAAGGCCTAACCGGCAGTCTTTTCTCTACTCAAGCTTCAGAGAGATATAAGATAGCCGTAGCTGGTGGAAACTATGCCTATCTTATCTACAGTACAGAGAGAAGAGAATGGTACTTCATTAATTATCAGGATTTGGTGAGTGACTATACTTGGGAAGACATGATTCATTTTTATATTGACTTTCCAGAAGTACCGTTTTAAAATAAAGCTACTTTTTTACTTGGGAGACATTATGGAAGCTTTAAATAATCAGAAGGTAGAGTGGACCGATATTATGGTCGACGTTGAAACAACCGGTACGAGTATAGCTACTGCCGGGGTTATTCAGCTGTCAGCTGTTATGTTCAATTTAGAGAAAGGAATTATCGGTCCCGAATTTGATTCTTGTCTATTGCTACCGGAAGGATACTTCTGGGAAGCAAAAACCCTTAATTGGTGGGTATCGAATCCAAAGAGGAAGATAATCCTTGATGAGATTACAAAGAAATCCTTAAATCCTAAAGAAGTTATAAATAGTTTTATTAGATGGAATAGAGTTGAAGGCCCAGCTAAACATTTTTGGTCAAAGCCCAGTCACTTTGACTTTACCCTGCTAGATAAATATTTTCGTATGTATGGATTTCAAAATCCATTTAAATACTGGAAGACCAGAGATATGAGAAGTTATCTGTTGGGTATTATGTTTCCGGAACCGCTTCCGGAACTGAGACTGGAATCGGACGACGCTCATAATGCATTAGCCGATGTTAAATTTCAAGTTATGGAACTTATTAAATACACTCAAAAATACAAGGGAGAAAAATAATGGAAAAAGATGTTTTAACTCTAGAAGATTACCAAGAAATAGCTAAGAAGAAAGGCTTTATTCTTAGTCCTCATGCAGAGAAAATTATTGCCAGAGTAAATGCCTGCAACGGGTATTGTCCTTGTGTTTCGCCAAAAGAACGTGAAGCACATCCGGAGAATAATTACGAATGTCCTTGCAGTCTTATGGAAGAGGATGTTAAAGAAACAGGACATTGCCATTGTAACCTGTTTCTCCGACCGGAAGAAGAACACTGACACTAACACTATTGATTTTACTTGGGAGATTAATATGAATTTATCTGATAATTCTAGTCCATTTGTTTTAATTGGTGACGTACATATAGGACGTAAGTTTCGTTCCAGAGATATTCCCTTGGAAATGAAAGGGGTTCGTGAAGAAGTCCTATTGGCTCAATTTAACCGTAAGGTAGAAAAGGCTATTGAAACTTGCAGAGAAAAGAACAAGGAAGGGGTAATTATTCTTGGAGACCTTTTCGATTCTTTCTGTGTCAGCTACGATGACCTTATAAAGGTCTATAATGTCGTAATTAATTTTGCCTATAACTATTGCCCTTGCTACATTATAAAAGGGAACCATGACCAGTCTAAAGATAAGGAAAGAATATCGGCTTTTGATATATTAAAAAGACTGTGTAAAAATTATGATAATCTTAGATTTATAGAAGAACCTCGTTTTATAGGTGAACATCTTTTAGTTCCCTACTATTCAAGCGAAGAACTTCCTCAAGTTCTTACTAATTATAACCATAGGGGTTATACCATTTATGGTCATTTTGAAGAAGCTGACCTAAAGTGGTTAAAGCTGTGCTACCAACAAGTCTTTAGTGGACATATTCACAGTCCTCGTCAAGAAGGTAATTTAACAGTAGTTGGAAGTATAATGCCCCTTACCTTTGCCGAAGACCCGACAAATACTTTTATGAGAACCTGTACGCTTGCTGAATATGAATATGACCTTTCTCTTGGTATTTCAAAGGGTCGTTGCTACCGTCTTAAACTGCAAGAGGGAGAAGAACTTCCTTCACGACCAATATGCCTTCAAATGTCAAAGTATATTGAGCCCAAGGAAACTAAAGAAGAAATAGACCTGAATGTAGACTTTGAACCGTTTGATATTGAAAAGCTTATGCACGAAGCTTTAGACAATCTTAATTTATATGAGGAGGTCTATAACCAGTATTTAGAAAATAAGATGTCGGAGGCTGAGAATGTTTAAGCAGGTTAATATTGAAAAAGGTCCTATTCATGGTGGAAAGATAATCTCTTTTGAAAACGGATTGACAGCTGTTGTCGGTCCTAATGGTTGTGGTAAATCCCTGCTGGTAGAATATATGTCCTTCGCGGTTTTCGGCAGTGTAGCTCTTCGTGGAAAAGTCGACGATTATAAAGACTTATCTATTACTGTCTGGTTGAGCGTGAAAGGAAAAGACTACAAGATTGAGAGAACTACCAAGAATTGTAAATTGTATGATAGTCAAGGAACTCTCTTATGCACAGGAACTAAGCCATGTAATATCAAGATTATATCCTTACTTGGTTATGATTATAATGTTTATAAAATGGGAAATTATGCAGCCCAGTTAGATATACTTGGTCTTGGAAATATGAAGCCTTCCGAAAGAAAGACTGCGTTAGATAAGACGTTGGGAATAGGGATTATTGACAAGCTTATTAAATATACCAATGATAAGGCTTTAGAATTTTCTCATGAAGAGAAAGCGATTCGTGGCCTGTTAATAGACCCGGGAGAAGAGCCGGTCGCGCCAGAGGGTTACCGTCCTATTTTACAAATTGCACAAGATTACGAAAATGTAAAAACAGACCTGCGTGGTTATAAGATTTTTCAAGCTATGGAGGAACCAGTAGAACCAGAGAATCCAGACAATAAATACTCCGAAATAATCAGGAATGTGGAAGCGAGTGAGATTAGCAACACAATTACGCTCAGAAAAGAGTATGAGACCAAGCTGCTTCAATTTGCTGATGCTGTTAAGCCTAAATATACCCGTCCGGAACTGGAAGAAATGATTAGGCAAAATAAAGCCTATCAAGAATACCAACAATATCTGGCAAAGACGGATTTCTTCTCTAGACAAGAAAAACCTATCTTTACGCAAAAAGAACTGGATGAAGAAAAAAGAAAGAAGGACGTGTGGGATATTTATCATCTTGAACTGACCAAGTTTAATATCGGGAAACAAACGTGCCCGAAATGCGGTCATGTCTTCAGCAGTCAAATGACAGAGCCTACTCCCCCTCCATTTGAAGAACCTAAACTTTCTTTTGACGGTCTCCAAAGACAACAACAGCTAATAAATTATCAAAACGAATTTAACAAAATTCCTAAGGTTGAAGAATGTGTAAAACCTATTTTACAAGGTGTTGAGGCCAGCAATCTCCTTCGGGATTGGGATATGTATGACCAAAAGGAAAGGGAAGAAGCGGAGATTTCTGCTAAAATGACCAACCTTCCTAATTACACTCTTGAAGATTTACAGACCAAATTAGCTTATGAGAAGGATAGAGTAAACTATGAATCTATGAAAACAAGCTATGAATGTAAGAAGCATGAATATGATTCTTTAGCTGTTAAATATGCTAATTTTAAGCTTACAGATATGGAACAAAAGAAGGACGCATTAGCATTTCTGTATCATCAATGTCAAGAGTACGATACGCAAATAAAACTTTGGCAGTCTAAAAAAGAGGATTATGACAGAGCCAAAGAAAGGGCTGATACATTTGCAAGAGAAGGAGGTCGCTATAAGAAAGCTGCCGAGAATCTGAAAGAGATGAAAGTTAAGATTAAGGGATATGTTCTTCCTTCTCTTCAGAAAGTAAGTTCTCATTTACTTTCTGATATGTCTGATGGATTGTTTAACGAGATTACAATCAGTCCTGATTTCGATATTCTTGTGGAAGGACGAGAAATAAATCTGTTCTCAGGTTCGGAACAGGCTATGATTAACCTTGCCTTAAGACTTGGCTTAGGACAGGTCTTAACCCATAAAGTGTTTAGTGTCTTTATCGGAGATGAGATTGACGCGTCAATGAGAGAAGACCGGGCACAATTAACAGCCAATTGTCTTAAAAAGATTTCAAAATATATAAACCAAGTTATTTTGGTATCCCACAGAGACATTGAAGCTGACCACTATGTACAATTAGGAAATGGAGACTAAATATGGAATATAAAGTTGAGATGGATAAGCTGACAGAGGAACAACTGGAAGCCTTCAGAATTATTAATAATACAGCCGTTGAGCTTGAATTGGAACGGCGTGTTAGAGAATCTACTTATGAGGACGAAATTGAGTTTATGGAAGACGTAAGTAAGGCTTATTTCTTCCTCCGTCCAATGTACGATAATATGCAAAATAATGATACCAAGAAAACAATTACCAACTCTGGTATTATTGAGACTCTTGAAAGGTTCATTCGTACGGCCAAAGCGAATAAGATTGAGTATAAGGAGTACAAATCGGCTCCGGAAAAGGAACCGGAACAAGCTCCGGCTCCGGAAAAAGAACCGGAACAAGCTCCGGCTCCGGAAAAAGAACCAGCTGAGGCAACCAAACCAGCAGTGTGGATTATTAGCGATATAGAGAAACCGGAACCGATTCCGGCTTCGGAACCGTTCTCTGGGCCATATAAACCTGTTGTGCAGTCAAAAACGGTTAATGACCCGTATAATCCAACTCCTATGCCCCTGAGACCTTTACTACAGCAGGAATCGCAACCGGAAGTTCAACCGGCACAGCAACCGGCACAGCAACCGATTCCGGCTCCGGAACCGCAACCGATTCCGGCTCCGGAACCGCAACCGGTAGCGCAGTCGGTTCCTCAAAGCCGCTTAAATGAGATTCTGGCTAATATTCCGGTTGTAGGAAATTAAGATGACACCGGAAGAATATACAGAAGAGTGTCGAAGAACTGAGAGAAGAGAAGACTGGGCGGAAATTACACCAGAACTTTCTAATAATGTCCGTCTTCTCTATACTCTCATTGGATTAACAACTGAGGCCAGTGAGGCAATGGACGTTTTTAAAAAACATCTGTTTTATAAAAGACCCTTCGATTTAGACCATTTCAAATCGGAGCTTGCTGACAGCCTATGGAATCTGACCATGGCGGCAGACATTGTAGGGTGTTCATTGGAAGACCTCATGAGAATTAACACAGAAAAGCTTCGGAAAAGATACCCTAACGGTTTTACCATAGAAGATGCAAATAATAGAAAGGAGAATGACCTATGAATGAAGTAATTGATACTGGTCTAATTCAGAAAGATAGATTGAAAGATATTATGAGAGAAATTCTTAGCCTCGAGCATGAAAGAAACGCAGTTAAAGAAGACATGGTCGACGTAAAAAATCATATCTCATCTTTCTTGCCAAAGGGGATGTTTAGTAAAGCTTTGAAGGTATATCTTGAAAAAGGTTATGACGGACAGGCACAGGCTGACTATGAATATTTGTCAGATTTACTTGGAATACCCTTTGCTTGTAAAATGTACCAGCCAAGAGAAATGACGGATTTGAGTGAAGACCAAAAACAGAATATTGAAAAGGTTAAGGAGCTCTTTGCTAATTATGATAGACTTTTGAATGAGAGGAATACTATCTCATGTGATATTAGAGACATTTATATTCAAGCTAAAAATATTGGTGTTAGTGTTCCTTTACTTAAGAAAGCTATTGACTTTTGCCTACATCCTAGTAAACTGGAAGCGTACCAAGACAGTATTCCTCTTCTTGATACTTATGTGGATATTTCTAAAGAAGTAGACTAAGGTATTCTGAAGAGTATGTGGATGTTGTTCGATACTTTCCAATAATTACATAGGTTAGAAACGTTTAGTCTCCCAAGACTAAGAAAGGAACTAGGTCAATAACCCAGTTCCTTTTTAATTGCTCTCTTATCGGCGTTGCACTTTAAAAGTGCTTTATGTAAATCCACTGTATATTTTCTTAAATAATCATTCCTGTAGCGGGTTCTTTTCGGAACCGGGCACTCTTCCAGAAGATTAGCCGAGATTGTGACAGGGACGATTTTCTCGCCCCTTGTACAGCTAGTAAGGAATAGTATTGTCGACAGCAGCAGGAATAACTTGAAGAAGCCAGTTTTTACTATCATCGTCGGTCTCCTTTATTTTTTCCAACTCTTTTTCTTGTGCCTCTTTCTCAGCATCTATTTGCTGATACTCAAGCTCTCTCTCCTCGGCTGCCTTTTGTACCAATATTAATTGATTACTAATATAATTTAAATTAGATTCTAGCTTGGTAATATATCCGTCCCTTTCAGCCAACTTTTCTTCGGTTCTATTAAGGTCGTGTGTTACCAAGGCGGCATAGACAACGATTACGCCTATTACCAAAATAAGATATTTTACAGGACTAGACATAGCTCGTCTCCGGCAAGCCGGTTTTGTAGCCTTTTTCCGGAGGGGAGAAAAGAACTTCTTTCCGATTCCGTCCCTCTCTTTTATAGCTGACGTGAACCCAATCATAATATTCTTTAGATAAGCCCCGACGACGGACTTCGTAGATAAGCTGGTCAAATTCAAGGTGGTCTCTTATCCATACTGCAAGGTCATAATTCGGTACCGAGTTCGAGATTATGTCCGCAGCTTGTCCCAGTGCGTGTTGACTTGTCGTCTTCCTGCCTAAGGCCAGACAGAGCTGGGCATTACTATAACCAGAAGAAATAACAATAGGTCCAAAATGGTCTCTTACTTTCTGAAGAACCTTTTGACATAAAGCTCTAGCATTAGGTATAACTATTTCTGGGTCATGGATATTGTTATTTATTCCTCTTTGTTCAGCAGTTGAAGAGTAAGTAAATTCTTCAAGTGTAAAATTATCTGATAAGTTCATGGCTACCTCCTTACTTTAGGATATACTAAATAGTAAGAAAGTCAACACTGAATTAGAATCTTGCGCCGGTCAAGGTTCCGGATTAACGAAACGGTCGCTTGGTGAATCGTTGGGAGAGGAGAACACCGTCTTAGGCATTAATCAGCTCCCGCGCCATAATCACGGGGACTTGGTGTCAATTCAATCCAACGTCGGTAGTAAGAACGGCAGAATTGCTTATTGGGTAGGCTCTAGGCAATACAACAGACTCGGGCGCACCGATGAACATACAATCATAGAAGAGGACAATTACTATGCCGGTACCGCTGAAGCTGGCGGTGGAGGTAATGCAGGCCATAACACAATGCAGCCGACCACATTCGTAAATGTGATGCTGAAGCTTTAGTTAATCGGAACTAGTTAATCGACAGTATCAAAGCTTTAACATTACGTTCACAAAAACGGTTGGTTGCATAACATTAAACGGTTTACTTTCTCCGGCTGTACCCATAGATATATCCGGCTCCTGTCCTCTTTGATAAAGATTGTGACCGTCACGGTGGAATGTAAAGTTTCCTGTGTACCTATCAGAATAAACGGGAACCTTATTCTTTAAATCGTGGTCGTGTGCTGCTAGTTCTTCAACAGTCATCGTATGTTTCTCCTCTCCCAACGATTCACCAAGCGACCGTTTCGTTAATCCGGAACCTTGACCGGCGCAGGCGATGGCACGACCTAAGAACTTTGGCAAGACCAATCTTTTATTTGCAGACCAATCTTGGATTGCTGTTGTCTTCGTGGAAGAGGTCCCGGAGAAGGTCTGGATTTCACAATAAGGAATGTCCCACATTAACATAAACAAGTCATAGGTATCGGAATTAGCCCGTGTTGTTGCTCCGGAAGCAGAAGAACCAATAGAGCCGTCATCAAGCATTATCCAACCTTCATCAGCCGTTTTTTTAAAGGTCAACTTTGCATCGCCAGTAGTCCAGCCTAAAGATTGTTTAAATTGGGTACTGACCTTATCCATTGTGATAGACCCGTCTGCAATGTATTTTCCATCAATAGGAACGTCAATGGTTGCAGCCGAACCTAAGTTAAGCAGTTCCCTGACCTCAGCGTCATCCGTAGCCTCAAAAAGAGCCAGCATATATCTAGTAATCGTGACAGCTTGCATATCTTCCGGCCCGTTAAAATAAAGGACTGCTTGCTGGGCTTCTTTTAATTTTGAAAAAGTGGTCAATATTTTACTAAGGGGTTGATAGTTGTCCTTCACCCAATCTGTATAAGCAGGATTACGATTGTCTTCGGACAGTTGTTTCCATTGGGGCTCGGGGTCAGCTGAAATTAACTGAAAGTTCCCACGTCCCATCATATATACCTTCATACCAACGTCGGCCGTAGTCACAATCGGGAAAGTGGAAACACGCCTGAACCCATGTTTGGAAGCATCATCTCTGGCCAATATATTGGGTAAAGATTCATCAATATAGTCAGTAGGTTCAATGTTAGGGTAATTGTAATCTGTAATATCGTCGTTATTGGCCATGCTTCCTCCAAATTGTCTAAATTGTTTGGCTCTCCGTCTCGATTCTCTATCTTAGTTTTCTACCTAGGTTTTCCTATCTTTATTTTTTCAAAAGTATTACCGGTGATTCTTCCGTTAATAGAGATACTAAATTTTTCGAGTGTAATATATATCTCATAAAAGAAGACCCACCAAGACATTATTACACTATCTGGAATTTTACAAGTAGAAATAAGCTCAGCCAAGAGCTCAAAATAGGACGAAGACCATTGGTTAAACATATTGATAACGTAAGCTATATTTTCGTCGCTCCAATCATCTTTCTTCAGCTTTTCCTCAATTATTTTTGAATATTCAATTTTAAAATTTTCTATACCCTGTTTATGGTAAAGATAGTAGCTACAGAACTTTTCTTTAGATAAATCGCCGTTTTTGTAAGCCGTTAAATCAGCCGTGAACTTATCTCTTAACATAGACAACATAGTCTTTACCAAATAATGATAAAGAGCGTTTCTTCCAACGTCTTTTGAAAGATGGAGAGATTCAATTTTTATAATTTTAAGACTTATTCGGTTCATGAATAAGTCATTGCGAATATCGAAAGCATTACGTTCTTTTTCTACCTCTTCCTTATTACGGTCGAAGAGGTCATACCTGAGATATGAAAGTAATCGTCTGATAGAATCTTCATATTTTATCCAAGCAACCAAAATTAATATAATGCAGGTTAGAATAAGTACGGTTAGATTACCACTGGCGATGTATTCTACTATCTTATTAAAATCAAGATTCATAGGCCTTTCCTTACTTATTCGTTATTGCCGCTTCTAATGCCGTAATTCTGGTTGTTAGATTAGCTATTACAGTAGTTAAATCATCACTTAATTTATCTTCAGTAATAGACTTAGGAGCAATGTTTCCGGTTGAAACATTCTCCGTTCCTAAAAGTGATGTTGCGACGTTATCGGCTAACTTCTCTTTTGTAACGGATTTATCTGCGATAGAAGAAGTAATTACTGCGTTATTAGCCAATTTAGTAGAGTCAATCACCGAGTTGGCTAACTTGGCAGTGGTTATAGACCCGTCAGCGACGTTGTTTATATCTACAGGAATGGCTGTTGCAAGTTTAGCTGCCGTAACAGCTCCATCTTTCAACTCAGCAGTCCCGATTGAGTTCGCGGATACGGTTATATAAGAGGTCTTAAATATGGACCTAATAACAATCTCTTGTCCTACTACCGGTTCCATAATAAATTTTACAGTATGACCGTCCGGGAGAATTTCCCAGTCAGCATCCATTAATACTTTTCCAGCATGAACTATTATAAGGCTGTCCTTATTTAAAATAGGGAAACCAACGTCGAACTCTGTTACCCCTTCTTCAGCAGTAAATTTTTTAATAAATGGAGAGTAATCATATTCAAGCAAAGATGCTAGTTGGAGTATTTCAATAGTTTCTCCATTATTAGGAGCTTGATTAAAGATAACTGACATACCATCAGAAGCTAATTCATAGGTATCCGTAACTTGTTTCACGCCGTCAATAAATACATAAAGTGTATTCTTATTACTCGTATATCTTTCAAGGTCGTATTCTGTAGTTGTTCCGTTCCCGATATATTTTTGAGACACCGCAGGCATAGTTACTGTATTAAGCAGGTTCCGATTCACAAGCAGGTCCAGAATCGCTTTCACGTCCTGAACTGTGTCAGGGACATCGGGATGTTCAATAGAATAGGCAATTTCTTGAGGAGTTAAATAATCCCACAGACTGATAAAGTCTGTACCATTAAAAATAAACAGGCGGTTTAAATCCGTCCTCCAGTTAGGTCTTCCGACATCTTGAACAGGGTCTTGGTCAGTTGTAAAATCGTCTCCGGAAAAGAAGTTGGAGGTATTTCTATCTCTGGTTAATAAGCGCCTCCATGTTTTAGCAATGGTCTCATCGCCAGTAATATTAGGTAAGTTTTTCTCGTTAGCCATTCTTTTCCTCGCTGATTGGTTAATACCCCGTCGCAAGCCAGCTTACTTTTCCTGTGACGTATGTATCTTTGTTTACAGTGGACTTTAACATAAAGGTAAACTCTTTTTCTGTTTTAGTCAATACTTCAACTGTACAAGGCTCTGTAAATTCTGTAATATTGAACATAATTTCTTCCGGAACATTATAATAGAGCTTATGATAAGAAACTTTAGTCGGATTAGCTGGGTCGGTGCTTGTTACTTCAACAGTTCCACGGTCTACAATATCCTCAACGTCAATACTTAGTTTCGCTTTATAAAAACCAAGTTTAGTATTAAGGTTATAGGTTCTCATACGAATACCGACAATAGCCTTTTGATAAGTATATTCTCCGGCCACCAATGGTCTGGCATCTTCATATTCAATAGGAGTTCCCTTCTTAGCCATTTCTCTTATCTCATCGAGAGATAAGCCCCCGTCCAGAAACTCGACATCATTCATAACAACTTTCTCATTATTGAAAGCAGCGTCTATAAGAGACAGGTATTCTTTAGTAAATCGGTCAAGGCGCGATTCGGTTTCCGTATTTAAATTAAGAGTTCTTTTCGTACTTACTACCCAACCGCCTTCATTACCAAAAGTATCCCACGGTTGGTTAGCACCTGTAGAATCCCACTGCTTACCTGCATCGTCCCACGATGTAAGTTTGGCCGGAACAAACTCCCAGTTATATACTTCGCCTAATTCGTTTGTCTCTTCCATTAGGATTCTCCCTCTGTAGATTACTCAGTAATGGTTATAATAAACGTGTAATCAAAAAACAGGTCTTCATCAATACCCTTTGGTGAAAATGTAGCTCGGTCGAACATAGTTCCACCAGCTTCGGCGTTAAATAAACCTACTTCGGTAATATTAACACTTAACCCTGATTGTTTGGGGATACTTCCTGTGAAAGTTAATTCTCTTGTGGTCTCATTCCAGTTAGAAGTTACTGGTGCTCTATAAACCTCGTTCTCCAAAGCAATCATAGAATCGACTGTTACATTACTTCCGGTTCCGAATGCAATATGAGAAATAGGAGCCATTCTAACTGTCGTATCCGACATAAGGCTCGCTACCCAGTTAAAACCAGCTTTTACTACCTTATTGTGCTTTTCCCAGCAAATAATTTCACCAGTTTTATGGTTGACTAAACGTCCACGAAATTTACCCGACAATCTCATTATATTCTCCTAATTTTCTATTGATAAAGTATTGTGAAAAAGCACCGACCGGGGAGGCTTCAATAACTTTATAATTTTCATAATTACCATAATCAGCATAAAAGTAAAGGGTTCTTTCTGTTGCTGTCTGACTTATTGAAATTGTTAAAAAGTCTAAAGCCGTAGCGGTTTTATAAGGAATAATAATATCCTTATGGTCAGACATTCTTAAATAAAGCTGACCGTCAAACATATAAACCTTCAAATAGGTATTCGTTCCGTACAATGTGACTAAGTTAAGGTTCTTTTCCGATTGGTCGGTAATCTTCAATTTAAAGGTTAAATTGAAGGTTTCAGGTATTACCATACCGCTATATTCTAGGTATGTATTGTTATGCAGTAATAAACCTTTAGTAATATGAGAATCAGTATAGCTTATATTTGTTTCAACATCTGGATATATCTTTTCGGCTATATCATTAGTAAATCCATTATAAGGAAATCCGTATAAACCCTCATAGTTTTCCGGCTCACGATATTTCATAATTACTATTTCAATGTCCCCGTCAGCGTCCAGTTCCTTGGAGTTAATCCAAGAAATATGTGCTTCAGTTGACGAATATCTGTAATGAAGGTCATTCCACGTTAAGCGATTTCCATACGAGAAAGCCTCTGTATCGAACCAGTTACGCGCACGAGTTACCTTCCTTAACTCAACCGGGAAATAGTGCTCGGCACGGGTAACTTCCTGTTTCATAACCAAAGATTTGTCTACATACGATAAAGGTTCAAAACCATAAGTAATTCCGGGGAAACCTTCAGCAGCATTGTCTACTTCCAAAATAATGTTTCTGTTTGAGAACAGTTCCATATCCGGACGGGCATATCGAGGATTTACACTGTATAGACCCGCTGGGGAAACAGCTTTAATTGCATATACAACGTCACTTAAAGCAGGCAAAAGAACAGTGGTGTTGTTACCCTTAACTTTCGCAACCTTTATAGCGGTGCTCCAATTATTTCCTTGTCTGATTTCATACTCGATGTCCACGCCCGGGACTTGTTCCCAATCGAACCTTACTCTGTCTTGGCATACCGTTGCATAAAAAGCCGGAACGTCTTCAGGATTGTAAACACTTGTGGATATATATGCAGGAATTAAGCTATATATGCCTAAGAAGTTCTGAGCGCAAACCATATAATGATGAGTATTACTGTCTTCAAGAGCAACAAAGGTAGAAGTTCCCATAAAGCCGGTTGTTATCACTTCTCCGGTATCCCAATCGGTTCCTTCTCTTATCTCGTATCCGGATAAATCAATATCCTCTACTGGGTCCCATGTAAGTTGAACACCATTGATTGAACGAGAAACTCTTAAATTTTTAACGTTGGACGGATAATCGAACACGTCCTCGACCTCGTATGTAAATATAGGAGCTGTCTCAAAAGACGGCGTTATCCCCGTTGTGGATAACGGTAAAATAACAAACTGGTAAACCCCTGCCGGATGGTCGATAATAATGTTGTTATTTACAACTTCTCTCTTTATCCATGCCTCATCTCCCGACGTTTTACTATATACAACAAGGCCACCGGAATAATAAGGATATGTAGGGTCAAATGTAGCAGTGATATATAATTCGGTTTCGTTATTAACCTTATTATAGTTAAGATAAAAAGAAGCGTCTAATATATGCGGAATCTCTGATATAGAAGGAAGACCTGAATAATCTCCCATTCCTTCAAATTCCATATTGTCAGCTGCTTCCCATTTATTACGATTCAATTCCAAGGCCGTTATTGTATAAACGTCGGCATTGTCTCCCTCGGATATGGAAACAATTCGGAAAGGTTTAGGAGTACCAGTTTTATCAGAACCATGGATTGTGAAAGTAGCTAATTCCGGAAGATTGTCCGGGAGAGCATCTGTAACTGTAAATTCATACAAACTACCGGAACCGGAAACAGGGTTAATTTCGGTCTCATATAACCCGTCCGGAAGATTAAAGGTTATCTTATATCCGATACCTGCTTCAAGGTAAACGCTGTCTCTAAGATAAACTGTCTTTCTATCTTCACTCAATCTTTTTATTCTTCCCGGTATAGAGAAACCCAATACGGGGTCAGCTATCAAGATAATATCAAAATTAGATAAGCATTGAGCCTGTCTGTTTGTAGAAAAAGTAACAGTAATCTTTTCAGTAAGAGAGGTAATTAATTTATAATAGGCACGTCGCATAGCTTCGCCTTCACGGATACATCCAACAGCAGCGAAATCATAAGTAACGCGCCCATTCTTATCAATGTCATCTTGGTTATAGATTCTTCTGGTATCCGATTCCCAGTTCATTTCCGGATTAGTAAATGAAACTTTAATGTCATTATATCTGTTTTCCGGAGAAGTAAAACTATACGAGAAACCATCTTCGGTTATATTTTCCGGCGTAAATAAGAAGACTGCGTCAGCGTCCTTTTCTACAAACAGGCGAAGGTATCCGACAGATTCCTCAACCAGAACAGCATTAAATAAACTTGCCAAATAAACGGCAAATTCTCGGCCATTCGTGGCTTCGGTTTGAAGAAGATTACAGGTATAACGGGGCTGTTTTCCTCCACGACCATCGTTTACTAACTCATCGCACCATTGACCTGCTTCATAGCAATCCCATTTATCCAACGTAACCGTAGAATAAGCATTTACGCCATAACGGTCATTCATTACAAAATCATACAGACACCAAGCCGGATTATCTGACCAAGCAATTTTAAATGTACCATCCCATTCACCAGTGTATTCCCTTGTCTCGGGATTGTAATTAGAAGGAACACGAATACGGATTAATTTATAAATACCATAAAATGACGGAACACTTGTTAATTGATTAGAATATTGTAGGTGAATATGAGCTAAAGCCGTATAAGGGTATTCTCTAGGAGTAACAAATCCTTCTTGAAACGATTCCCAGCTAACGGTATTAAAAGTTGTAGAATTATTACCGTCTTGAGACATTTTAGTTATTCTAATTTCATAAGGCTCATTTTTTCGTTCTACTTCAATCCTAAATTCTTGAACCACATTACCAGATATTTTACCAGTAAAAATAATCGGTAAATCTTCCCCAGTAATATTGGACCATTTTTCATCAGATATAGCTCTGTATTCAACCTTTATTTCAACACTGCTTGCTCCCGGTCCTTTTTTACCTTGAAACATTAATGCTGATACAACCAAACGAATCTCTATAAAGTCAAGTTCTCCTGTTTGAGTTTGTCTGACTACAGGAACATCGTGAGATAATTCTACGCCTACACTTGTACTTCTTGTTGCGCCACCGAGGAAATAATAGAGTTCTTCATTAGCTCCAGAACCGGGAAATAGTTCAAGAGCCACTTCTTCAAAGTTGTCATCCCCACCGGCTGATTGAAGAGGAGTATCACTGACATAAAAACTTTTTGCTCCATTTTCCAACCCCTCAATCTCTCCTTCACAAAGGCCAAGAACAATTTCAGCTTGGTCGATTGTATCGTCAAGATTAATGGTACGAGCTGCTTTTTTAGCTTCTTCTGCCTTCTGAGCCTCAAGCTTAGATTTTTCATAAATAAGTCTGTCTCTTATTAAGGCACCTATCATCAGCTGGACTCCTTGCTGCTTATAACCTTTATTGTTGTTGACGAAATATTATAAGATATAAAATGACCGGCTACTTTAAATAGGCCATATCCGAACGGGATTCTGGTTCCGGCAGCGACCGTATTTGCGTTAGAACCATTTAGATATTTCGAATTTGTCGAAGCTTCTTCAGAAGTGTTTAAAGTCGGAGTAGGAAACAATAGGTTCATTACGCCGGATAAAACTAAAGCGATACCTGTTGTTAAAGCAAAAGAACCTAAAGCACCTCCGACAGTAGTCCCCATAAAAGCTGTTCCTAGTCCAAAAGCTGTGGCACCTGCTAGATAAGGGGCGACAACCATCAAGGCAGCACCGACGGCAACCATAGCCCAGTTAGATTTAGCAGCCTTAAATAAAGGATATATATGTAGTTCTGAAGTATATAAAGGAACAAACCAAGATTCTTTAGAATCATATCCTTTTATTCTTATCTTCCATCTTCCAATATCGAGCGGAGCTTTCAAGTCTTTCTGATACTTTACGGCAATAGCTTTAAGAGCATCATAGGCAGTTTCAGCTTCTAAAGTAATAAATTCTTTTTTTATTTTATCCCGTAAATGCCCGTGAAAATAAACCTTTACTTTCATAGCTACTCCTTGCTTAATACCCTTATGGTTGTAGATGATACATTATAAGAAATAAAATGTCCAGAAACTTTATATAGGCCATACCCAAATGGGATTCGGGTTCCGGCGACAACTGTATTGCCAATAGTTCCCAGATACTTAGAATTATTCTCTATTTCTTCAGACGTATTCATTTCCGGGCTTAACCCAAATAATTCAGTTACTCCCCCCATTAATCGAGTAAGGTCTTTCATAAAACCTTTATTATCCCATATAATACGACCTGTAACTATTCCTGCATAGGTTTTCACAGCTGCAACGATAGTATTACCAATAGCAGAAAATACGTTCTTGGCTGTGCAAAATCTTGGATAAACATGAATAATATTATGCCTAAGACTTCCAAATAGTTTCTCTTTAGTTTCATAATGTTTAACAACCACTTTCCACCTACCTAAGGAAAGCGGAGGTCTTCCTAGTTTAGATAAACAAAAGTCCAGTCTACTTAAAGCCTCTCTGGCTGTTTTTACATCTTCTTCAAGATAATCTTTTCCAATTTTATCTCGTAAATGACCATGTAGAAAAATCTTAACCTTCATTAACTAATGCTCCATTTATAACTTTGTAGGAGCGAATACCATCTTGGCCAATAATGTAGTGAGTTAATTTAGGATAACCCATAAAAGATTCATAGTCCTCAAAGCTAAGGTTGGCTGAAGCCCCCGGATGAGTATGAAATGTTCCAACAACATCGGGTGAATCCAACTTGTCTTGGTCCTCAAAGCTCATTTCGAAACCCCCATAGGGATTTTCGCAAACATTTTCACATTCTTGCGGACCTCTGTTAGTTATTATCCCCCCGCGTTCTGGACCGTTCTTGCTGTAATAACATAAAAGACTTGATTCTAGCATCTTCTGACAACTCCATTTTTTCCATAGGCCTATCAATCTTTAAATCTTTATGCCTAATTACTCCTGTAGTGGTATTCTTCCATATTCTACAATAATTTTCAATAGAAGATTTACGCCCGTAAAAATGATGTAATATCTTACCTTCCCCAATATAGATACCGGCATGACAGGGAACAGTAGATTGAATAGCCATTAAAATAATATCCCCAACTTCCCAATTACGAATAAGGTCAGAATCTACGATTCTAAATCCTTCGCTTTCATAATTGTCCATGTAGAGATTATATTCGTCACTATGGTTCCACCAATCATCAGGACGGGCATAATCAGTAAGTATAATTCCAAATACTTCTGAATATACTCTACGAATAAGCCCGTAGCAATCTGTACTTCCATGGTTAAAATCTATTCCTACATACTGTCTAAAAACTTCTTCGGTCGGATATTTTATAATAGGCATTTAAATTCTCCTACCTAAATGTTACAGCTGGAAACTCCGGAGGGAGATACTGCCTCGCCGGAATATAAAAATTATTACCGTCCATAGGATTACGCAGTTCAAACTCAACATAGTGCTTATTGATAGAAGTTGCAGTCCAAATAATCCACATCAGCATTTGATAAACCGGACGGTTTTGGTCAATATCTCGGCGAAGAACCCGGTAACGATAACAAAAAGCTTTATCTAAGTCTCCGTCAAGAATAATCTTTGAAAAAACTCCTTCTGGATTAACAACTTGAAGCTTTGGCCGAGACACCTCTGAATCGGACTTTATATCATAACCGCTAAGAGAAATAGGTAGACTCTCCCAATCATTCCCGTTCCAAAAAACAGGGTCTCCAGCTTTAATAAAAAAATTAGAGCCATTACGAAGTTGGATGTGGAACAGGTCAACGTATGCATCTGCTGAAAGTTTAAGATTTTCTTCTTTATGTTCTTCAGGAATAAGTAGAGTCATGCAAATACTTCCTTCAATATAACGTTAAAATCCTTCAATACTCCATGACCACTTTCATATCCCTCAGGAATACTTAAAGGTTCAGAAAATCTGACTATAACTTTTCCATAAATAGGGCTGTTATATTCAAAATTTTTATAAGTTAAATGGCGCAAATAAAAATCTTCCAAAGCAGCCATATTATTCTTATCCTTATTTTTTTCATGGTCAACAACTTCGACACCATTTACAATTTTAGTGTAGTATCTATATCCTTTGAAAGTCAATGTAAACTTTTTAAGAGGAGGATAACCACCATCTGTATCAAAAGAATATCCGCCACCAAAGTTTACCGAAAAACCGTTAGGTTGATATTCAGCCTTTACTAAATGCATCATAAAATTATCAAAATTTTCCACTATATACCTCCGACTGCTACCTGTTTAATCAATCGTTTTGTCTGACCACCTTTAAGAATATCGTTTGAAATTGTAACCAAAACATCGTTTGGAGACATACCTTGTTGCTGGTCTTGAGCGACAACATATACGTTTACTATTCCGTTTGGTGTTGGAGAATTTGAATCAGACGATGTTGCAGCTAAAGACGAATCCATTTCTTCTTTAGAACCTTGAATAATTCCATTAGAATTATTATTCAAATTATCCAGATAATCTTTACCAATGGTGTCAACGGCCGACTTTTTAAGAACATATTCACCCGGCATTAGCTTTGTTAAAACAGAATCTCGATTAGGAGTAGGACCAACTACTAGACCGCCTTGGGCTTTACCAAACCCGGGGATTTGGGCTAACAAATTCGTAGGACTTTCTCCCCCCCCGGTTCCAAATCCGAATGCAGAAAAGAGAAGATTTAAGCCTTGTTTAACAGCCATTTGAACAGCAATGTCCCTTAAAGTAGCTATAACTGTTTGGCCGAAACTTTTAAAGGCATCTCCGGCTTTTGCTGAACCGCTCAAAATGTTAGAGAACATTTCAGACAAACTAGAGTCTAATGCGTCTACACTTTGTTTAGTATAACTGGCAGTAGTTTCTCCTAAAGTTAATAATCCCTGATTTTTTACCTCATCTCTATAGGACTGAATACCATAATTAAATCCCGAGGTTATCTGTCCCATACCACTCATCTCACCTTGTTTTTTAATATAATCCAAAGTGGCGTTATTTGCGTCTATAGTCTCCTTCAAGTCATACATAGATTTTTCTAAGTCTGTTTCCTGTTTAGCAAACTTATTATATGTATCAGATACTCGATTCAGATTTCTATAGGCAGCTTCAATTTCTACGGCACTACCAGAAGACTGAGCTCTTTGATACCTTTCTAAGGCACTGAAATAATCCCCCTTTATATTTGAATACATTGGGTTATTTCTCAAGGTCTCTAAGATTTCTTCATATCGTTTATAAAGCCGTTCTGAAACCTCTGTTTCCTTCGCTAGATTAGCTTCTTGAAGGTCAGTTAAACGTTGCTGTTCTACGGAAGATATTACACTTCCAGAGCCATAATATCTCTCGGCTCCGGTAACTATACCCTGTTGAATATTGACCTGCTTATTCATATTGGCTATAGCTTTGTTATAGGCAGCGTCAGCTTCTTCAATATTGGCCTTAAGCATTTTAAAGAAGTAATCCATACGCATACTGGTAGTATCAATTTTAGCAATTAAGTTACTAGACGTAGACGTTAATTTCTTTTCCCATACGTCAATTTGCATATTAATACGAGATTCAGCTTTCTTTTGCTCCGGAGTAAGAGCCACTCCTTCTTCCAAATTACCAAGTCCGGCAGCGGCTCTGGCATAACTTCTATATTCATCTATTAAGTCTTTGATAGCTTTCTCTTCCTTAGCCAATTCAGCAGCAGGAATACCACCTAATGAATTAATCCTTTGAGATATTATTCTCGAAGTTTCAGATGCGGCATTACGAGAGGCTCTGTCTAGTTGAGAATTAGCAGCGATAGTATCTTCTAAGCTTGTCATAGCTTCAATTAAACGACTAATAGCTCCAGAGAACTCTATAGTCATCTGTCCAACTATTCTAGTAACAAGGTCCTTATCAGAGACATTTCTCAGCTCCGGGTTTTCCTTCCGCATATTACTAAGTCTAATTTTTAAATCGGATTCTTTTATACCAAAGAAAGCAGCTAAATCGGCTGTGGTCTTTACATTTTTAAGACTGTCTAGTCTTTTTTGCATTTCCTCTAGACTAGAACTGCTGTTTTTTACGGCCTCAACTTGTTCCTTACTCAAGTCAATTCCAAGCCTTAGAGAGTTATTTACATCTTCTTGAACCTTGGCAGCATCAGCGATTGAGCTTTGAGTGTCCTTCATTATCTGAGAGATTTCGTCACTAAATTCAGCTTTAACACCTCTAGCGGTTGCTGCCGAAATAAGATTAGCTTCAGCTTCTATATCATCGGCTATGTTAGTTATACTCTTCTTTATTTCTTCACTTACATTAAGTAAAGACGCTGTATTTCTAAGAAAAGAAGCCTGGCCGGTAGGGTCATTCGGATATAACTTTTTAGCAACCTCACCTAATTCTTCAGTAAAAACAGAAGCCAGTTGTCTTGCCTGTCTATCAGCGAACGTTACAAGTGACCCATAACTATTTACTGGAACAGGCGTAGATTGCTGCTGTTCTAACAGAGCCTTTGTATTTTTTAATGAAATTCCTTGTGGCAGAAGCTTTTCTAGCTGAGTTATAAAGGATGAAACTTCAGTATAACCTTTTTCAGTAGGTCTTCCAGTAAATAGTGTCGACCCAAAAATCTTAGAAAATATATCACTGTTAGCAGCTAAGGTGGCTTTTTTAGTAGCGTCAGCTACTTTTTTAGCTTCATTGACTACTTTATCTAACCTTATATTATTCAACTTATGCAAAGCTTTTTCTAAATCATCTACGGATATAGTTGCGCTCTTTATTACAGTATTTGCTTCAGGAATCCTTGTAGTAATCTCACGAATAAAGATATTTCTTTCTGCTTGGTTATCTAGTTTCTGTCTATTTGCATAAAAACGGTCAAGCATATTCTGTACTGTACTATAACCTTGCTGAGCTTTATCCAATTTACCTAAAGACTCTTCGAGACTTGCCTTAGCCTTGTCTGATTCGCTGGAAAATGCTCCGAAGGCACTTGCAGCCATACCAAGAGTAGTTATGAGTGCAGATATGGCAGCTGCAAACATTGTTACTTGTCCCAGAGGAAGTTTAGTAAAAATAGCGGAGATGCCTGTAACTGCCGTTGATACTCCGTGCATTCTACTGTATCTTCGCATAACTTCCAAAGATTTTCCAAGCTTTACTATAGAACTAGAAATAGTACCTAGGCTCTTTATTATCAAAGAAACAAAGCTGGTTGTTCCAGCAACGGTTATTGTACCAAATAAAACTGAACCTATAATTCCTACTAATCCTGAAGACATAAAACTATTTATAGTCTTGAGTAATTTACTCAAAAGTTCAATTATAGGCTCTAACCCTTCATAGGCAATATTTCCTAAGATAGATTTAAAGTTCTTCCATTGATTAGTAAGAGCTTCCATCTGAGTTTCATTAGCCTTCATAGCCGCTGTGCTACCAGCCATTCTCTCTCTTAATTGACCGATAAAATCAACTTGGTTAATCAAGGCGACTAAGAAAGCAGCACCTCTTCTTTCCATTCCTCGAAAAGCCTCAGCAGCTCCAAAACCAGCATCTTTTAAAGTCTTTAATACGTTTGTAAAGCCTTTAGTTCTAACATCAATGTCACTTAAAGTTAGTCCAACTTTTCCTAGTTGAGTTACTAACTTATCTGTAGGTTTTAAAAACTCTGTCAATACTGCTCTTAAGCCAGTACCAAGCATAGATTTAGACCTAATACCAGCTTGGGTAGCGGCAGCAATCGCAGCGGCTGTCTCTTCATAGGACATACCCAGTTGAGCCGCAAAGTTACCTGCATACTGAATAGCAGTCTGGAATCCGGCAATATCAGCTTTAGATTCATTCATTGCAGTTGTTAAGGCATTAGTTACCTGAGTTGCCTCTGTTACTTGAAGACTGTAAATATTAAGTGTAGAAGTAATAACATCCGTGGAGGTAGCTAAGTCTGTACCTGTTGCTGTAGCAAGCTTAGCAATGGCCGGAAGGGTCTCTTTAATTTGAGATACACTCAAACCAGCTTGAGCTAATACTGTAGCGGACTTAGCCACTTCTAAGGAATTAAATTTGGTCGCATTGGCTACTTCATAAATAGTTTCTTTTAAACCTTTTAAGCCGGTGTCGGAAACAGCCGATATAGCCTGCAACTGCTTTAATTCTTCATTAAACTGACCCGTATAATTAAGAACAGACCTGAGACCATTTGTGACTGCGTTAATAGCCGCATAATTAGCCATTAACCTTAACTGGGTTACGCCCAGATACTGATTTAATTGTTGAGAACGTTCAGCATATTTTTGAGTTTCGTTACTAATACCGAGCTGGGATAATTGATAAGACTTTATTGTCTTTTGCATATTTTCCAGTGCGGCGGCTGTCTTAGCCTGCTGGAAAATTTCAGCATCCGCTCCACTATACATTAGCTTAGTGCGTTTACCAGTCAGTTCAGCTTTATTAATCATAGCCGGTAGACCGGTATAGAAAGCTTGTATAGCTTTGAGCTGTCTATTTAAAGCCTTAGTTTGTCCTGAAATATTACTAAGGGCTTGCGACATACTTTTATTTAAAAGATTGCCGTTATAATTATTAAAGGCCTCCTTAATCTCTTTACCAATTAACTGTGACCTTTTTATATCACCTTCTGAGAACAGGTTCTGTTTAGCTGCCTTTTTCTTTAAGGCTTCTATATTTTTAAGGCTTGTCTCTATCTCGTCAAAGGATTTTTTTAATTCCTTAGAATCTACTTTAAGCTTAGTCTCAACAACAGCTTTCTCGATGTCCGCCATTCTCTCCCTTACCCTTTCATTTTTTCCAGAGCCATTCTCAGCTGACTTTCATTCTGGATTTTAGTTTCTTTGCCTTTTTTATTACTCCCAAAAGCAATCGCTAATACTTTAGCCATTGCTTCAAAGTTGGTAATCGCATCAGTTTGTTTTTCTGACACTCTTATTTGTATATAGCTGCGAATTTCTCTAAGAGAAAAACGCCACTTTATATTATACAAAGAATCCTTAAAAGCCCAAAAGGTAAGTTCCTCGAAGTTTAACCCTTCTATCCATTTTAGGCAGGATTCGATTTTTCCTCTTTCATCGCCTTCTTGTTGACTTTGTCTGCCTCTTTTAGAGCAGGCATTAATTTTTCTACATTCTTCATCTGCTGCTCCAGTTTGAAAGTAAAAAAATCAACGATGTGCTCCGAAATCCAGTTGCTGAGTTTTTCCCCCTCCTCACAAGACAAGAACATAGCCCAGTTCTTTTCTACATTCTTACGATTTCCGTTCTCGTCTCTATCATCCATAACTTCATTAATCAGGGCATTTTGAAGATATGCATCCATTCCCAGATTAAATATCTGGTCCTTATCTACAAACTTAGAAAACATAGCTTGTAAAAGACCCATCGACATTTTAATCGTCTTGGTTTTTTCAGTTACCCCGTCTTCACTATAGGTAATATTGATTGAATCAGATAAATTTTTCTTATCTTTGGCTTCTTCCATTTTAGTCTCCATGCTTGTTGTTTTTCACGAATTTATAATATCTAATCTAAAAATAAAATCAAGAGCAAAAAAGAATAGGGTAACTATAAAGTTACCCTATCTGGCTTTAACGGAGACTAAAAGCCAAAAGGTTTAATTGAGTACAAAGGCAAAACCTTTATCTCCGTATTCCGCATAAAGCGGGTCACTCATAACCTGTTCCATCGGCGTAAATTCATACGGCATATTACCATACTGGTCTGTCTGGAACGACAGGCTGAAGCCGTTAGAAATACGCAGCTTCGGAATAATGATAGTAACCGGTTTCTTGCCTTCCGGAAGAATACCGACAATCTTCGCCGCCAAAGTCGGCTGGTCTTCAGCAGAGCCTACCGGAATCAGGTTTACTTTGTGAACACGGTCCCCGGCCGAGAAGTTGAACCCTTCCGGAATCGGACGGTCAAACGTCAGCGTATAGGAAGCAGACGAATCAGCTGCCGGAGAGGTCTTAATCAAAGCTTCGGCAATTTCATTGGAATCAATAGAAATCGTAACTTCGTCATTATTCGCAAAGCCTAGAGTACTCAGTACATCCTTAGCCGAAACTTCAACCGTACCCGTCAACGGACCTCTTTCACCTTCAGTAATACCGAAGACTGTCTTGAACTTTTCAGAACACGTTACAGTCTGTTCAGCACCAGCCAGAACCTTCATGTGTCCCTTTTCAATGGTCAATACAGCTACGCCATCGTTAGCCTGTTTCAGAGCCCTCATCAAGTCAAGAACCGTACCATTTACAGCTACCTGAGGAGCCGTACCCGGGTCAAACGTTGCTTCAGCCAGTTTACCAACAAATACCAAGTCTTCGTTGGAAGACTTATTGCCTTGGATAATTACATAATCATCCGGCAAGAAATCACTGGCACTGGAATCAGAAGAGGCCGATACTTTAATTTCGGTCGTAACCATATCACCATTGATGTTTTCTTTCAAAGCCAAATCGGCTCCTTCAATAAGCTCAAAACCTTCCAAACCCAAAGCATAGGCGAGGTTTCTCGAAGTATATTCATAAACTTCCATCGAAGCCGTAATATCGGAACCATTCTTTACGGAATAAACGACAGTATTTCTAATACCCTGCGTCAAATCAAGATACTGGTCACTGGACGAAAACGTAAAGTTTTTAACCAGACCAATACCATGTTTTTCAGGAGTAAAGTCGAGAACGTCTGCCTTTGGACCAATCATAACAGTTGCGGCACCAAGGTTAAAGCTCTCTGTTTTTGCACTACCTGCACCCGGCATAGTTTTATCCTTTCATAATTGATTTATATTAATTTACGATTTACATTTTAAATAATTTAATCTATAGTTTCAATAGTTTTTAATAAACTAAAATAAACTACGGAGACGATAATGGTCGAGAGGGAAGATACAGTCAGTCTTACAATCTATTTTCCAAGGTCCATATATGATTGTTTAAGAAAGAGGACAGAAATTACAGAACGGTCTCTAACCAAAGAGGCTATATATTTAATTAAACTTGGGTTATCCTATGGGTCAGAAGCCGATGTCAGGGCCTTGTCTCGGTTGATTCAACACTTACCAGAAGAAACTGGACGGCCCTAGTATTATACTTACCAAAAGGTTGTACCGTTGAAGGTTCTGTACAGGTTAATGTGCCTTTTTTCAACCAGTAATCTCTATGAGAATAAACGGTTATCTGTTTTAATGGTGCTAAAAGGTTCACAAGCCTGTTTATAATCTCAATGTGTCTAAATAGATTTTCATCTTCGAACGTAGATACCCCTACTTCAAAGGTATAATCGCAAAGGTGGGCTCCTATATTACCACAAAAATTTCTGAACAATATATAATCAATATTTTCAAGAACTTGGTCTTCAGCATGACCATCTAAGTTTTTAAATTCGATATTTTCAGATATGCCCTCCGTCCGTATATCCTCCATTTTTTCAAGTAAGAATCTCATAACAGAGGTTATTGTATCTTTATAAACATCTTCTTCAACCATTTTGCAAAACCTCCTTTATAGTTCTTGTTACCTTTCTCTTTATAGAATAATTTATAAGTTGTCTCATCGCCGGAGAAATAATAGGACGCATATCGTTGTTAGATACATACGTTCCTAAAACAGCTGCTGCTCCTGATAATACTTTTCTTCTTCCAAAAAGTCTATTATAAATTTCAACCGGAACATTAATATTTGTTCTTGGAAAAGGCTCCACTCTTATATTAGCCCATTGTAAGCCTGTAGCAGTAGGATTGAAGTTTCTTATGTCAATATAAGGCTGTCCAAATACTTCTGTTGGACTAGCCGATTGCAGCCAATTGTGAAGAACTTTCTTATTCGACCAGAAGCCACTGCTACGATGCTTTTTCTTCTTATATTTTACATACTTTTCACTTAAAGCTGGCCAAGGTTGTTTATTGTAAAAATGAAAAGGGTTAGCATGGACTCCGACTACCTTTTCGTCCAAATACTTAAAATATCTTTCTGATTCTTTCCTAACTACTTCCTGAAGCCTTGGCTTTAATCTAGAAAATCGTTTTAACGTTATCTTTTCTACCAAATTAACGATAACGTTTCCCAGCTCAGACAACTCGTATTTTTTAGTCAGCTTTTCCAAGAACTTTTCCCCTTACATAAGCCATTACTATACCTTGAACGTGTTCAACGTGTTGTACAGTAATCTGGTCGTCTAAGAGGTCTCCGGGTCTGATTTCGGCGTTACATAACAGACGGTAACGGGGCTGAGGAATTTTTAAGGAATCGTCTGTATAGGCTGTAAATTCCATTGCACATTTGAACTTACCTAAGTCTTTATAACCTACGGTTTTTTCCAATTTTGTAGCCGGGTCGATTTCAGAAATTCTTCTCTTCCAAGATAATTCTGTGTCAAGAATAATTACCCCATAGGTTAAATAAATCAAATCCCGATAGTACCCTTCGGTATTATCGAAAGTAAGTGCCCAGTCGCCCTCGGCCAACTGGAATATTTCTCCATTTTTTATATTTTGAAATTTGTCTACTTTTAAAATACGACGAGCATTAAAAAAGGAAGAACTTCTTGTCTGGCTCATCGGCGGTTTCAAAAGCTGTCCCCAAAACCGTTTACCGTCTTCTTTTACGAATAAATGCCTAATCGACCGGCCTACCCTATGTAAATCACCCATTAGCTTTCTCCGGTAATTGCGTCTGTTACTGCACCAACAACAAACGGAGTATAACTTGTATAGGTAATTGTTTCTTCCCCAGTTAGATTGTTTTCCAGCTCCTCTATCTCAGCCTGAACGTCGTCGAGGAAACTATCCCAATCAATCTTATTAAGGTAACGCGTAAACTTAGAAGAACCATCGTTTTCTTCTTGATTAACACGCAGTCTTACTGACGGAAATACTTGAACTACTCCTTTTAAAGTAATAAGCCTGTTAGCACGGATATTACCTACACCATCAGACTTTAAACAATTAATAAAAGTGTTTCCGTGCTTTTGTACTAACTGAAGATAAATTTCATTAAGGTCAATGTCCTCGTCGGGAAGCTCCCCGTTATTTAGACCATAATAGTTTCTAACATCTTGAGGAGAAGCACTAAAATAGAAAAAGGACGTGATTCTATATGCTTTCTTAATCGTATAAGGCTTCTTCTGATATAAGAAACTTACTTCCACAATCTGACTTTTAAAAAGTTTTCCTTCCTCTAAGGTGTTATATTCTTTAGGGATAACTATTATAATCCTATCCGTAGGAATTATTTCTCCTGTTTCAGTATCTTGACTATTTTCTGAAACAGGTTCTATAGGTTCTACGGAATCTTCCGGCTCCTCTGGAACGACTTCCTGCTCTTCGCTGGAAAATAATATGGTTCCGTCCATGGACCTTATCTTATATGTGTATTTATTATCATCAGGATACACGAAATTACCATTGACTGTAATGTCAACAGGCATCGTTAAATCTTCATCTTTAAATACATAGTCCATGAACGGATACCTTATTACTGCTGGTTAGAATTTCCACGGCTAGAAGAATTTGTGTTACCAGTCGGAGTAGATTCAATCTTTCTATTTTTGCCAAAAGATTTCATGAAAGCAGCCACAGCCTTTTCCTGATTTTCTTCACTCTTCTTCCAGATTTTTTCAAACTCTTCCTGACTTGCGCTCTCGTCCAGTTCTCCCAACCATTCAGCTTTTCCTCTGGAAATAAGGCTATTAATGGCTGTAGAAACAATGGCCACATAAGGCTTTCCACTCATAATATACTGTTGTTCACACAACAAATCGAGAAAAGAACCTTCTTTAAGTTTAATTAAAGCTTTTCTTTTGTAATTTTCTGACATTTAAGTCTCCTTTCTTTAATCTGGAGGTCTTCCGAAGAAGACCTCCTTCCCCCCACACTACTGTTTAGTATCATAGATAGAACGAGTATCACCGAAGACCAAACGGTATCCAGTAACTTCTGATTTAACATAGGTTGTTTTCTGATTTCTAATAGCCTTTTCAGATTCAGAAATCTGTGACCCGGCTTCAATCAGTTCCTCTAACGTTTCAGCCTTGGTAAAGCCAATCAGTTTACCAGCCGGGACGGTAGAAGACAGAGCAAATTTAATCGGAGAGAACATACCCGGAATATTTGCCGTAACAACCGGACCACCAACCTTAGCCATAGCTTCAGGCTGAGAAATACCAGACAGAGTAGGTGTAAACATCAGCATCCATTGCAGGTACATATCATAGTTACCAGCTATGGTGTCAATCGGAGCGTGTGCACCATTACCAGCCCGGTCGACTAACCAACTCAACAGAGACGGATAATCAATCTTGTTGGTCGGAGCCTGAGCGGCTTCACCGTTTATCTTCTTGTACATATCAGACTGTTTAACAATCGGAGCAGCCGGATGTACACCGTCACCGTTAATCAGAATAGTCGTAGCCAAAGCAACTTTAGACAGTTCCAACTGACGATTAATACGAGCAACATACGGAATCAGGATGTCAATTGCGGCACGACGTTCAAACTCATAAGTGAACTCGTAACCGGAACCATGCTTATACATAGAAACCATCTGTTCAGAGGTCTTAATCGTTCTCAAAGGAATGTCAGCACCCTGAGCTACATAGAAGGTACCTTCTGCGTCCTTATCAGATTCAGCGACGATTGAAACCATCTCAGTACCAGTAATAGTACGAGAATTACCTACGAGAGCAGATACACTTTCGAGATAGTCCTGATTGGTAGAAAAACGCAGAACACTGTCAACTACCTGCGGAAACAGAACTCTGGTACCCGGATAGGACTGGAAGGTTTCACCGGTAGCAGCCAATGAAATCTTCTTTGAATAGTCTTCTCTTACCGGCAGGCCCAAATAAGCCAGCGCGGCTTCGTAACCATCCAATCCAGCTGCTTTATATTTTTTACCTTCTTCGTCAGCATCAAGGTCAACTGCGAAACGCAAATAATCATCAAGTGCCAAACCATATTCTTTTGCTTTTTCTGCAAATTCGATACCGGCGTTCTGGGAATCAACACGCTTTTCAGACTTCAATCCCCCCAGAAGTTCTTTCAACGATTTTGCATTTTCTTTTAATGCCAAAATACTTTTCATCTGTTATTCTCCTTAGTGTGTCTTTACGACGATTACTTCATCGCCGTTTACTTCCCATACAGCAAGGTCAGAAGTGGAATCTGCGTCCTTTTTGACCAAACCATTTCCGGCACCGACAACTTTATCACCAACTGCAACAGCTGCCTCTGACTTTTTAAAAGCCATACCACCGATAATTTTTACTGCACCGACTTTAATGTCTTCAACCTTGCGGTCTTCGACATTTTCCAAACGACCAAAAATCAGGTCTCCGTCTCCGGCAAGTTTAACCGTATTAGAGGCCGTGCTATCCTGTACAACAGCCAAACCAACGTGCTCTTCTTTAATGCCATCAGCCAGAATAAACGTAAGGTCATTGGCAGGTACAGTATTTTTTAATGTAACGCCCTGATAAGCCATTATAATTCTCCTTAACGAACTTTATATACCGAGAAGTCAACACCACTCTCGTTATTGTTAATACCTCTATCGGCTCCGGCAGAAACGCCATTAACCGGAATATTTGCTAACGTAAGATGAGCTTTTTTCAAAAGTTCAGCCTTACCTTCAGTGTCTTCCGGAATAGTGTCGGATAAACCGGCCGCAACCAATACCTTTTTAATCTCTTCATCAAAAGAAGCTTCAACACCTTTCAGGCGTTCAATTTCTTTCTTTGAATCAGCCAATTCGGTTTCTAATCTGGCCTTCTCTTCAGACAAGGAAGCTTTCTCTTCTTCCAAAGCAGCTTTAGCGTTCTCAGCTTCATTTTTAGCTGTCTCGAGAGCCGCCTTCTCTTGTCCTAGGGAAGCCAAGGAAACCTTCATGTCCTTCACCTCATTTGACAGAGGCTCAGTGGCCGCCAAAATGGCAGCTTTTAACTCTTCTGGGTTCATTTCTACTTCCTTGTTGTAAATTGTTGAACACAAATTAAATACGCAGAGGTCTTTTTTAACCCCCTTCTTTGTCAGAGTAATAACTGGTGAGTTTTTATCTGACATTGCCATCTGGTACATACTATCAAGGATTTTTGCGTGTTTAGCAGCTCCCCTAGTTACCAAAGACAATTCTCTAACTGATTCCACTCCCGGGACTATTACATGAGCGTCATCTTTGCCCATAACTGCTCCGCATTCGGGACAGGTTCCGTAAAGGAAATCAAGAAAGTTTACGTCATCATCTAAGAAGTCTTTATTACATTTATTACATAGAATTTTCTTCGGCATAAAGCTGTAAGAAACTTCGTCGATTATACCATTATCTACATCAGATATAATTTCGGGATGATTTGTACTAACACCGAAGAGTGTATAAAGAGCAGAATGTCCTGTATTCTGTTCATCTACTAATTCTGCATAGAAAACTCTTCCTGTTGGCAAAACCTCTTGATTGTGCATTGTCTGTAGAGTAACAGTATTAAGGGGGTCATTTACCAGATTTAACATATCGACAAGAGCCTGTCTTTCTAAGATACCCTTATCATATAAGGTCCCTTGATGGATAGGTTCTGTAGAAATACCTCTAGCCTGATAAAAGACAATTTTATTGAGGTCAACATCTGTCCCACAACGGGCCATTACCTCTTGTCTCATTTTTTCTGTTAAAGTTACTCTCTTAGCCATAATTTTACCCTTTTGTCATAAAGATAACATTTTAAATAATTAATTCAATAGTTTTTTTTAAACTATCAATTTAAGTCTTTCCCTTTCTGCTGGTCCTTAGTTGTTTTGTTACTGTTTGACTTTGCCATATCTCCACCTTCAGCTGTTAAACTCCTTCCAAGAGGGTCAGTGTTTGAAGTGGTATCCGTTGTATTCATTTTATTAGACTGGAAATTAGTTCCTGATAACTGAGTAATTTGTCCGGTCGGAACTCGGTCATTCATTAAAAGGTGAAAATCAAGGTCGGTTATAATACCAAGAGAGAGCTGTTCCAGTAAACGAGCCTGTCTCATTGTCAGTTGATTTTCCAATTCAAGTTCTGGTCTAAGGTCAACTCCCTTTGAATACATAACAGCCTTTCCATCAAAACCGGACATACGCAAAGCCAGTGTAAATATTTCTTCAAGAAGATGGTCAATCGGTTTATTTAAAGCTGCTGCGTTGTCTGCAAAAACTTTAGCCTCGACAGATGCTGTATTTACACCTGAAGAACCGCGGCCGAGTACGGCACTTACGACCTTCATTGCGGCTTGGTTCTGGGCATTCAGTGTATCAATTACTTCTGCAATCTGTAAAGAACTTCCCGGACCTTTTTCATTCAGCATCTTAGCTTGAACAGCGTCAGTGTGGGCAATAGGATATTGAGGCTTAATACTGGCAAAAGAATTAGCAATAGTATTAACGGTGCTATTTACATATTCTCTATACTTATCTGGGTTAGCCTTAATTTCAGCGGGCATATTGTTTTTTATAATTTCTTCCATCACCGTTAAATCAATGCGTGGAAAGCCTGTTATATTCATAATCCGATACAGGTCATTAATTACCTGTTGTCTGGCGGCGATAACGTTTATAGCACTTACAAAAAAGGAATATGTATAAGGACTTGTCGGGTCTCTACGGAAAAAGGCTGTGAAGAACGTAGGAATATCAAGGCTCACTTCTTCACCTGATTCATCAGTCTTCTGAATCGGTTTATATTCCCCGTTCTTATTTTCCGTCCATTCAACAAAATGCATATCAACATTTCTGATTTCTTTTGGGAGCAATGTTTTATCAAATACCAACTCGGCTCCAACAGCTCCTCTTAAAAGACACATATACTTTAACTCTTCTCTTAAAGAACTAAGAGAAGGCTTCATTTGATAATTTAACGTGTAGTCGTTTCTAAAAGTAATCCTATTAATAAGATATTCAAGGGTCTTAGTTCCTTCTTGACTTATTTCTCCCTCAGCGTCAACTGCATAATAGACCATTTTTGTATCAGATACAGTTAAAAAAGCATTTACCGCTGCGGAGCAATCAGGGTCTTGCCGAAAGAGGTTTTGTAAAAGTTCGTTTGAATCTTCACTAACCCTTGTATCATAAAGGTCTTCAATATGCTCCATATAATCGGGAGCAGTTAAAGTGCTGGCACTTCCGCCGGGGCGGTAAGTATCAGTATAAGCATTACCGTCAGTCTTTGCCTTTTTAGTTGGAAGTATAAACTCAAATAATGAACTGATTCCTGCCATAATCTTCCCTAATACAATAACCTGTTAGTTGAATAGCCACTCATATAGCCACACAGGTTAGACCTATCCTTCATCTTATCCTTATTTTTATAATTTTCTTCTGGACCTGTCAAGCTAATTATTGTTCTGTCTTCATTTTTTAGACCGAGACCGGCTACATATTTTATCTGTTTGGCTAAAAGAGCATATCCAAGCGCATGAAAATAGTGGTCATTCCCGTTCAACTTTACCCACTCAGGTTGTTTTCCGGGAACGTCTTCTCTGGCCATGTCTTGTAAATGCTCGGTGATTAATTCTTCTTGGTCATAATAACCGTAAAAATCAATCTCTCCGTTCACTATCTTAGACTTAACTGCATCAAGGGCGTGGGTACGGTTGCACATATAGAAAGATACCGCTTTATCTTGTTCGTGTTTAGGCTCGGCAATCTTCTGGCCTCCGTAAACTACTGGCTGGATACGGCCCTCAGTCATATCTCTAATATCATTTGATAAAGGAGTATAAGGATAACGGTCGATAGCTCCGGCAACAATATTGTACTTCTTATCCAATTCCTTTACTTTACTCAATAGTTGGTCGTAAATAACCCTAATAAAGGCGAAGGCCGCCCCATCTGTATAAAGGACTATATGGCAGGTTAGGCCTTCATCTATACCTATATATACAGGTTTATCCGGCGAAACTTCCGGAACTACCTGCGATTTAAAGCATTTCTTAATCGCCTTAACGTCAATACGAGCGTCTCCCTCTTTATATTCTTCTCCAAGAACCGTATTATATCCGCGGCGGATTTGACCTCTTTTTATACAATCGGCCATTGTCATTACCAAATATTTAATAGACAACAAATTGGTACTAAATGGACGAATCTGGTATCCTCTGTGATGTTCTCTGGACGGATAGGTGGGAACCCATTCTCGAATAGCGTCATCAGATAAATCAAGCGGATGCCGACACTTTTTGCATACGACGCAAGAATTGTCGTAATCTAATCCTACGGCTACGTCCTCTTTTATATCTGTAAGTCTTTGGATAAACTTTGGTAACTTAGGAATATATACGGATTCTAGGTCATAAAGAGGTACCTGCCATTCGTTACAATGCGGGCATTTCACAAAATATTCCCGTTGGTCGGAAGAATTATAATCAGCTGAGATACCGAAATTTTCAAAGGTAGGGGTGGAAAAGCTTTGTTTAATTTGATAGACGGACGCTTGAAGTCTGGAATTAGCCAAGGCATAAAATTCTGATGTTCCCAAATCAATTTCGTCATTTAAAATCATATCTACCGGCGTAGATGTAACATCGGATTCGGAACCACCGGAAATATATAAGAAAGATGAACCTATCTGAAGAATATTATTATTTCTTATATCACCTTGTCCCGGAAAGTCCGTATCAAAAATAGGGCGAATACGAGGAGCACTGTTATTATCTTTCAATATCTTAGTCGGAAAAGTATAAAGAACGCGGGTTCCGGGGTTCATTACCATAAAACCGAGGGCTTTACGAATCTGACATTCAGTCATTCCGATTTGGGATAACTTCTTACAACAAAGGTTAGGGTGCATATCAGCCAATACGGCTCTCTGATAACCTCTATTCTTCAAAGAAAACGGTCCCCCGGCTAAGGTTGTGTTATTACAAACCCATTCGGCCATATCAGAATCGGTCTTTTGTCTTATGACCTTTTCTGCTAAGGCTTGAAGATAAGGATTATTTGAGAAGACGTATTTCATTTTACCTCCGTTTTAGCACAGCCTAAACCTATTTTTTAAAATAGTCAACTTTTCTATTGACAAAGTATTTTATATAAGATATAAGATAATCGAATCCAAGAATAGCTAGTCAGTTAATAACAGTTTGACGCATGAATCATTAAACACCTACATATTATTTTTCTTAATTAGTTCCACCGAAACCTCAGTTGAATAAACTGAGGTTTTTTGCTTGACATTTACAAAAATATATCGTAGACTACCACCACTTTACACAACCTAACATACCATAACATTTAGGGAGGGATTATGGAAGTTACTGATAGAGATAAACGCATAAGCATTGAAAGCTTTGCCAAAAGGGTCGGTGTTTCTTACCAAACCATTTACCGCTATATAAAGAAGGGTTCATTAGTTCCCCGAAGAACTTTAGGAGGAAAGGTATATTTTCTACTTACAGATGTAGAACTTTTTAAAAACCATACTTCTTCAGAACCTTTAATTTTAAACGGAGAATCGACCCATGGCTCAAAACAATAAATATCCTGATATAAATTATGAGACCGTTTTTAAGATTTATTCTATAGGATTAGAGATTAAAAAAAACCCTAAGTATGTAGCCGAATCTCCATATTCAGAACCTATCAAAAAGTCTCTCAACCTTATTTTCCCGCCGGTTAGTATTAACACCGGAGAAAGTTCGTCAAAGGCAGACCTTCCTACCATGACAAACTTAGACCTGAAGACAGAAATAATTAATCTGTACTGGCAAACTAAAGAATTACTTAAATCCAACGAAATAGACGATAAAGACAAAGCTTCTATCCAAAGAACGGCAACCACCCAGCTGGAGAAGCTGCTTACGTTGGCGGAGAGAGCAACAAATCTGAATCAAATGCGGGAATTTGAATCCAAAGTCTTGAAGATTCTAAAAAAGGTTCTTCCTGAACAAAGAGAAATGTTCTTAAGAGAACTCGCAGAATCGGAAAGTAGAGAAGAATTAGGTACAGAATCAGGAACAGGACTAGGTACAACGAAGGTTATTGAAGAGGGGAAATATAGATTATGACAGGTAATACTTTAAAACTAGCCAAGGACTTAGCAGAAGAGAAAGAAAAAATCTCCCAAAACATAACTCTTTTCCCGAATAAGGACCTTTTCAAGAATAATGCCCCGCTTCTTTGGCAAAAAGGACTTCCGGTAATACCGTTACGCCCTCGCGGCAAGGAACCGATTCCGATAAACTGGACCTCTTATAAGGACAAGATGCCGCTTCCTCAGGAACAAGACCACTGGCTAAACAATTTCCCGGACAGTAACATAGGATTGCCGTTAGGACCGCAGTCGGGGTGTGTTGCCATTGATATTGATACCGAGAATAAGACACTTATTAATATAATCAATGAAATCTGTGGATATTCTCCTTGGGAACGTGTCGGACAAAAGGGAAAAGTTCTCCTTTATAAATATAAAGGAGAGAAACCGTTTAAAATTAAAGACGTAGACGGTCACATGATTTGTGAATGTCTATCTTCCGGCAACCAAGTGGTTCTACCACCGTCAATACATCCCAAAACACAGAAGCCGTACGTTTGTAATCAACCGATTACAGAGGTTATACCTTATCTGAAACCTCTTCCGGAAAACCTCGAATCCATGTTAAGGAACGCTTTCCAAGATTACGGAATTACGCTGTCTCACGCAGGCTGGACCAGAACTACGGATTACGTTTCTCAGGGAAGCCGTGACGTAAAGATGACCACGATGGCAGGCTTCTATGCAAATGCAGTAACCAGAGGAGAGTTATCGCTGCTAGAAGCAATAGACCGTATGTATGTATGGAAAACCTGCTGCGTTGAGAATGTGGCCGGAGACGACATTGACATCGAGAAAGGTGTCCGCAATCTCATTCAATTCCTGATTCAAGATGTTGTAGGCCCGAAAAATAAACCGCTTCCTCTCGGATGGGATACCGGACTTACCGAGGAACAGAAAGAAAGCTGGGGTCTTAAATTCGATGCCGAACATAACGAATGGTCAGTAGAACAACTGAAAGATTATCTCAAGACCGAGTTTGAAAAATACGAAGATGAAGGGGCTATTCAAAGGATTTCGGCCATAGAATATGTTCTACGCAGAATCAGTCGTTCTCCGCATTTAACGTCCTTAGAAATAGATACGGTCTTCACCTACATAAAACAAACTAACAGTAAAACTATTCAGGTTCCGAGCCTAAAGAAACGTCTACAGGAACTGCGACGGGGAGAACTGGAGGGAATTGACCACACGGAAATAGCTAGAGCCGTGCTGGAAGACCTGAAGAGAATAGGAGAAGTTCACTTCTGGAATGATAAATTCTGGCAGTATAAGGGCTCCAACTGGGAAGTATTGTCTGAACAGGAAATACTTTGTTTAGTAGCTAACAATTACGGGAATCTTCCTGCTGCAAGAAAGGCTCACGACCATGCCGGGGTTTTGAAAGTATTAAAGTCAATTGTCCCTCAAACTGACCTGAATAGTAGAAAAATACAGGGTGTCAATTTCGCAAACTGTTTCGTAAGCAGTGACGGAATGACCTTTCCTCACGACCCTTCCTTCGGGTGTACCTATACGCTGCCCTTCAGATATGTACCTGAACTTGTTGACCATCATCCTAGATTTGATAAGTTTCTGGAATCAATTTGGGGTATGGAACTGGATTTTGAAGCGAGAAAGAGAGCTCTTCAGGAAGCGATGTGTGCAACCTTCTTCGGAATGGGGCCCTCATTTGCCAGAGCCATTCTTCTCTATGGTATTGCAGGATCGGGTAAATCTCAATTATTGGAAATAGTTAAACACTTACTGCCTAAGGAGGTTATTTCGTATGTAACTCCCTACAAGTTTGAAGATAAATTCGAAGTAACGGAATTATCCAAATCCCTTTTAAACATTTGTGGCGAGTTAAACGAATCGCAACCGATTCCGGGAGCAAGTTTTAAGTCAATTATTGACGGAAGTACCTTAGACGGCCAGTACAAAGGAAGACCGATATTTTCCTTTACGCCGATGGCGACGCATTGGTTTGCCAGTAATTACCTGCCAAAGACAAAGGACGTGTCGGAAGGGTTCAATAGACGATGGCTCATTCTTACATTCAACCATGCGGTTAAAAAGAAAGATAAAGTCCGCAACATTGGTGAAACAATAGTCGCTGAGGAGAGAGAGGGCATTGCCGCATGGGTTATCTCCTGCGTTAGAGAATTGGTAGAGCAAAGAGATTTTACTTTACCAAGCAGCCATCAACAGATAATCAGGGAGATGGCCAGTGAGAATGACTCAGTTTTTTTCTACCTGACCTCGGAGGAGGGACCGAGGAGGACGGAAACCGGGAGCGGCTCAGTATTGGTAAATTCTCTGTACGAAAAATACACGAGCTTTTGCTGTGCGACTATCCGTGCAAGGCCTGTGGGGTTGAGAGGCTTCTTACGGAGGCTGACCGAATTAGGCAACTTTATGGGCTTTCAAGTCGATGGCTTGATGGTGAATGGACTCACAATGGACAAGACGACGGGTGCCCGCTTGCAGAGCGACCTATAAGTTTGCCGGAAGAACAAGCAACGGAGCCCCTAGGCAAGGCAGAGAAAGCTATCGTATATGTTCTTGAGGGTAAAAAAGTCGACGCAGAAACTTATAAGAGAGCCAAAAGGCTACGCAAACGAGCCGAGATTCAGGACCGGAAACGGGTAAAAAAGTATCGAGATAGAGGAATCTTTTCATAAATACGCCGAGATGAACCAAAATCGGTCAAAATTGGTCAAAAAAGGCCATTCTGTGTGATTTTTTCACACAGAATGGCCTTTTTCTTACACTTTTTTGCAAATAAATGCTAAAAACCGCAAAAAAGCCTCTTTTTTAGTAATTTATTGCAAAAAAGTGTATTGAATGACCTCTTTTCCCGCTGATATGTGCAAATTTTTTGCATATATGGTCGCATACACAATCATATATGTAGCCATCATCTACCTCCGCGACCGGAGGAACGCATACGTCGAGAGCGTTCGAGCTCTTCCAAATACCGGTATATGCCTTCCCAATCAATAAATTCTTCCTTCTCAGAGTTCCACCAAGGAACCGTTATTTCTCTGGTTTCACCCTCCCGAATGCCACGCAACTGCGGCTCTATTATTTCCCTGTTCATTTTCTCATGGTCTCGCCTGACCATTATTACCAAGTTGGTAAATTCATTGCTGCCGCCACCGCCTAGCGGATGCTTGTGGTGAACATCTAAAAAAGAAGGGAGCTCTTTCCACGGAATGAGCCCCTTGTAATATAACCAGTGAAGAAATGCTTTCTTAACACGATTCTTGAAGAAAGCACGCTCCTCTTTCTGTTTAGTTGAGTTTTTGGTATAGGTTATCTGCTTGCATTTTTGATTTTGGTTGAGGTTTTGTTTGCAATCGTGTTTAAGATTTTGTTTGCAATCACGTTCACGGTTAATCATTGGTTTCTCCCCTCCCTGTTCTGGTCAACTCTCCTGTTAAGATTCTAGTTCTGGTTAAGATTCTTGTCAAGTTTGCGTTCGTGTTCGTGGTCGTTCCCCTTGCTGAGAACTGTGGCTACGTTCACAAAAGTGACCGCGAACACGAAAGTGACTGCGTTCGCGTTCGCGTTCGCGTTGAGTGATAGGCAAGTTGGTAGGTTGTGTTAGGTGGAAATGGTTTTGGACGGGGAGTTAAAATCTGAGCCTGTTCTCCGTCACCTTTTTATTCTCCCATATAAAAAGCCTGTACCCCTTCCCGATTCCTTCCCCCGTCCCCGTTCCCGTCCCCGATTCCCCCGCCCGATTCCTTTGTTAAGCATTGTCCCCGGTTTTTTTCTCCCACGGGCTAACCCCCTCGTCGCATATATAGCACGTGCCCGCGCGTATATCTTATAATAAGTTTAATATAAAAAAAGAATCACACAAAAACAATTACTTACTGAAAAAAGTGTACTTTTTTTAAAAAAAGTACAAAAAAGTAGTTGACAAGTAATAAATTAGCTTATATATAACAACCATCAGCCGGGCGGTTGGTAGTTATAGCACATTGTGAATAAGTAAATTTTATGCAAACCGCGTGGGGGTTGCCGCCCCTGCGTATCGGTAATACCTGAATATTGCCTAAATCAAAGATGTTCTAACGTTAGAACATTAAATAAACATATAAGCCAACTAAAAGGAGTCATCAATGTTCACACTAGCTATTTACACAATATCATTTATAACCATATACGCCGCTATTTGCGGGCTTATGGAATCATTAAGAAAATAACAGTTATTAACATTTATTAACATTTTATACAGGAGTCAAAATTATGAGTATTAAACACATTAACCAATCGTCGCAACCTTTGCACAAGCCGGATTATAAAACGTTAAATGAAAACAACGCCCGCAATGTTCGTTTATCAAACGACTTTACAGGCGAGCCGAAGGAAATAGTTTTATCTTACCTAAAAGAAGGTCATAAAGCCTATTTAAGAGAAACAAACGCGGAAAACAAAGCCGGACTCGCCGGGCTTGCCGTTGTGAAATCAATCTTTAAAGCCCGTCTGTATTACTCAACTTTTAATAAAAAGATGGACGAAAAGGGGTTCAGAAAACATATAATCTTACACTTATTTAAAATAGGCGCGGATATTCGCACACATCCACAAAAGTCGTCCATTTATGCTAAAATTAAGGCAGCGTTAAAATTAATCGAATTAAATCACGATATTATTAAAGAATCTAACATAATAGGCACGCCCGCCGCGGCTATTGCAGAAATAACGGGCAGTATTTTTGCAAACTATGAAAGTTTGCGCGGTTTGTATGACGCTCTTAAACCGGAAAAACAGCCGAAGCCGGGCGCAAGCGACGAATCAGAATCTAACCCGGAATCAGAATCTAACCCGGAATCAGATTCAGAAACAGAAACGGAAAATAGCCCGGAATCTGTACCACTTCCGCCGGAAGTAGTACTTATGCAAACAGCGAGCGACTTTATAACCGCATTTGATAACGTTGTTAAGATTTACGGTTATGGCGAGGCGGTTACGATGGCGGGCGACGTTGTGGAAGTAATAACGCAAGCTTACCAGAAAATACAAGCAACTGAAAAGTTGGCCGCCTAACCGGAAGGGGCTCCAGACAGGAATCCGGGACTTGTTCCAACGTTGGAACAAGTCCCGGGCGGGACTTCTCTA
>ERZ780223.255-NODE-255-length-63189-cov-21.670621_pt1 | contig 63189 bp, 66 predicted proteins | sample MGYA00511016_ERZ780223 | MGnify/ENA primary metagenome ERZ780223 (study PRJEB29588, sample SAMEA2159032) | human gut metagenome | biome: human gut; feature: human-associated habitat; material: faeces | place: Denmark | collected 2008/2010 ... | reverse complement strand
GTAAGCAAAGATAGCTAATTTTAAAACTTACCAACCACAAATTTCCGCTGAGCCGTAAAGAGAATATAAAAGAAGGTACCATCACCTATCACCGTAAAAAAACGGGGCAGAAACTGGTTATCGGACTTGAATCTTGCATGGCAGAAATTATAGAAAGATACAGTTCATTCACTAAAGATTCCGATTATGTATTACCGATTCTTCATTCGGATAATCCTAGAAACATACAGGTGCAATATTATAATGCATTACGCTATCAGAATATACAGCTTAAAAAAATAGAAAAGTTGTTGGATATTCCTCATCTGCATCTCACGACTTATGTGCCGCGCCACGCCTGGGCTTCCATCGCTCGTGAAAATGGTGTTTCACTATCTGTAATAAGTGAGGGCATGGGACATACTTCAGAAAAAACAACACGTATTTATTTAGCTTCTTTGAGTCAAGTAGTGATGGATGAAGCTAACCATAAGGTTTTATCATCGATTTGAAACTTATGGACTTTGTATCACCTCTTACACAGAGGAAGTACAATAAGGTTTAAAATTCGCTGCAAAGTTAATATTTATTTCTATAAAAGAAAGAATGAAACCAGATGTTTTTTCTAAATAAAGTGAGTTTTCTTTATTGAAAAGCCATTTATAAAGTAAAGATAATTTAATCTACAGCTTTGAGTTAAAAATTGAATAAAATCTATATTTTCTCTATATAAGGAGCTTAGAAAGGCTTTTCATGCCCCTCAGAAGGTGTTCTGAGGCCCGTATCACCTCTGTGTAAGAGGTGATACAAAAAGTTTGATTCATTTTATTGAATCTTTTATAAAATTGCCTTCCAAAGGGGTGATGACGCGAAGCGTACTTGAACATGACGACAAACAAAGAAAAAGTGCAGCCGATCAAATGGTTCGCAGCGAAAACAAAATTTTCTGCAGAAAAGAAAATCAAGCAATTCTTGGAACGGTTGGGTATAGAGCATTATATACCTTTCCGAACCGTTATAAAAGAAAAAGGAGGGAAGAAAGTCAAAGTAGAAAAGCCCGTTATACCCAATTTAATATTTATCCATTCAGATTATAACACTTGTCTTTCATTGGTTAATGAATATAAATTATCCATGAATTATCTCCTGAACTTGGAGACCCGCCAACTGTTGGTGGTCCCCGACAAGCAGATGCAGGATTTTATGTTTTTGCTTGATTTTTCGGAAGATGCAGTTCAAGTGCTTAATGAAAACCTTCGTCAGGGTGACCGAGTGCGCGTTATAAAAGGCGAATTTGCGGGTATAGAAGGCGAATTGATTCGCATCAAAGGGCATAAGCGGGTTGTGGTGCGTCTGGAAGGGGCATTTTCTTTAGCTACTACTTACATTCCGGGATCCTATCTGGAAAGAATATAATTTCTCATTGAACTTTTTTAATTAAATCACAGAACTATCATTTTTTGAATGATAATTAAATTTTATCTAGGGAATAAAACTGTACAGAATATATAATTTATGAAAAAACATTTTTTAAGCATGCTTCTTATGGCAGTGTTGTTGATGTCCTGCAACACTTCCAAGGAGATTCTCTATTTTCAAGACATCAATGTAAATCAGCCTGAGGTTATCAGTGGCGCACGAGACATTACCGTGCAGCCCAAAGACCAGATTTCCATTCTTGTGTCAAGTAAGGACCCGCAGTTGGCGGCATTGTTCAATCTGGCAAGGGCTCAGGTCCGTGCGGGAACAGAAGGCTCGGTAAGCGGTGGGGGAGAGGTATCTGGCTATACGCTGGACGACAAAGGAAACATTGACTTTCCCGTATTGGGCACACTTCATATTGCCGGTATGACCAAGAGTCAGATTGCCGCTTTGGTGAAGCAGAAATTGATAGACGAGAATTTGGTAAAAGACCCTGTTGTTACGGTTGAGTTTATGAACCTTTATTTCTCGGTGTTGGGTGAAGTAAAGTCACCGGGTAAATATAGCATTACCAAAGACCAAATCACTTTGCTTGAAGCCATCAGTATGGCAGGTGATTTAAGTATTTACGGAAAGCGTGATGCTGTGTTCGTTATCCGTGAAGAAAACGGAGAGCGTGTCACTCATTGGGCAGATCTTCGTTCGAAAGAGGTGTTTAATTCTCCCGTTTATTATCTGAAACAGAATGATGTGATTTATGTACAGCCCAACAAGGTGCGTGCCGGACAGTCTACTCTGAACGAGAACAGCGTGAAGTCTGTTTCGATGTGGATTACCATTGCTTCTTTCCTCACTTCATTGGGTGTGTTGATATTCAAGTAATCTTTTACATTATATTATAATATATATGATAGAAAAAAAAGCTGCCGCCGGCAAGCCTGCCGACGATTTTATACGGATACAAGACCTGTGGGGGCTGTTTGTTCCCAAATGGCGTTGGTTTGTTCTTTCTCTCTTTGTCACCATGTTTGTGGCAGTGCTGTATCTGATGAGCACTCCTTCCATCTATACCCGCAGTGCGGCAATTTTGGTAAAAGACGATTCTAAAAGCGGTTCTTCGGGTGGAGCCATGAGCGAGTTTTCCGATATGGGTATATTCAGGTCAAATACCAATATCAATAACGAGCTGTTCACGTTAAAGTCTCCCGCATTGATGACCGAAGTGGTTCGCCGGTTGAGGCTGAACGAAACTTACACTGTGCGCAAAGGACTTAAAAATGTAGATTTATATAAGGCAAATCCCGTGGCGGTGACATTTGGTGAGGTGATGGAAAAACCGGTCAGCTTCACTATTCGGATTGATTCCAAGGATGCCTTCACCATTTCCGGTCTGAAGGTTGCCGGAGTGGAATCGGAAAATACCTTTGTCGGCAGGATGGGCGACTCCATACAGACTGCAGCGGGAACTTTGTTCATTTCTCCTACCAAATTCTATAGCGATGCTTGCATCGGCACTTCCATCCGTTATGCCATAGGCAAAGCAGATGGTGCAGCCGACCGTTATCTTCATGCATTGCGTGTCGAATTGGGCAGCAAGGAAGCCACCATCATTAATCTGAGCATCAACGATACATCCATAGCCAGGGCAGAAGACATACTGAACACCCTGATAGAGGTGTACAACGAAAAGTGGATACAAGACAAGAACCAGATTGCCGTCAGCACCTCTCAGTTCATAGGCGACCGTTTGAGTGTAATCGAAAGCGAGTTGGGACATGTGGACGAGAATATTTCCAGCTTCAAAAGCGAACACTTGTTACCCGATGTTCAGGCGGCATCCAGCCTTTACATGGCTCAGTCGGCAGAGAACAAAAAAGAACTGCTTACGCTGAACACCCAGCTTTCCACCGCTCGGTATATTCTGAAAGAACTGAAAGAAAAGAGTCTGAGTCAGCCGCTGCCTACCAATTCGGGCATCGCCAATTCCAATATTGAGAGTCAGATAAGCGAGTACAACAATATGGTGTTGAACCGCAACCGGTTGATAGCCAACAGTAGCGAGAAGAATCCGTTGGTGAAAGACCTTGCCAGTTCTTTGCAGAGTATGCAGCGCACCATTATTCAGTCGGTAGACAATCTGATAGTTTCTCTGAATACCCAGATACGCAGCATCCGTCAGCAGGAAGCAACCACTACCAGCCAGTTGGCTTCCAATCCGAGTCAGGCGAAATACCTGCTCAGTGTGGAACGTCAGCAAAAGGTAAAAGAGGAGCTTTATCTTTACCTGCTTCAAAAGCGTGAGGAAAACGAACTTTCACAGGCATTCACTGCTTACAACACTCGTGTCATCACTGCCCCCCGCGGTAGCATGGCACCGGTTTCTCCGCAGAAAATGAACATATTGCTGATGGCTTTTGCGCTCGGACTGGCAGTGCCTGCAGGTGTCATCTTTCTGAAAGAAAACATGAACAGCAAGGTGCGCGGACGAAAGGACTTGGAACATCTGAGTCTTCCGCTGGTCGGTGAAATTCCCTTGTACGGTTGTGAGAAAAAGAGCATTTTCGGACGAAAACCGCTTCGTAACAAACGTGTCGTTGTGGTGGAAGAAGGAAATCGGAACGTCATTAACGAAGCCTTCCGTGTGTTGCGTTCCAATCTTGATTTTATGGTATCCAATACTCCGGAAGCTACGGCATTTGCTGTCACATCGTTCAATCCGGGCAGTGGAAAGTCTTATCTGTCGGCAAATATGGCAATCAGTTTTGCCCTCAAAGGGAAAAAAGTACTGCTTATTGACGGCGATTTGCGTCACGGCTCCCTTTCTGCCTATATCAACTCTCCCCAACTGGGATTGAGTGACTACCTGAGCGGACGTGTCGGCAACTGGGAAGAAACTTTGGTGTCACACGATAAATATGCCAATCTGAAGATGATTCCGGTAGGTACCGTGCCTCCCAATCCCACAGAGTTGTTGGAAAACGGAAAGTTTGCCGGACTGCTTGCACAGCTCCGCACCCGCTATGACTATATCTTTGTGGACTGTCCTCCCATAGATATTGTGGCAGATACACAGATTATCGAGAAAGCGACAGACCGTACCCTCTTTGTGGTTCGTGCCGGCTTACTGGAACGCTCCATGCTTTCCGAACTGGAAAATATTTATCGCGAAAAGCGTTTCAAGAATCTTGCCATGATTCTGAATGGAACCGAACGTACCCACGGTCGTTACAGTTACCGTTACGGCTATCATTACGGTTCTTACTATCATAGCGGTAAATAATTTTTATGTGGCCGTTCTCCAGATACATATCCGTATCTTCTAAAGGTATCTTGCAGGGTATGACCGATTGTCACAGCCACCTCCTTCCGGGGGTGGACGACGGTGTGCGCACTGCCGAAGAGTCTCTCCGTATTTTGGAAGAGATGGAACGGCAGGGCATTCGTAAGCTATGGCTCACCCCTCATATCATGGAAGATATTCCCAATACTACCGATGCTTTAAAGACCCGTTTCAGAATGTTGTGCGAAAGTTATCGGGGAAATATCCGGCTGGAACTGGCAGCGGAATATATGCTGGACAATCTTTTTGTCCGGCGTTTGGAGGCAGACGATATCCTTCCTCTGCACGAAGAAAAACGCTACCTGTTGGTGGAAACCTCCTATTTCAATCCTCCTATGAGATTGCTTTCTATGTTGAAGCATATTCGGGAGAAAGGTTATCATCCGTTGCTGGCACATCCCGAACGCTACGAATATATGCAAATGGCAGATTATAAAGCTTTACAGCAGGCAGGAGTAGCATTTCAGTTGAATATACCTTCGTTGGCAGGTATGTATGGCAGGCATGTGCAGAAAAAAGCGGAAGCCCTGCAAGAGGCAGACATGTATACTTTGCGTGGTAACGACACTCATTCCTTGGTTTTCTTTCAGAATTTGCTGAATGAGAAAATCAGAAGATAAAAGTATATAAAACGTCTAGGTGAGGTGTATTTTGTTGGAAATAAAATGATGGTTTAAAGAAATAAAAGTTTGGTTGGGAAACAATATGGTTCGTAGTGATAATAAGCAGCTTGCGATTAATATATTTTCAAACATATGCATATATGTGTTGCAGTTTGTAATTAGTTTTTTATTAACCCCTTTTATTGTAAAAGCGTTAGGGGTTGAGGCTTATGGATTTGTTGGTTTGTCAAATAATATAATATCCTATACAACTTTAATAACCGTTGCATTGAATGCAATGGCTTCAAGGTTTATATCTATAGAGTATCATAAAAATAATATAAAGAAGGCTAATGTTTATTTTTCATCTGTATTTTATGGTAACTTGATACTTGGCATTATTATGATGGCAATATCTTCAGTTATTGTTTTATATCTTGAATATATAGTCAATATTCCTGAAAAGCTAGTATCTGATGTTAAAATATTATTTATCCTTCTCAGTGTAAATGCAATATTAGGTATTATTACAAGTGTATTTAATATTGCTACATTTGTTAAGAATAGAATAGATCTTAGATCTATTAGAACAGCGATTGGTAATGTATTACGGGCACTATCTCTCTTAATCGTTTTTTCTGTATTGTATTTAGAATCTCAAAACAACCAAAAATAACCAGAAATATTCAAGCGTAAGTCTTTATCTATCAGAATATTCTAAAAATTAACACTTTTCGGCTGCTTTTTGATGCTTCCCAAATTTCCACATATTTTTGAGACGTATTTCTGACGTGGAGAATTTGCGGAGCTTGTTTTTTGCCACATCGTGCGGACAGTTGACAAGGGTTTACAACCGTTTACGATGAGCGACAACAACCGCCCTGATATGCAGCAATAGTAACATTGTGCAGAAAGGCGACAACGGTTGACCTCCGTTTACATCCGTTCACCATTTCAGAGATATACGATTGAAGGAATGAACCAGTAAACGATAAAAGCAGCATGAAAACAACCAGAAAATGCAATTTTTGCAGCAAGTCATTTGTAACCCGGAGCGGGGTACAGAAATATTGCAGCGAGGCTTGTCAGGCGGAAGCCAAACGAGCTAGAACGGAACAGAAGAACAACCTCTTCAAAGCTGTCCGCCCCTTGATGGAGATACAGCATCAGGAGTATCTCACCTTTTCCAAAGCAGCAGTACTCATGGGCTGTTCCCGACAGTACATCTATAAACTCGTAGCCCTCGGCAAACTGAAAGCCTCACGTATCAGCAACCGCATGGCGTTTATCCGCAAGACAGACATCGAGCGGATGCTGGAGGGCAATCCCTACCACCGTGTCCTGCCCGGCAGTACTTCCACTCCGAGAAAGTCCGCTTCATCTTCCCCGCTTGCCAAAAAAGAAAAAAGGGAAAAGGAAACCTATGAAGTGCTGGACTTCTATTCTGGCGAGGAGGTGATGTCGCTCTTCAAGGTCAGGCAGTCGTGGCTCTATACCACAGCCAAGCGCAACCGCATTCCCATCTGCCGCATCGCAGGGAAAAACTATTACAGCAAGAAACACGTTGACGAGTTCTTCGGTATGGCTATAGATACAAGCAATATCACCGATTGGCTCCTGATTGAAGAAGCGGAAGAACTGTTCGGCATGAAACCCTCCGCACTCCGGGCATACGCCTACCGCCACAAGATACCGACCAAAAGAGAATACGGGCGCACCTATTACTCCAAATCCCATCTGGACGAACTCCGCAGGACAGACCTCGTGAACGATGAACGCTACTACACCGTGGAGCAAGTCCGGCAGATTTACGGGCTTTCCTCCGCCAACATCAGCCATATCGTCAAGGTGAAGCACATCGAAAAGATAAAAGTAGGCGTGAAAAACCTGCTTTTACGCTCCGATGTGGAGCGTGTCATGGCTGAAAGGGAGAAACAACCGTGAGCAACCGACATTGCCGGAAAATTATTTCAAAATGATTGTCGTGGAGGTATTCACGGTTGTTTCACGTTGTTCCTTTGCCACCGTAAACACGGGAACACCCCCGAAAATGTACAACTTAAAACATCATCAATATGAGCAAATGCAAGACAGTTACCTTGCGCAAGCGCAAGATTAAGAACGGAACACAGTATTCGCTGTGTCTGGACTATTATCCCGGCTACCGTGACAACACCACCATGAAGGTGATTACACGTGAAGCTCTTGGGATTTACATCTTCGCCAAACCTGCCAACCAGCAGGAGCGTGATTTCAACGCACGCATGATGAAAAAAGCGGAGATACTGCGTAATAGGCGTTATGAAGCCATCTTCAACGAGAACAACGGCTTCTTTGACAAAGCCAAGATGAAAGGCGATTTCCTCGCCTACTTCAAGGGGTTGGCAGACAGGAAGAATATCAAGTGGCAGCACGTCTATAAACATTTCGAGCGGTTCGTGAACGGCAAATGCACCTTTGAGGAGGTGGACGTGGATTTGTGCCGCAAGTTCATGGAATATCTGCTTAACGCCCCACAATCCATACACACCAGCCAAAAGCTGCATATCAATTCTGCGGCGGGCTACTGGTCGGCTTTCCGTGCGGTACTTCACACCGCCTACCGGGACAGGAAGATAAAGGAGAACCCAAACGGATTCTTAGACCGCATCGAGTGCATTCCCACCATGAGGGAACATCTGAGCCAAGAGGAACTGATACGGCTTGCCGAAACGCCTTGTGAGGAAGAGGTATTGAAAAGGGCGTTCCTTTTCGGTTGTCTGACCGGACTAAGAAAGAGCGACATCAGGCAGCTCACTTGGCAGCAGATACAGCCGTACACCAACGGCAAGATGTTCGTGACCACCCGTATGCAGAAGACCAAACAGATTGTACACAACCCCATCAGCGATGAAGCCTACGGACTGCTTGGGGAACGGCACGAGGGACTTATCTTTGACGGTTTCAAGGACAAGATGCTGCAAGGACCACTCAAACGCTGGCTCTTGGCGGCAGGCATAACCAAGAAGATAACCTTTCACTGCACCCGGCATTCATTCGGAAGCCTGCACGTGGAAATGGGTACGGACATGGCTGTCATCCAAGCCTATCTGGGACACAAGAACATTACCACCACGCAGATTTATTCCAAGATGGCGGCACAGCAGATGTGCGAGGTCGTGGACAAGATAACCCTGAAACGCAAGGAAGCGTAAGGCGGTTCAAAATCCATGATATTCAGAGGGAGCGGTTATTGTTTGGAGCTTTAACCGTTCCTTTTATTTTGGTTGGTACTTAAAGTATGATAATTGAGTATGATTCCGGACATTTGGTGAAAAACATTGAAAAAGAAACCACTGACAAAGGATAATGAGTAATAATTGAAAGAAGACTATTAAATTTGCGAAAACAGTAACAAGTAACAACCGAATAAGACAAAGAATATGGAACCGTCCGTAAAAGACAAACATATCATTTTAGGATTTGTCGGCTTTGCCATCCTCCTAATATCTTCCATAGCGACACTGATTGTCGCTGAGAAATTCAACCAAGACACCTTTGTAAGGCTGATAGTCTTTGTGTGCAGCAACCTGTTGGGGTGGCTGCTCTACTTCTCCTTCCAGACAGTCATTTTCGATACATACGAAATCTACAGAATCAAGTTCGGCAGGAAAAAGACACCTGCCGAAATCACAGAAATTCAGGAAGACCAGTCCCAAGATGCACACAAGCCTGTAATATCGGCATCAATGCCAACAGGTGGAGAAGCGACCCCGGATATAAAACCGACAGAGATTGCCATATCCCCGGAGCTTCACGAGAAGAACCGTGCCGATTACGAGGACAGGGAGCAGCGGGAAAATGAGGAGCGCATCGCTATGGTCATGGAATACATCCATTTCATCATGCCCCGTATTGCTGACAAGGAGACCGTGAACCACATCTGTGCCGAGGTCAACAACTGGATGCGGCTCCACAGTTACAAGCCCAAGCCGATAAAAGGGCGGCTGACCAAAGATATTTCAAACATTCCGCTCCGCCATTTCGTGTGGAATATCTCCGAGCGTTTCATGTACAAGAAATACTACACGGGGGATAACCGTGCCCGCTTCATCAGCACCCTTTTCCCACGGGAGTTTGCCGATACGGACATAGCTACCATCAAGAACTTCAAGGTAGAGCCGTTAAAGACACTGATTCCCATTGACGAGCCTGAAAACGGCAGACTGGATTTCCATTATCCTGCGGATTATGTGCAGGAGAAGCGGATTTAAGCCTGTTTTAGAGTAATCACGATAATAACGACAAACAGCCAAAACTCATAATCCTCTGTTATACAATAATTCCCGAATAACTTTACCCGTCATTTGCGGTTGGGCATCGTTATTCGGGAATTATTTTGCAATGACCTTTCGTGGAGATATTCACGGCTGTATCATTCCAGTCCTTTGCGCCAAGCCTTACAAAAGAGGCGAGTACGCAAATGGAAAAAACAGTGATTACATTCAACGACCTCCCGGAGATTGTGGCTCAGCTTCGGGACGAGGTGATGAGCCTTAGAAGCCTGCTTACTGAGCAGCGCAGTGTGAACAACGCAAGGGCGGTGGACACCCATGTCCCCATGTCAGTGGAAGAGGCGGCGGAATATCTGGGCATTCCCAAAGGCACGCTCTACATGAAGCTGTCGGAGGGAAGCATTCCCGCCACCAAGCCCGGCAAACGATATTGCCTTTACAGGGACGAACTGGACAAATGGCTGGAATCCTCCCGGAAGAATCCCGTACCCCTGTCCGATGAGGAACTGAGCGAATCCTTATATTCTTCCCACCGCCGCAAGCCCGCTCCGCGTAATTGGTAAACGTCATGGAAGAGGACAAGAATTATATCAGTCTGATACATGGCGACCTGACGAGGGCGACCCAAGTACAGCACGGGATGCCGGACAGCATCGGCGTGATGAGTATCAAGACCGCCAACCGGACGATACTCGAAGCATCGCTGCTGCCCACGCCCCGTGCGCTCTGGGACAGTTTCTGGTATGAGGGGGAACTGTCCTGCCTCTTTGCGGATTCCAATGTGGGCAAGTCCATCCTTGCCGTGCAGATAGCCGACCGTATCGCCCGGACTGACGATGTGCTGTATCTGGACTTTGAACTCTCCGAAAAACAGTTCCAGCTACGCTATACCAGCGAGCATGGAACGCCATACATCTTTCCTGAAAGGCTGTACCGGGTATCGCTTGACTGCAATTCGTTGCTGGAAGCCGATTTCGAGGAAGCCATCATGGGAGGCATAGAACAGATGGCTCTGCAAACCGGGTGCAAAATCTTCATCGTTGACAATCTTACCTACCTGTGCTGCGCCATGGAGAAAGGCGATGCGGCAGGACGGCTGATGATACAGCTCAACAACCTCAAAAAGAGATACGGATTGTCCGTCCTTGTTCTGGCACATACACCCAAACGCTCTTTGGACTGTTCCATCACTTCCAACGACCTTGCCGGAAGCAAACGGCTCTACAATTTCTTTGACAGCGTGTTCGCCATCGGGAAGAGTGCGCAGGACGGAGGGCTTCGCTATGTGAAGCAGCTCAAAGTCCGGTACGGGACATTCTCCCACGATGCGGACAATGTAATCATCTACGAGATTGAGAAGGTGGACGCTTTCCTGCAATTCGTGTTCAGGGGTTATTCAACGGAAAAGGAACACCTGAAGAAACTGGGTGACAACGAATCCAGCCAGAGGGATTGCCAAATCCTGCAATTGTCCCAGTCCGGCAAGTCCGTCAGGGAGATAGCCTCACAGGTGAACTGCGGCAAGTCCACCGTCAGCCGGATAATCCAGCGCAGCAAGGAGGACAGGAATGCAGCCGTCCCAAGTGTCCCGCTGTCCCAACAGACAGGAAGTGGGACAATGGGACAGGTGGGACAGCATGGGACAAGCGGGACAGTAAGAGAAACAAAGCAGGCAGAGTTGTTTACAGGATATGGGAAAGAGGAGAATAAGGCATGAAAAAGCAGTCTGCACATAGCTGTATAAAGGATAACCGCTTCATTTACGGTACAAGGGATGATACAGGCAGAAGCCTGATGTCCCAAGGTGTCCCGGGGTGTCCCACTGTCCCAAGTCTTATAGGGACGGGACAATGGGACAGCGGGACAACAATCGAAAAACTCAAAAACAAAGACAAGCCATGAGCAACTATTCGTTACAGAAATATAAAGGAACGGCAACACGGCATACTTGCCCGAATTGCGGGGACAAGCGTTCTTTCACATGTTATGTGGATGAAAGCGGTATGCTCCTGCATCCGTCTGTCGGCAGGTGCAATCATGAGAGCAGTTGCGGGTATCATTATACTCCCAAGGAGTATTTCCACGACCACCCCGAATGCCATACCGACAAGGGGTTCTCTTTTGACAGGCAAAGGTCAGAACGGAAGCCCGGACAGACATCACCAAAAGCAAGCATAGGCTACATACCGCCAAAGTATGTGGAGAGGTCGCAAAGCGTGCACAGCAACTTCTTCCGCTTCATTTCCTCGCTCCTTGATTCCTATTACGGCAGCAAGGCAAAGGAAGTGTTGAAGCGGTTGCTGGAAGAGTACCGTCTTGGAGCAACCCGTGACGGGGCTGTCATCTTCTGGCAGATAGACCGCACAAACAGGGTACGCACGGGCAAGGTGATGCAGTACAATCCAGAGGACGGACACCGTATCAAGGGAGGAGAGGTGTCGGCAGTGGACTGGATACACAGCATACTGAAAAGGCAACGGGTACTGCCGGAGGATTGGCAACTTTCCCAATGCCTGTTCGGGGAACACCTGCTGAATGTCTATCCCGACAAGGTAGCGGTCTTGGTGGAATCCGAAAAGAGTGCCGTTATCGGCTCTGCCCTCTTTCCCGGTTATGTATGGCTGGCGACAGGCGGCAAAAGCCAGTTGAGAGAGGAAAAGCTCCGTGTGCTGAGCGGACGAACCGTGCTTCTCTTTCCCGATGCGGACGGATATTCGGAGTGGAAACAGCATGCCAGGGACATGACCTATTGCAAGGTTGTCGTGTCTGACATCATAGAGAAGAACGCCACACCGGAACAGAAGGCAGCCCATATCGACATAGCCGACTGGATTGTCTTCCAGATACGAGAAAGTAAAATAATGTGTACAGCCAATCATCTTGTAGAGGCGGAAAAAGTCCTCCGGCGGATGATAGAGAAGAACCCCGTCCTGCAAAAGCTGATAGATGATTTCGACCTTGTACTGGTCAGTACATCCCCAATCGGCAGTGGCGATGAAAACCCTCCTTAATGGAGGAGAGCGGAAGCCGTAGGCTGTAGCGGACAGACAAGGGCTTGCCCTTGATATAGCCCACTATAACTACACGCTCCGCTTTCGTAGTTGTGGGCTCTCCCGAGGGGATTAGGGCTTTGCCCTAATGACCCACTCAGGGCGTTTCACCCCTGAGAACCCCGAGCAAAGAGTGACCCTCTCTTTGCAATCTCCCTTATGGGCACAGCCTCTAAGAACCCCATAGCGGTTATGAGCGAACAGCGGCAAACAACTTTAGTTAATAACCAAATCAACATAAAAATGGCAACAAAATCAAGCATACATATCAAGCCCTGCAGAGTCACATCAAGTGGGGCTCATAACCGGAGAACTGCCGAATATATGCGCAATATCGGCAAGTCTCAAATCTACATCGTACCCGAATTGACTGCCGGTAACGAGCAGTGGATAAACCCGGGCTTCGGCAATCCCGACCTGCAGGCGCACTATGACTACATCAAGCGGATGGTCAAGGAAAAGACAGGACGTGCGATGCAGGAGAAGGAACGTGAACGAAAAGGCAAGAACGGGAAAATCACCAAGGTGGCTGGATGCTCGCCAATCCGTGAGGGCGTGTTGCTCATCAGACCGGACACGACACTGGCAGATGTGTGCAAGTTTGGCGAGGAGTGCCAGAGACGCTGGGGCATCACTCCTCTCCAGATCTTCCTGCACAAGGACGAGGGACACTGGCTGAACGGTCAGCCGGAAGCGGAAGACAGGGAGAGTTTCAAAGTCGGCGAAAGATGGTTCAAGCCGAATTACCATGCCCATATCGTTTTTGACTGGATGAACCATGACACAGGCAAGAGCTGCAAGCTCAATGACAAGGATATGACAGAAATGCAGAATCTGGCATCCGACATACTCCTGATGGAGCGTGGGCAGTCAAAGGCTGTTACAGGCAAGGAACATCAGGAACGTAACGACTTTATCATTGGGAAGCAGAAGGAGGAAATGAAGCGGCTTGATGCCACGAGGCAATACCGGGAACATGAGCTGGAAATGGCGAACAAAAAGATGCATGAAACGGAAAGCATTACCAACGCCCTTATCGAAAAGGCAAATGAAAAGGAACGGCAGAGTGAAGACCTTGACAGGGCTATCAGCGAGAAACGCTCCAGACTGAACAAGGAAAAAGGAAGTGAACTTCTGAACGCCGCTGTCGGCTGGGCTACCGGGAAATCGAAAGCCCTGAAAAATGAAATAGAGGATTTGCGCTGTGAGATTTCCACGCACGAGGAAACCATCGAACGGTTGCAGGATAAAATCCAGACCATACAGAACGACCACAGCCGTGAGCTGATGCAACTGGAGGCCAAACACCGGTCCGAACTGAACCGCAAGGAAACGGAACATGTACAGGAAACTACGAGACTCAAGAACCGGATTGCATGGCAAAGCCATATTATCGGCTGCCTCAGTTTCCTGCTGCTAAAAACAAGCGACATCTTCCGCAAGGCGGTACACAGTATCATCCGTTTTGCCCGTGATTATTACAAGTCCCGTTTTGACACGGAACAGGTATATGACATCAAGAACGCCCTTAACCTGTTCGGGGATGACAGACAATCACATCAGGCGGCAGGGGATTTCCTGTACTTCACTGCCAGGCAAAAGGGTGAATTTGACAACCGGGAGCAAATCAAAGCCAGACGGGAAGTTGACAATGTGGTGGAAGGGAATTATGACCAGCAGCAGAAAAGAGGTTTTTCGATGAAAAGATAATACCTTTATCTTATAATCCTCGCTTCAGGAGTAACGATAGAAATCAGTGCAGGTTATTTGAATAGCAAATTAAATAATCCGCCACCGATATCAATACCCAATTTGTTGCCTTTATACTGAAAATACGGAGCTACTATCGGAAGCGTTTTCGTTTTATGCAACGGAAAATCGGTATGGCTTCTGACGCCGAAATCCATCCCCCAGTTGGGAATGATGTCATAGGAAACGAATCCCCCGTAATTCGAGGAACTGAAAGGAGAAGAAAGAATGAAGGAGTATGAGGCAAATGTGTTTAGACGAATTTTCTCGTTGACGGGATATGTCAACAGCCCGGACAATCCCAATAGCTGACTCTCGCGTCTGGGGACACTCCATTTTACGGTATATGCCTGCAAGTTAAATGACCAGCAACCGGGAGAATATACATATCCGATACCTGCATAGTTCATTGTTCCCAAGCCGATGAAGTTTTCCTGCCTGCCTATGCCGTAAAAATAGCCGGAAGGATAGCTTTTAATGATACCGGAGGTCGAATATTCCCCCTCATGCAAAGGCGATTTGTCGGTAGGGAATGTCGGATTATATGGGTTCTGCACGTCAAATGTTATCTGGGACGGGCAACTGCCGGAAGAAAGATCAACCGCTTTCCGTATATCCAAAGGCTTTGGGGTAATGCTTCTTTCGTTATGAGGCGAAGTATTTCCTTCCTGAACGGAAACCTTGACGGTGTCACGCGACACTTGAAATTCCTGACCGTAAGAAGCGGCTTTATTTAGAAAAAAGAAAATCACTATAAAACAAGTAAATACTTTCCTGCTCATAAAATGATAATTTTAATATTCGGGACGAACATTTGGCTATATCAGAGATTCGTCCCGAATGATTGGTGAATAATCCGGTTCAATAAGGATTACAATTGCACAGTCATTATTCCGCAGTTTTCTTCACCGGTACCGCGAGTCCACATATACAATTTCGCTCCATTTGGGAAAGGATTGCCCACGATCATAATGTCATGACCGCTTTTCACTTCTTTACCAAATTGTACAGGGCCGTTAGGCGTGTATTTCCAATAGTACGCAGTCGTATATTCCACCCAGCCCCATAAAACTTTTTTAGACGCATTTACACGGATAGCCTGTTGGTTTCCTCGCATACCAATCTGTGCGGTGAACTTTCTTTTCTTCGTTTTCACGTAAACCCTGTTTATACCATTTTCGATCGTTACACCCAGCGGGACAGGATAAAGTAAAGAAAGTTCTTTTTTATATCCGTCATAATTTTCAAACTCCTTCATGTTCTTTCTCTCACCGGCGATACATACGAACCCTTCGGGGGTCAATGTGATTGCCTTGCTTACATTCAACACCGGCATATATATCGACAAATCGGTGCTGTCCTTGTCGTTGAATATAAAATCAGTCTGGTAAGCAGTCTTAATGGATTCATATTCTTCCTTGCATGTGGCGTTTAATATCTGTCCCAAGGCTTCGCTGTGCATCCTGTACATGGAGGTGAAGCCTTTCTGTCCGGATTCCCATTGCAGAAGTTCCTCATCGGACAACGTGCCCAAGGAATCGAGCAAGGCATTGTATTCCTCCTCACTGGAAAAGGAAAGAATATTTTCATGCAAACTTCTGGAGGCCGGGAAAGAATGGTTCTCCTCATTCATCGGATTGTTCACTATGTCATCAGAACTACATGATGATAAGACAGCCATTGCCAAAGCAAGACTAAAAAGCGTTTTTCTCATAATTGAAAAAATTTAATAATTGGTTATTATTTAAACATGGGCACATATAATGATATGCCGAACTCTTTGTTATTCTTTGTATTGGAGGCAAAAGCATTGTCATACAATGGCTTGAAACCATGCTTGTAGGAAGCGGACAATTTCATGCCGTTCTTAAACTCATAGCCTAAGGTGAGGACTATCGGAAAGTCGAAAACCCGCCCTTCCAAGTTTTCCTTCAATTTATCGGTTTTGAAATAACCGGTGGGTTCAATGCCAATACCGGCATACAGTCCGGAACAGATGCGGTAATTGATTGAGCCGTTCAAAGCAAGTCCCCATATCCATGCCTTGTCAGACCAGGGAACAACGTTGTTTCCATTCAAATCGAAGGACTCTGCTTTTCCCTGAACGGCTTTTCCCAATATGGAAGCATCAATCCAGAAACGGTTGGAAAGATCGAAGCCAAACTGGTAGCCCAAATTAAAGCCTACTCCGGGTGTCCATCGGGTTTCGGGGTAGGAAGAGTTGTTCGCCGTTCCCGTACTCATGTAAGCATATCCCGAATATTTTCCCAAATGTCCGTCCGTCACACCGATGATAATGCCGGATTTTTGTGCAAAGCATCCTATTCCTGCCAGCAAGAAAAGCATTGATAAAATTGTCTTTTTCATTTTTTTTATTATTATTTAGTTTTCCTGTAAATTGTCTATCCATTTCGTCTGGAACATCCTGCATCCTCCCACGACACCTATCCCGTTTATGACATTGGTGTAAGTAGAGCGTATGGGAGCCAGTTCAGAGTTTCCAAGCCCGTTGTTTTTCTGGTCGTTCAGTGATTTCAGATACCTGTAAAACTCTTCCGAAAGGCTGTACAGGCTGATTCTGTATTTCACTTGGCGTTTGATATGTTCGGTTCCGTCAGGGGTTATGAAGTCGTCTTCATAGTCTGCCTCGTAATTGGTATTCAGACGAACCGTGTAGCTTTTCCCTTTAATTTTCGTATCGTCCCAGTAATACAAATTCCGGTAGAACCCGTTTTCAATCATCAGGATATCGTCTAACCCGGAAGATGTATTCAGCAGAGGTTCGTCGTCCAAGTTCAACGCGAGGGTACTGCTTTCTTCCGAATACTTGCCATCGTTCCAGAACAGTTGTTTACGCTCCACCTTCAACGCATAATAGTCTTTTGTCTGCGCATTGTCTGTAAAGCCTATCCGAAACTGAAGCAGGTTCGGTTCACCGTCTTTGAGAGCCAATTTGATTGATGTCAAAGGGAATCGGGACGGGACAACCGTAGCGGATGAAACCGCTTTCATTCTTTCTGCCGCTGCGGTTATGTTGACCTTGTCGCCATCTTCATACGCCTTTACCGCGTAATAGCTTTGGGCGGGGACTCCCGGTATGGAATCGTCCGTCCATGCAAGGGGTACCGCTTCACCGTTTACGGACAGGTGGACGTCCGCTCCCTTCAGTCCCCGGACGAGCTCGCCTTTCTGACTGACGGGAAGGCTGCGTGAAAGGTGGACTACCGTTGTGTCGCCGCTTCCCGGATAGCTGTATAGCACCAGTTTGGGAGAAGCGCCCACATCGTCCAGTTCAAAATGATAGGTACAGGACGAAAGTAAGCCGATATACACGGGCAGTAATATATGATATAAATGTTTCATGCACTTAAAATTTGAGGGTATAACTAAACGAGGGTATAATCGGGAAAATGCCAAATCCCTTACCCCTGAAACCGCCGTCGGGCAGACGCTCTATCCGGGTATAAAACGCATTCATACGGCAATAGGCGTTATAAATGCTGACGTTCCAGATACGCTCGAATCCCCTTTTGGTAGTACGCCGGAAATTGACACCCAAATCGAGCCGATGATATGCCGGGAGCGTGATGTTGTTCGGTTTCTCGTAAACCAGTTCCGGTTCGCCTGAATCCGGTATGCCCGGAAAAGAGGGCCCGTTTACATACTGGTTCGGGACGGTGGCACGGTCGCCGCTACGGTAAACCCATGCGGCGTAGGCATCTATACGGTCATTGAACTTATGCCGGTAGGCGATGTTCAGTTTATGCCGGTTGTCGAACTTGCTGGAATACCAGCCGGGATAAAAATCAGTAAACTTTTGCAAGCTCCATGAAAGCGTATATCCTGCTTCGATGACATTGTAACGGTCTTTGTATGCCAATGACAATTCTACGCCGTAAGACTTTCCCTTGCCGGTCTTGACCAGATTGTCCCAGTTCTCGGCAGGAAGCATCAGGCTGTTGCCCCCGTCGTATTCCAGCAGTTGGCTTGTGGTACGGTAATATCCTTCCACGTTCAAACTGATATGCCAAGGCAACTCCGTATATATCCCGGCTGCCACTTGCCTTGAACGCATGGGACGAACTTTGCGTGTGGAAGGAACCCAACTGTCTGTCGGCAGGTTCAGATAGGTGTTTGACAGTTGGTGCGCAAATTGGCTCATTTCCGTATAGGACACTTTCATCGTGGCTTTTTCCGAGCATTGGTAACTCATGGCCAGTCTTGGCTCCAAGGAATGGTACATCTTTCCGTCTGTCTGATAAAGGGTGTAATGCAGTCCCGCGTTTAATTTCGTCCTGGAGGACAGCCGCATTTCATCTTCCACATAAAAAGCGACCTCGTTACCCTTATAGCTGCTTGCGTTTTCTGTCGATAAGGTATCCCTGTCCGTCTGGTTTCTGGAAGCCGTGCTTTGCGGATGATATATGTGATGCAGATAATTGCTGCCAAAGCGTATATGATGATTCGTGCCGGGACGGTAGTCGAACTCCATGCGGTATCCCATGTCGTCGATTGTGGAACGGTTGGACCGTTCCATTCCCGTCATGGAAGTTTGTTCCCCGTCGGAAAAGAAACGGCTGCCTTCCACATAATCATACATGGAGATATTGCGTGAATAGACACCGGTGAAACTGCCGGACAACTTCGGGACGATTTGACAGTTCCACGTCAAAGCCGTAGTCAGGTTGCCCCATTGAGCCTTGAAATCGGAGTCGTAATGTTCCCCGTCTTCGAACGTCTGCCGGGCTTTTGTCTTCAGCAGGTCATTTCCGGAATACACGCTAAGGGACAGTTTATTATTGTCCGAAAAACGGTGGGTGATTTTCCCGTTGATGTCGTGAAAGGCATAGCGCACGTTCTTTTTGTCATCGGGATTGGAACGGTTGAGCAGGAAGAATGCCGGAGCTGTGAAAAGATCTGCCCAACTTCTTCGCATGGCTATGTTGAACGAGGTCTTGTCTTTTATGATCGGGCCTTCAAACTGGACTCTGCCATCGAGCAGCCCCAAGGAGAAAGTCCCGTGAAACTCCTTCATGTTCCCCTCTTTGGTGCGTACATCCACTACGGAAGAAAGTCTGCCGCCGTAACGTGCCGGGAAACCGCTTTTATAGAAATCCACGTTTTTGATAATATCCGTATTGAAAGCGGAGAACAGCCCGCCCAAATGGTTGATCTGGTAAAGCGGTGTTCCGTCCAGCAGAAAAAGGTTCTCATCGTTCTTGCCTCCGTGTACATACATGCCGGAAAGCAGCTCCGTTCCGGAAGCCACACCGGGAATATTCTGGAGGGTCTTTACCAAGTCCGGTGAACTAAGCAGCGAAAACTCCGTATTCAACTGTTCCGAGGTCAGCGACACTTTGCCGGTCTGTGTCGTGCGGAGGGAAGCGTTCAAGTCTGCAACCACTACTACTTCTTTCAGCGAAGTATTGCTTTCTTTCAGGTAGATGACACCGTTGTAATTGGATGTCAAATCCACCTCCTTCACCACATCCTGATAACCTATATAAGAGAAACGAAGTTTGTGTTTCCCCTCCGGCAGCGTAATGCTGAAAAATCCCTGTTCGTTACTCAGTGTTCCCGTTTGGGTATTCAAATCGAAAATGGTCACGTTGATCAGCGTTTCTCCCTTATCCTCGCATATGTGGCCGGAAAAAGTATAGTTGTTCTGGCGGAACAGCAGGACATATTCTCCCTGAATCTCCCATCGGATGCCGGTTCCGCTGAAAATCCTTTTTAGGTTCTCAGGCAAGGAACTGCTCCGCTGGAAGATACCTTTGGGCTTTATATTTGCCAAGGAAGAATCGTATACGAAATGAACAGAATACATTTTTTGCATGGCATCTATGGCTTTTTTCATTTCGGTTGAATCCTGTTGGGCTTTAGCACCCAGAGAGACACACAATATAATCGCAATGATTGTTAACTTCATTGTTTTACTTTTTCTATCTTTACATTCAACACTTTCTCTATAAACCTGATTATTTCATCAAGGCTTTTGTTCTTGAAGCTGGCCGTCAGGCGTTTATTCTCATTGCTTGCGGATAGTTTGACTTTATAATATCGGGACAATTCCTCAAGTACCTTTGGAAGTGGGGCGTTGTCGAAAATAAAGCTGCCCGCTTTCCGTTCTTTGATTACCTGTACGTCCGGTTGTTCTTCCGTCACTTGCGCTGCCATGCCTCCGGTCAGTATCACAACGTCCGGTTGCCCGATTGCTGAGAACTGCACCTTTCCCGATGTGACTTGCACGATAGCTGTGTCTGCACGGCTCTCATCGACGGTAAAGACAGTACCCAATACCCTGACTTGGGACAGTTTCCCTTCTACCGTAAACGGGTGGGCATTGTCATGCTTGACAGAAAACGCGACTTTTCCTTCCATGTGAACTTTGCGGCTGGATTTCCGGTAATCTTTTGCGTGGAAACGGACGGAAGAATGCGGGAACAGGGTTATGGAGGAACTGTCCGGAAGCATATAATCCACGGGGTGCGAGTAAGCCGTTACCTCCTTCCATGCTCCGTTTTCCCGGAAGCGGGGATAAATAAGGACTGCGACCAGAATGGCTGCCGCCATACCGGGAAGTATCCACCACAAGCGGAAGGATTTCCGTTCCTGTTCCGTTATCTGGTATTTCTCTTTGAAAGCCTTCAATGCTTTTTGCGTATCCAACTTGTTCTTCTGATAGTGGCGCAAGACAAAATGAAGGCATTTTTCATCCGTGGTTCTCATACTCTTTTATTTTGGTTTTCGTATTAATGACTGGGATTACAGACAAATTCACTATGCGGAATTTGTGAATATTAGTTAAATAAGAATGCGTAAACTTTCTGTGTCCCTTCCCGTATCAGTCGGAGCGCCTTGCTGATGTGGTTATCCACCGTATTTACGGAAATCTGGAACTTGGCGGCTATCTCCCTGTATTTCATGCCGTCGCGTTTGTTCAGCAGGAATATCTCCCGGCAGCGTTCGGGCAAGGCATCAATGGCAGTCCACATCCGCGCTTCCCTGACCGAACGTTCCTCCGCTTCCTCATCGCTCAACGTATCTTCAAAATCAGAAGGGGAAAGATTCGGATCATAAATCTCCTCCTTCTTCAGATAGTCCAGGCTGCGGTTGCGGGCAGTCGTATAAAGGTAGGCTTTGACATTTTCTATCTCGGCTCCACTGATACTTAATTTCTCCCACAAGGCAGAAAAACTATCTTGTACGATGTCTTCTGCAATATCCGTATCATGGACATAGTGCAGCACGTACAAGCATAACGAACGATAATGGTATTTAAATGTTTCGTCTATGTCTATTGTAAATTTATTCATACAAATAGGCTTATTATTCTGTGTGTCTACATAAAAGGACACAAAATAAGGCAAAATTCACTATTTCATATTGTTAAAGAAATATAACGTACCCCTTTCCCATATACACATGGTGGAAAACATCACGGGGTTTCCGCACTTTCCTTTCCGTTTTTCCACATTCTTTCTTTTTTTCCGTCCTATATCTATCGGAAAATAAAAAATACGTTTATGGAAGAAAAAGAAGTTGCGCAAGGTTTATTTGATGGTGGAGTTCGGAAAACCTTTTGCGGTAAAAAGGAGATGTATGTAGCCCTCATGGCAGAACCAACTTTTTCGCAGTTCTCCAAGTTCATGCCCGTATCCAAGAAAGACGAGGTATCGGCTATGAGAACGCTTATCAAGGACTGCTTCATCGAAGGTGACCACGAACTGGTAAATAATAATTTCCGGTTCCTCTTCGGCTTGATGGGACAACTCACCGACTTATTATCACCCGCTAGAGCACGCTCATAAATTAATAGAATGTTGGGCGGTACGTGACGACCAGCAACATCCGGCAACAGATGATTTACGCGCGTCACTACTTTCCCGGCGTCAACCAACATAAGGTGACGGACGAGGAGCCCGAACAACTTTCGGAAGAAGTACTCTGACTGTACGAACAGGTGATAATAAGTCAAATAAGCTAAGAAATAATAAAAATGTTAAATCTTCATCCTTTAGAATGTACAATTAAAGACAACGACCATATTCCTGACTTATTGCTTATAAAATATTGAGGAATAATTAGTTGTAAATACACCTTTTTACTCCAAAGTTATGGTTACTTGGTATATCGGGGATGATATGTACTACTTATTTGATTATAGTAAACATTCAATATACTAGGTTATTGACACCAGAGTTAAAAGTTAATTATAAAAATTTTGATTGGACTTCGGTTGTTTTATTGGTAACTTCAGGATTATGGTCGTTATTGACAGCTATGAGCGATATGTTTGCAAAAGGATTTGATTTATTGTTATCGAATATATTTATTGATGCAACTTCAATGGGTTTACTTTCTCTTAGTATGAGTATACCAATGATATTGCAGTCAATATGTACAAGCTTGTCAATCTGTTTTGCGCCATCTTGGACATTATATTATGCAAAGAAAGATACTGTTAGGTTAAAGTATGAGCTAGCAAAGTCCATCAGAATTATGGGCTTTATGTCTTTATTGCCTCTTTGTATACTTTTTTCATATGGTGATATTTTTTATTCTTTATGGTTACCAACACAAGACTATCAAATGATATATTATTTAACAGTAATCGGTTGTTTAGGTTATATTTTTGCATTTCCGCTAGACTCTGTGTGGGAAATTTTTACAGTTACCAATAAAGTGAAATTGGCAGCAATAAATTTGATTGTAAATAATTTTATGGTCTTTGGAATAGTGATGATAGGTATGTTTTTGACAGAATCAAATATTGTGAAGTTATTTATTTTAGCAGGCACGCGTTCTTTTATGATTGCATTTAGATCTTTGACATTTCTTCCTCTTTCAGGGGCTAAACTTGTAGAAATGAAGGCTTGGGCTTTATATAAGCCTGCTTTAAAGAATTTATTATCGATTTTAATTATATGTATTATTTCCATACTTTTTAAGAATATATTGTTTGATTCAACTTGGTTGAGTTTTCTAGTTTGTTGTGTTATAACTATTATTATAGGAGTGATGGTGAGTGCTTTTGTAACATTAAATTCATCTGATAGAGAATATCTACTTTCTATAATAAAAGCAAAGCTTAAAATAGGATAGAATATGAGTAAAAAGCTTACAATATTTACCCCAACCTATAATAGGGCTCATACTATTTCTAGGGTGTATAAAAGTATACTCCAGCAAGAAAAAAAATTATTATCTCAAATTGAGTGGCTTATTGTTGATGACGGCTCTACAGATGATACAGAGTTAATAATAGCTGAATGGAGTAAAGAAGATTTACCTTTTGATTTACGGTATATTAAGCAGAAAAATGGTGGTAAGCATATAGCTTTCAATAGAGCAGTGAACGAGGCTCAAGGTGAGTTCTTTTTTACAGTTGATTCAGATGATTGGTTGGCAAATAATAGTGTTAAGCATATATTTGATATGGTATCAAGCATATCGGAAATTAAGGACTTGGTTGGCATTATTGCTTTAAAATGTTTCCCTGATGGAAAACTTATTGGAGTTACTTATCCTAAAAATATAAAAAATAGTTCTGCATATGAATTATATTTATTAGGCTATGGGGGTGAACGTAGCTTAGTTTTTAAAACAAATGTAATTAGAAAGTACCCATTTCCAGAAATATCTGGTGAAAACTTTTGTACGGAATGTGTGGTTTATGATCAGATAGATTTAAAGTATAAGTATCTTGTTAGCAATAGTATATTGACTGTATGTGAGTATCAAGAAGGGGGATTAACAAGTAATTTGTTTTCATTAATGGTGAAAAATGCAGTCGGTTATAAGCTATATTATGCGCAACGTATTAATATGGCTGTGACATTGAAAGAACGTATTGGTTATTCTATTCGTTATAATGCATTTAATTTAATGAAAAAAGAATCTAGTTTTAGTTATGTTGGACCGCATAAAATTCTTGTTATGTTGACAATTCCTTTGGGATTTGTTGCATATATGTATTATCAAAACAAAATGAAGATGAAATGAGACTTTCTGTTGTTTTAAGTATAATTGCAGTGTGGGGGTTTGCTTTGGTAAATGATTCAGGCTTGGGAAAACTATTTTATACAGAGGAAAAAATGAATTGGTTGATTGTGATTTGTTCAATATATCTATGGGGGATTAGGAAGCGTACTTTTATTCCTAAAATGAGAATTGACATTGTGTTGTGTTTTCTTTTATTCTTTATATTTATTCCATATTTCATTAGTAATGGGTGGGATGGTGCAACATATTTAATTTCCTTTTTGACGATATTTTGTTTTTCAAATATCAATATTTCGTCCCGAGAGTTAACGGTATCCTCTTTAGTGATTGGATTTTTAGGCATAGGGCTTATAACAGTGTATCAAAAAACAGGGATACTTTCAGGCTGGAATGATAACTCAATAGCTATGTTGACATTATTTAGTTATATATATTTTTCTATATTTTTTAATTCGGTAAAGGGATATTATGCCAGGTTGTTATGTTTAATAGTATCACTTGTATATTATATTATGATATTAGGAACAGAAAGTAGAGGAGCTGCATTATTTATGTCATTATCAATATTATTGATGCTTACAAAAAACTATACTTGGAAAATGCTAAAAAAAAATAAAGTACGATTCTTAGTAATACATTTTCCTCTAATTATAGCAGTGATGACAGTTTGGATATCTGAACAAAGTTGGTTCCCTGAATTAGATAGGTTATATCAAATAGAGCATACAAAACCAATATTTAATGGACGCGATAGGATATGGGGCAATGTATTTAATCAGATGATGGAATACCCTTTTGGAGTAGGAGAGTTTAATGTAAATCATCATAACAGTGCAATTGCTTGTATTGGAGTGTTTGGTATAATCGGTTATATTATTTGGTGTAATTTTTTTCAAAGGCAGTTGTCAAAAATGTCCGAGCATTTATATGATTCTATAGTATATGCTTGTATGTGTGCATTTATTGTAATTTTTATTCAACAATCCACAGAACTCGGTTTTATTCGTCCATGTCCAAATATGATGCCGTATATGATTCTTGGTTTGGGGCTTGGTCGGGTACGTTGGTATGAAGAACATGAGAAAATTTATGAGTAAGGTAAGCATTATAATTCCAGTTTATAATACAGGTCATTATTTGTATAAGTGTGTTAATTCTATTTTGTACCAAACTTATAAAGATATTGAGGTTATTATAGTTGATGACGGTTCGTGTGAAGAAACTGCGTTAATTTGTGATGAAATTGCAGCAAAAGATAATCGTATTCGTCTTATTCACAAGAAGAATGAAGGGGTAAGTATAGCTCGCAATATAGGTTTGAGTATGGTTACAGGTGAATATGTAGGGTTTGTTGATAGTGATGATTGGATTGATGCAGACATGTTTGAAAACCTTGTAAGGGAAATTGAAAAATATGATGCGGATATTGTTATGTGTGATGCAACTACAGTGTGGGATAATGGCAAGACAGAAAGAGACACTTTTGTATGCCTCCCTGAAAGTTGCACTTTATCGAAGGGTGAGATTACTCCTCAATGTCAACTTGAATTGGCTGGTTCTTGTTGGCGTGTTTTATATAAGACGTGGAAGCTAAAGTCTGAAAGTATAATATTTCCTGCTGGACTTAAGTTTTCGGAAGATCGGATTTTCAACATGATAGCTTTAGGGACTGCTACGAAATTTCGTTATATTAAGAAATCTTTCTATAATCGTTATATGCGTAAAGGAAGTTGTGTAAATACATTTCATAAAGACTTCGTGGAAGTAGCTTTAAAAGTGAATGACATGATGAAAGGTGTATTGAGGCAGTATTGGAATGAGAACTATATTCCTGTTTTTGAGCAACGAAATTTAAGAGAAATTAGTAACTATGTGGTGAGTATCTTCTTGGTTAGCAACATGTCTTTTAAATCAAAGTGGCAGGAGGTGGTGCAATTATGCTCTAATGAACAGCTACGTGCTATTCTTATTAAGCAGCCAACCTTAGGGTGCATTTTGACACATGTTGTAAATAGAAATATTAGCATGCTATTTTTATTATCTTTAAAGGAGAGAGTAAAGAATTCAATTAGAATATTAATTAAATGATGAAAGATATTAATCTTCTGTTGACTGAATCAATTCGATCATCAATGTTTTATAATTTTTTAGTTGTACAGGCAAATGAAAGATATAAGTTTCTCGCTTTTGAGTAATAATTATAATGGTGGATTTGTTTATTATGTCTTGATTTGCAATTTAAGTCTTCAATTATAAATATGTATATTAAGTATTTTTGCTTTTGGGAGTTTTTTGGATATTATAATTATATGCGTTATGACAGAGTTAGAGTTCGTATTTTTTTCTAGATATAGCATTTTTGAAAGAAAATGCATAATTGACCAATTTGGTTTAGTGAAATGGTTTAATAATGTGAAACTATAAATAGATTTATATATGAAAGTTAGTGTTATTATGCCTGTATATAATGGTGCTCAGTATCTTCAGGAGGCCATTGATAGTATATTGCAACAAACATATAGAGATTTTGAATTTATTATTATTGACGATGGCAGTACGGATAATTCATTGGAAATTATTCGTATGAATGCTGATTTGGATAAACGGATTGTATTATTGCAAAATGAACAAAACTCAGGTATTTGTGTAACTTTGAACAAAGGCTTAGAGGTGGCAAAGGGGGAATATATTGTTCGAATGGACTGTGATGATATCTCAGAACTTAACCGTCTTGCTATACAGGTTGCATTTATGGATTCGCATCCTGAATATGGACTTGTTGGATCAAATACAAAAATATTTGGAGAAGAGATTGTTAATCCTTATGTTTTTTATTTTGATGAGGATTGGAGGATGTGTGTGGTAGATATGATATATGCTACTTGTATGGCTCATCCGGCTGTTATTATGCGTACAGAAATTCTTCGTAAGTATGGACTATATTACAATGATGAATTTAGAGCAATGGAGGATTTTTACATGTGGTGGCAGTTTGCAAAATATTCTAAAATTACAAATATTCAACAACCGCTTCTGAATTATCGTCAGCACGCTAAACAGGTTACAAAGAAGGAGTATGATGAGAGGTATATGGCTAAAGTATGTAAATTCTTGAATGAACGTTTAGAATTTCTTCATATTCAACTTAGCGAGTCGCAAAAGGAATTGATGCTTAAATATATTTGTGGAGTTCCTTCATATACAGATAAGCAAATGGATGATTTTATTGGAATTTGTAATAAAATTATACTGAGTATGAAAAAACATAGACCGGAATTGATGCAAGTAACAAAGCTGGTTATGGCAAAAGCAATATCTTTGTCTTTAAATGTTTCAAAGAATTCAAATATACTTTTAAAATCCAAGGCATATTATGCACGGAAAGCTTTTTGCAAGGGATGTATGCCATTGGTTTGGTTTGTAAAGTTACGTGTGCATCAAATTATAGGGCGATGACTGTCAGTATAATAGTTTCGATATATAATATTGTGGACTATCTTTCTTATTGTCTTAATAGTCTTATTTATCAGGATTATCAGGATTTAGAGATTATTCTTGTTGATGATGGTAGCAAGGATGGTTCATCACAATTGTGTGATGAGGTAGCAAAATCAGATTCTCGTATCAAGGTAGTTCACAAGCCTAACGGAGGATTATCTAGTGCCAGAAATGCAGGATTAGATATTGCCACCGGTAAATATGTACTATTTATAGATGGAGATGATTATTTAACTACTGGAGCGGTTTCTACTCTAGTTGCTATAGCAGAAGTACAGAAGGTCGATTTTATTCAGTTCGGCTATGAGGAAGTTTTTGGTTATACTGATGGTAAGGAGGTGTCACAAGTAGATTCAGATAGGATTCAGGATTTTCTTGAGGCAATGTATGTTGTGAAAGACAGACGTGAAATGTATAAACAGCTGTATGCTTTGGGTGGAGTTGCAGCTAGTGCATGTACCAAGTTTATGCATTTAGAGACTGTTAAGAAACTGCGTTTTAAGGAGGGAATTCTTCATGAAGATGAAGAATTTACGACACGTTTGTTAGCACAGACTAATAGTATTTGTTATATTAATATGTTTTTACCATATAAATATGTAATGCGTGAAGGAAGTATAATTCACGCTGCGTTCAAGGCAAAAAAACTTTATGATATTTCTGCTATGTATGATGAACGTCTAGAAATTTTAAAGAAGGCTGAATATATGGATCTTGTTAATATGACTGCGAGTCGATATTTTGGTGTGCTTATGTTGCTATACGGAGAGGCGATGAAGTTTGCTGATAAGGAGGTGTGCGCATTTATCCATAAAAAAGCTAAATATCTTTTAAGTAGTTTTGATTTACAGTTATCTGTGATAAATCGAATTATTGCATGGCTGTATAATTGGGGAATACCGGGAGCAGATATTTACTATGGATTGAGAAAACTATTAGGGAAATGAGTGGGATAAGAATGTTGTAATAAGTGTTTGTAGCAATTAGATTCCTATATTTTCTTCTATTAATGAAAATCTTATTTCTATTAATTATGGTTGTGGTTAAACAATCAAAACGTACTTTCCATCAAGCACCTGATAGGAGTATTTAATCAGAATGGAAACAGTTGAATCTATGAAATTTATACTGGCTTGATTTAGGTCGTTGTAATATTATAACAGAAACGTCAGAATACTAAAATCAAAGTTTTCAAGGTACTGTACAGAAGAGTCAAAGATCCATCTGTCCACAGGTTTTTCGGAGTGATCTATTATTAGGGGAGATTTGCTAAAAAATAGATTTACGTTATAGAACTTTAATAGTGTTGTGTTTTTTAGGTGAAGATTCATTAAAGTGTTGTAGAGCATTAGAGTACTATGTTTGTACAGTTCTTGATATCTATATCTTGGCTATTTGGTCGTTAGTACAATAAGAATCATTATTCAAAAGAAGAGTTAAGGAAAAATAGAGATAATACAGTGATAGATGTTTTATTGTAAATAAAAAAGGATATTTAAGATGCTTGAATATAGTTCAGTTATGACAGTTTAAAGTCATAATATATAGTTGAGAATGATAAAAAATGTATAATTAAGAATAGATTATTGTAAATATGATACATTTTATAGCTAAAAAGATAAAGAATTTATGTATTAAAGTAAATTATAGATGGAAGTCTTTTCATGAACGACGCAAATTACAATATATAGATTTTTCTATCATTTCTAATAATTGTTGGGCTGGTTTTGTATATTCAAAGTTTGGATTAGAATACACGACTCCAACTATTGGAATGGGTATTGTAGATGACGATTATATTAAATTTCTTGAGAATATGGATTATTATTTGAATCTTACCCCCTCAGTTTATAGATCCTAAATCTGCAAAAGATTATGAAATTCGTAGACGTTTATATGGTAGGGAAATTGATTATCCTGTCGCTAGACTAGATGATATTGTTTTGTGGTTTACACATTATTCTTCTCCAAAAGAGGCACTATCCAAATGGGAACGAAGAAAGAAAAGAATTAATAAGAATAGAATGCTTGTTAAATGGAGTCAACGTTATAATCAGAGTCCTGCGCTTCTTGAGCGTTTTTTGTGTTTGCCATTTAAAAATAAAATAGCATTTGTGGAACCTTCATGTCCGATTAATGATCCTCGTGTTATAAAAATACCAGAATTAGAAGAACTCAATGTTAAAGGAGGGGATGAAACTGAAAGTACGCTTCGTCTTATTGATATTTATCATCTTTTAAATTCTTTACAATAAATCGTCAATTCCTTTGTAAACTATGAATTAAAGTATATATCTTACTGTTGGTGTGTAAAAATATGTGTAATATATTTTATAAAAATGTGTAAAATGCTATTGCGAAAAATAAAAAATAAATTAGTATATGAAAAAGAAAAATGGACAACTTGGTTTAATAAATGTATATGTTATGTAATGAGAAATCCTATAGTAAAGTCTATGGATGAAACGATAGATGCTATTGTAGAGAGAAGAGCTTCTATTTCTCGTTATGGTGATGGTGAGTTTGATATCATTTTTGGTAGGACACAAGGATTTCAGGGACTTAATTACGAACTTGGTGAGAGACTAAAAGAGGTGTTGGTGCATAATGGGGAATCTGATAGATTTTTGGTTGCTTTGCCTGACTGTTTTGGGTCTTTGGAGCATTTTACTCCTGAAGCTCAGATACATTGGAAAATCCGTTTGAATAAAGAACGCTATCAGTGGTATAGAATAATGAACCGAAATGTGCCATATTATCATGCTCAGATTTCTCGTTTTTATTTTGATTGGGCTGACAAGTCTCAAGCACCTAGGTGGGCTGAAAAATTGAAAAAGATATGGTCAGGGCGGAATGTTTTGATTGTGGAAGGTGCGAAAAGTAGGATGGGAGTAGGCAATGATTTATTTGATGGAGCAAATTCGATTCGTCGAATTTTGTGTCCAGCTGTGAATGCTTTCAACAGCTACAATAAGATAATAGAACAAGTGCGAAAGTGCGCAAATCAAGATGACTTGATATTGATTGCATTAGGCCAAACAGCGACTGTTCTTGCTTATGATCTATATAAAATGGGATATCAAGCTTTAGATATAGGTCATGTTGATGTGGAGTATGAATGGATGAAGATGGGGGCGATAAAGAAAGAGCGTATAGTGGGGCGTTTTATGAACGAGATTGATAGCGGTGCTTTTGTGGATGAATCCTTTGATAATTCTAAATATTTATCTCAAATAGTTTATACAATAGAATGAAAAAGAAGAAGATTTTTATATATATTCATCAATGTATATTAAAAGGTGGGGTAGAGAAAGTTTTTTATAATTTACTCAATAATTTGCCAAAAGGTAAATATGATGTAACTATATTAAGCATTATGGGATACTTGCATGGTGACATCAATGATAACCTGTATCCTGCCTTTGTTAAAAGGCATTGGTTGTATTACGATGAATGGTCTAATAAATGGATCGTCAAACTATGTCAGCGTTTTCATAACAGATTTTTTCCTTTATTATATAAGTTGTATTTAAAGTGTTGTCATTTTGACGTAGCGATTGCAGCACAAGAGGGAGTGTATGCAAAGTTTATTGATGAAAAGGTAAAAGCTGACAAGAAAATATTATGGATACATAATGATATTTCGATATGCCATTGGACTGAAAAGATATTTGGAAGCACTGAAAATGAAAGTGCTTGTTATAAAAAGTTTGATAGTATCGTTTGTGTATCGGAGTCTGTAAAAGATAGTATGAATAAAGTATTTGGAAATTTGCATAATCTATGTGTCTGTTATAATCCGATAGATACCAATGAAATAGATATAAAACTTAAAGAATCTTTACCTGAACGTGATAAGGAGATATTGTTTGTTTGTGTTGGTAGATTGGCTAATCAAAAGGGATATGATAGATTATTGGATGTTTGTGAAAGATTAAATATACAAGGATATAAGTATTCTGTGTGGATTATAGGAGAAGGTGAAGATAGATTTCTTCTGGAGAAAATAATAGCAGAGAAACAATTAGGGAATGTGAAGCTTTTGGGACTCAAGTCAAATCCATATATATATATGAAACAAGCTGATTGGCTTCTTTTGCCTTCAAGACATGAAGGCTTTGGAATGGTTCTTCATGAAGCATTGTATTGTGGCACACCGATTATTACGACTTTAGTAGCTGGGGCAAAAGAACTTCTTGGTGAAAGTGAATATGGAATAATAGTGGAAAATTCAAAGGAAGGTATTTATAAAGGAATGAAGTCTGTTTTGGATGATCCAAAGTTACATCCAAAATACGTTGATATGGCTGCTAAAAGAAGGTCTTTTGTAGACATAAGGAAGAGAGTAAATGATATAGAAAGCTTATTTTGAAATTTAGTAAATAGTTGTTTGAATGATACCAAAAATTGTACATTACTGTTGGTTCGGGCGGGGGATGAAGCCACAATCAGTGGAGAAATATATAGAGTCATGGCATAAGTTTTTGCCAGACTATCAATTTAAAGAGTGGAATGAAGATGTATTTGATATAAATTGTAATCTTTATGTAAAAGAAGCCTATGAGAATAGAAAGTTTGCATTCGTAACTGATTATGTGCGTTTATATGCTCTGTATACAGATGGAGGTATTTATATGGATACGGATGTTGAGGTTTTAGGTTCTTATGACCAATTTCTACATCACCATGCGTTCTCTGGTTTTGAAACAGACGGTAATGTTCCAACAGGAATGATGGCAGCAGAGAAAGGGTCTATTTGGGCAAAGGAGTTGCTAGAAGGTTATTTGAATAGAACTTTTGTGAAAAAAGATGGAACTTTGGATATGACAACTAATACTGTAGTTATAACAAAGTATATGGTTGAAAAAGGTCTTATCTTAAATAACACATATCAGGAAATTCCAAATTTATGTGCAATGTATCCTGCGGATTATTTTTGTCCTAAAGATCATAGAACAGGATTGATACATCTTACCAATAATACAGTTTGTATTCATCATTTTGCAGGTACTTGGATTAAAAAAACTCCATGGCAAGTTTTTAGGCATACAGCAAAGCAGAAGCTGTCTCGGTGGTTAGGAGGAGAGCTGTCATCACTGATAGCTGACATTATTACATTACGCATTTTAAAAAGATAAAAGTATGAAAAAAGTTCTCTTAGTTTTTGGGACTCGTCCTGAAGCAATTAAAATGGCTCCATTGGTTAAAGAATTTCAAAAATATGCTTCTGATTTTGAAACAATAGTTTGTGTGACAGGTCAACACAGAGAGATGTTGGATCAAGTACTTGCAATTTTTGATATTAAGCCAAATTATGATCTTAACATTATGAAGAAAGGGCAGGACCTTTATGATGTTACTGCTCGTGTATTGGTTGGCATGCGTGATGTTTTGACGGAATGTCAGCCTGATGTTGTGTTGGTACACGGTGATACTACTACTTCAACAGCAGCAGCTATTGCAGCATTTTATCAGCAGATTCCTGTTGGTCATGTAGAGGCTGGTTTGCGTACTCATAATATTTATAGTCCATGGCCTGAGGAAATGAATCGTCAAATAACAGGTAGAATTGCAACATATAATTTTGCTCCAACTCCGCTTTCTTGTGAGAATCTGTTGAAAGAAGGGGTGGATGATAAGAAGATTACGGTGACGGGCAATACTGTGATTGATGCCTTGTATTGGGTCGTTAATAAGATTAAGAACGATGTTGTTCTCAATGAAGAACTTAAACAAATTCTAGCCAAGGTCGGGTATGACACAGAGCGTCTTGTGGATGGTAGGAAGTTAGTGTTGATTACTGGTCATCGTCGTGAGAATTTTGGAGATGGTTTTATCAATATGTGCTCTGCTATTCGTGATTTAAAAAATAAGTATCCGGAAGTAGACTTTGTTTATCCTATGCATCTTAATCCAAATGTGCGTGAGGCAATTCATGAGGTTTTCGGTAAGGATTTAAGTAATTTGGGTAATATGTTTTTTATTGAACCATTGGAGTACCTTTCGTTTATATATTTGATGGAAAAGGCTACAATTGTATTGACAGACAGTGGTGGTATCCAAGAGGAGGCTCCAGGACTTGGTAAACCTGTACTTGTTATGCGTGATACAACAGAACGTCCAGAAGCATTAAGTGCTGGAACCGTTAAGCTTGTAGGTACTAACTATGATAAGATTGTAAATGAGGTTTGTACTTTGCTTGACAATGAGATGGAGTATGAGAAAATGAGCAAAGCAGTTAATCCTTATGGGGATGGATTGGCTTGTAGTAGAATAGTTAATTACTTGAGATAATATAATCGTCATAATAATTTTAAGATTTATTGTTTTGAATGATGAAATGAAGCCGCGTATTGCTGTAATAATGGGGATTTATAATTGTGCCCCTACATTGCAGGAGGCATTGGATTCGCTTTATGCCCAAACTTATCAAGGTTTTAAAATCATTCTTTGTGATGATGGTTCAAAGGATAATACTTATGCTGTGGCTCAATCATACGCTGATAAACATGATAATATTATTCTCATCAAGAACGAGAAAAATATGGGATTGAATGCCACATTAAACCGTTGTTTGGAGTATGCCGATACTGAGTTTGTGGCTCGTATGGACGGAGATGATCGGTCACTTCCACACCGCTTTGAGCAGGAGGTGAATTTCCTTGATGAACATCCGGAGTTCGCTATTGTAAGTGGTCCGATGATATATTTTGATGAGAATGGTGAGTTTCGTCGTGGTAAAGGAAAAGGAGAGGTGAGAAAAAATGACTTTGTTAATGGCTCTCCTTTTTGCCATGCCCCATGCATGGTGCGTCGTGAGGCTTATGAGAAGGTTGGTGGATATACAGTAGACCATAAGTTATTACGTGTAGAAGATTATCATCTTTGGTTTAAAATGTACGCATCTGGATATAAGGGATATATGTTAGAAAACCCAATTTATGAGATGAGAGATGATCGTAATGCTGTGGCTAGACGCACTTTGAAGGGTAGGATGAATGAGGCATACGTAAAGCATATTGGATATAAAATGATTGGTCTGCCTTGGTGGACGCAAGTGTTCTGTGTTGTACCTATCCTCAAAGGGATGTTACCTGTTTGGTTATATAACAGATTTCATCAGAATATAAGAAAAGGATAATTAAATGCAAACTACTAGTATTAAAATAATTCGTGCCTGTACAGTGCCTCAGTCTTTAGGTTTTGTTGCAGGTATGCTTTCCGATTTGCAAAAGAAATATGAAGTAGTTTTATTGTCATCTCCCGGTCCCGAATGGGAAAGAATATATAAGTCCCATCCCGATATAAAGTGTATAGAAGTGAATATGGAACGCCATATTTCACCGATTAAAGATATAAAGTCTTTGTGGCAGTTATGGCGTACATTCCGTAGGGAAAAACCACAGATGGTACATTCCATGACTCCCAAAGCGGGGTTGCTCTGTATGATGGCTGCGTGGATGGCGGGTGTGCCTGTACGTGTGCATACCTTTACCGGATTGGTGTTTCCTACGGCTGTTGGAGGCAAAAGGAAGATTCTTATGATGACAGACCGGCTTACTTGTGCCTGTGCCACACATATTATTCCTGAAGGAGAAGGAGTAAAAAACGATCTTTTGAATAATGGAATTACAAAGAAGCCAATTAAAGTATTGGGCTACGGAAACTGTCGCGGAATAGATTTGAAACGTTTTGACAGGACACCGGAGGTTATGGAACAGGCCGGTCGGTTGCGTAAAGAGGGTGTTTGTACTTTTATTGCTGTAGGTCGTATAGTGGGAGATAAGGGTATCAATGAATTGGTGGAAGCTTTTGTCAAATTGAACAGGGAAAATGCTGATACACGTTTGATTCTTGTGGGTGGTTATGAGGAAAAGCTTGATCCTCTTAAACCTGAAACGCTCTCTCTCATTAAAAATAATGATGCCATTGAAAGTGTAGGTTCTCAGAGTGATGTGCGTCCTTGGTTTGCTGCATCTGATGTGGCTGTACTTGCTTCGTACCGCGAGGGTTTTCCGAATGTGGTCATTGAAGCCGGAGCAATGGGGCTCCCACAGGTTGTGACTGATATTAATGGTGCTAACGAGATAATTATAGAAGGTGTAAATGGTACGATTGTTCCATCAAAAGATGCGAATGCTCTTTATGATGCCATGAAGCGTATGCTTGATGCCGGCTATCGCGATATCCTTGCAAAGAATGCCCGTAAGTGGATTGCTTCAAGGTATGAGCAGGGGTTTGTGCACAAGTGTTTATATGATTTTTACGACACTTGCTTATAAAAAATAAAGGCTCCCGGCATACACCGGAAGTCCTATAAGGATAGAGACAGTTATTTAGATGCTGACTGTGAAGCTCTTTTGATTAAAAAATGTTGTTGTGATAGGAAATCTGAAAAGGAATTCGTTTCTTTGTTGCAAAGAATAAAGCTATAATGAAAACATTACCGGAATACATTACCTTATTGCATAGCTATATGCAGCAAAATGCGTCAAAATATGGTATTTTGCGTATGGGAATTTTTGGCTCGGTAGCTCGCAATGAACATACACCTACAAGTGATGTTGATATTTATGTAGAAGGAAAGCTCCACGGATTTTTCGCTTTGGCAGGTATAAAGCAAGAATTAGAAGAATTGCTTGACTGCAAAGTAGACATAGTGCGGTTACGCGATAAGATGGATTCTTTTTTACGTGAAAAGATACAAAAGGAGGGGGTTTATGTATGATACGTTGATTGCTTTCCATACGCTAGAGCTAATACAGGAATCTTTAAATAAAATATGTCTTCGCTTTTCCGGAATATCATGCTCTGATGATTTTCTAATGAGTGAAAGTGGTATGATGAAATTAGACAGTATCTGTATGAAACTGACTGCGATAGGTGAAAGTATAAAGAATTTGGATAAAGTAACAAATAGAGAATTATTGATTCAATATCCGGAAATTCCATGGAAACACGTGATGGGTATACGTGATATAATTGTACATCATTATTTTGATGTAGATGCTGATGAAATTTATCGTATTTGCCAAGAAGACATCCCACAATTACATCGAGTGATAACGCGGATGATGGATGATTTAAAGATAGTCTAAATATACTTGTTTTGTTGACGAGTCCGCAGAAGTGGAATTTATGGCAAGTAATCATAAAAGGCTCCCGGCATACACCGGAAGCCTTCCACTAATAGAAACAATTTTATAAATCCTTATATTCCCGGCTTGCCTTGAAACAAGGGCATGCCTTGTGAACATTCGTAGAGAGTTCATTGTGTCCCGCAATGCGGGCTTCGGGATAATCCAGCCGAAGTTGCCGCAACAGTGCTATCAGCGCGATTTTCTGTTCCATGGTCCGTGTGTCGGCAGGTTGTCCCTGTTCGTCCAGACCGCCTTCGTAACACACTCCGATGCTGTGGTCGTTGTATTATTAGTATTTATTTAACCATCTTGTTACTTAGTGTACAAAAGTACTATCTACTATACATTACATAATACGTGGGAAAATATGGCAGGATAAACTGGTTATTCTTTCAATAAGTTATGTTCTAGCAACTTGGAGTGAACACTATCCCATAACTCCTTTTGCTTCTCATTCAACATATCTACAGATATGAACGTAGTACCACAAAACACAATATCGCTATATCTTATTACTGGTATTAGTCCGAATTTAGTCCAAGCAAAATAATTATCGTTATATTTATCTGATATGCCAGTGTTACATAGATACATTTCTTCATTGATATTAATAAGTGTCTGTATGGAATGTTCCAGTATATCGAACATCCGACCTCTTAAATCATACTTCATACCATCCGCTACTACTCTTTTGCGGAATCTGGATAGCAAATGCTGCGATAGAATAAAGGCATTATTCAAATTGATATAAACAAAGTCAGTAGTATTATTACCTCTTCTCATATATCCTACTATAAAGAACTGACTAGTATTCTTATAGAATACAAAGAAGTAATATTCTCGTATGGCAGTAACTTTCATACGCCATTCATCACTACTAGTATCGCCTAGATTAGTAATGAAATCTATCATTTCTTGGCTATATGCCAGATTAAATAAATTCTCTGCGTATTCTGTTATATTCATGCCTTATAAATTAAAAAAGGCTACCACCGAAGTAGTAGCCTAAAACATTAGTCGCGGTATTTGGAAAGAAGGGCTTCTCTAGCTTCTGGTGTAGCCTCCTTCAATATGCTTTCAAATTTGGAAAAATTCAGTTCCATATCCAAATCTTTAGGATTCAGTTCTACAACTTTCTCCAAAAATTCAACATACTTTCTATAGGCATCCAGATACTGTTGCGCTTTTCGGATTAGCTGTTCACCAGTTTCTTTAGCAGAAAACCACTTTCCACACAAATCGGCTTGCTTTTGGCGACCTTCATTGATAACCTGTACAAATGTTTTAGCTGATACCTTTAAATTTTGATTCATAATAAATATGTATTAAAATATTATACGGCAAAATTACCGCTAAAGCAAATGCCGCCGTATCAGCGTTACAAAGGTATGTAATATATCTATATGTGTGGTAATTTTGCACCATTCGATTATCATATATTAACAAAAACGTCTTGTTAGGCATAATATGAACTACATACTAAAAAGTACTATAAGACATTTTTATTAACTAGTAGTAGTAATCTATTCCAATCCAGTACTAAAATCAATGTACTATTAAAACACTAGTAGTACTACTGTAACTACTTATCTAGCTAATGAATCTGATACTCTAGGGGATACAAAGGCAGCCGGATAACTGACTGCCTTTTTTTATTGCCGTTTTTTACCTACTAACCAAGTTATATAGCACCTACTTCGATACGTTAATTAATCGCTAATATACAGTTATTTAACTATCTATTCCGAATATCGCCTATCCGTCAATAGCCATAAATATAAACTATTGACAAAAGAAGTGCATAAAGTCACTATTCTTGTCTGCCAGCTTATTCAGAGAAAGGAATAACGGCAATATGGCGATATAGACAAGCTATCTATAGAAAGTGTTCCTTTGATTAGGTACACCGTCCAGAAATGAGTATAATCGTATAGAGATAAAAAGATAAAGAGTTACCACGAGCAGGGGTATATCCAGAACTGCCTAGAGTAATTCAAGCACTATAGATTTTACAGTATATAATGAAACTAACCTAAAACAATTCAATTATGGAGTATTACACGTTTGAACAATTAAAGGAAATGGCTTTCAAGGATGGCATTACCGGCAATAAGGTGGCTGTCGGTATATGGGCTAAAATGAACGGCTTTCTAAAGAAAAAGAAGCAGATAAACAAGCGTAGAATTACATTCTACTTTAAACTGGATAATTGGCAGTCTCGTAATTTATGACTACCGGAGCTTCTCTATAAAGCAGTATCAAGAATTGCATATAATACTTGTTCCGGCATACATAGCCAGCCAGATAACACAAGGAAGTAAATTACAGATGTTTTTTAAAGATAGTCTTAGTGAAGTGGTACTAAGGAAAAATGAACCGTAGTCTATGGGAAATTTGACACCAAGTATAGGGGAAAAATGATACTCTATACATTACTACAATACTAACATTACAACATAGATAATTCAGTGCTTCGCACTTCATTATCAGATTTTGAGCTTTCGTAGATAAGTAACTAATAACAAAAACGTAACATTATGATGATATACAACAACAGACTGTTCAATACCAGAAAGGAATTGAAGCGGTATCTAGGTGGAACACGTAAATACAACAAGGCTCTGAAAAACGGAGAAATTTATAACATATACCAAGAAGAATCAAATAACCAACCGTTTGCGCACAATGGAACAACAATATACGACACTGACAAAAGACATTAATAATATAGATAATAAGGATGCCATAGTATATGCCTATATAAAATCAAGGATGAACTATAAAACTTCCATTGCGGATAATATTACAGAAAAGGAGATTGCCGAAAAATTAGGCATATCATTAAGCACAGTTAAAAGAAGCGTTTCAAGGCTAAAGAATAATAAGAATCTTATTGATAAAGTAATAAGTAACAATGTGATAGCAGAGGGAAGCTATAAGACGTACAATAAATATCATGTGGAAAAATGCAATGAAAACTTCTTTTACATTTATAACAGTTTCTTTAATGATGATATGAACATAGCAAAAGCCAGTGAGAGAATCAACGTAAAGAACTTCTTGCTTAAAATAAAGGCAATATGTAAAAAGGAAACGAACAAGTATATAAGTGAAAATCCGTATCTGGATGGGCTTAACAAAACGGAACTTTCTAAAAAACTGGGCATTGATACAAAGACATTAGACAAATATCTGAAAATAGCAGTCAATGCAGGACAGATAAAATATATAACTAATGGTTTGCTGATACTGAACAAGTCCATTATTCCAGATTTTAAGAAAGATGATACAGATACAAGAATCTATCATATTATTTATGACTGGTGCATTGATAACGGTGTTGTTCCACCAGACAGAAACGATGAAATAACAGTAATGGAAGATGGCAGTGTCAGAAGAAGAAACAGCTTACTTATTGAAATAGCTGGAAAGCTAGACTATATGAAAGATGAAGAAATTAGGAGTTTGCTAACTAATAGAATAACTTCCGAAGAAATAACTTTGGAGTATATAGCTAAAGTGCTGAATATAAAAACTAAAAAGAAGAAAGAAGATATACAGTATTCCGTCATGCTTGACTAAACTAGCTAATCACCTACATTCAGTTTAGCTAAAAGTCAAGAAAACAGATATATAAAGTACTTCATATAAGAATCCCCCTCCCCATTCAGCCAGTAACCTTAAATATATAAGAGTGTCTGCCCTTACAGTGTACTACCCCCTTAGTCCCCCTCTGTATATTGATATAAAAAAGAATTATTAATCATTTAAACTTTTATCAATATGAATAATTTAGTTATCATGCCAACAGAGAAAAGAACTTTGAATTTAGGAGAATATGCAGAAGAAGCTACTATAATTGTGGAAGAAACTGCAACGCCAAGCATTACTTTCTTGGAAGCAAATACAGATTCTATCACACTGGAAGAACTTGCAAACAAATGTGTTGTGCCTACTTGGGCTAACTTGGAATCAACCATTTCACACCAAGACTTTATTTCTTGTGTGCATGAGGCTGCAAGTTCATTCTATGCAGGTGAAAAGGTGAGCTTTCCGGAAATAAGAGTTTCGCATATAGTACGTGGCAGAATACCGTCCGCGCTTGGTAAGAAAGCAAATGAACTGTTAGAATGTGAAAAGACACAATTCTATCAAAGACTTGCGTTTGCTTTTACTGTTCCCACCATTTTTGAAACAATAAGAGGGCAAAAACTTGAACTGTGCATAGGTGGGGTAAGAAATTACAGTGACTTGAATCTGTACCGTTCTTCCAAAGGCTTAGAAAAGTTTTCCGTCTTTATTGGCTGGAGAATGAAAATTTGTTCCAATCAGATTCTTACTGGTGAGGGTGTGAGGTTCAACATGGAAGTAACCAATATCAATGAACTTTACAGAAATGTACTGGAATTGCTTAACAGCTTCAATGCTGCCAAAGAAATACATTTGATGCAGGCATTATCAGATACTTATCTATCTGAAACACAGTTTGCACAAGTGGTAGGCAGAATGAGAATGTACCAGGCACTTTCACCCACAAGACAGAAAGCAATACCAAGGCTACTAATCACTGACAGCCAAATAAATAGTGTGTGTCGTGATTATTACACAAATGAAGTATTTGGAGTGAAAGATAATGCTATATCTCTTTTTGATTTTCATAATTTACTCACACAGTCAAACAAGAACAGCTACATAGACAGCTATTTACAACGTGGGGTAAATGCTACAGAGGTAAGTGTTGGGCTGAACAATGTATTACAAGGACTGGATAATAAATATTCTTGGTTCTTGGGCTAAACTAATTAATGAGAGGACATCTATTTATTAGGTGTCCTTTCTTTTTTAATAACTTAAAAATACTACAGAATGAATGATAATGAAAAACTAGTACTATGGAGCATACTAGTAGTATTGCTACTAATAATAATTGGTGTTATCAATCCTTTTTTATTGATACTGATTATATCTATCTTTATTTATATACAATCATAGAATATTCACTAATATACAAAGTGAATGTTTTGCTATAAATCAATATATTAACTAATTGGCTAGTATGTTGGTAATGGTGAAACATTCACTTTTATTTATTTACATATAAAACAGAACATTATGAGTTTAAAATATTCAAGCACTACAGCAGATTATCTAGTTTGGTCTGATGCAATGAATTTAATAAGGAAATTGGCTAAAGATGGAAATTACAAAATTTCACTTCTTATAGCTTTGGGGTGTTTCACTGGTTTAAGAATATCAGATATTCTAGCTTTGAGATGGAAACAGATATTAAATACCAGTGAGTTTACAGTAATAGAGAAAAAGACAAATAAGGTGAGAACTATTAGGATAAATGCCCAACTTGGGCAGCACATTAAAGAATGCTATGAACAGATAAAGCCTATAGGAATTAATGCACCTATCTTAGTAAGTCAAAAAGGAACTGTTTTCACTGTTCAGAGAATCAATGTAATACTAAAAGAGATAAAGAAGAAATATCACTTAAAAGTGAAAAACTTTAGTTGTCATTCACTTAGAAAGACTTTTGGCAGACAAGTTTATAATATGAACAGTGACAATTCAGAACTTGCCCTAGTTAAACTTATGGAACTGTTTAATCATAGTTCTGTAACCATAACTAAAAGATACTTGGGACTAAGACAAGAAGAACTGTTAAATACTTATGATTGTTTGAGTTTCTAATTAGTGGGACAAAGTTTGAAATTTCTGTTGTTATCATGCCATTCTCAGAAATAAAGAACTTTGTCCCGTTCTCTAATATACAGTAACTTTCAAAAACTGCAATGTAAGAAGAACTGTAAATAATGGTTATATATAAATCTGATGGGACATGATTCCAAGCCAAACAGATAGCGATAATGTAATTAGTTCCGCATTGGTGCAAGCGTAAGAAAATTATCTTTTAAAAAAGGCATGATGCAGCTTGTAACCTATAGTATGTTGATTTTTCGGGAGTATTTATAAGTATCGAACAGCCGTACTAACTTATAATATCAGAAATGCAGTAATAATATTTATAACTGATAGTAGGTGTAAGTTTAAAAAATTATCGTCTTATATGCCCACTTCTAATTTTTATACCGCTATGAAGTTATATAGATTAGATACTGATTTTATTGATTATTTAGTTAGACTGTAAACCTATATACCTTATATATCATAGAAGATATTCATTTTTCAAGCCGCAGAATCTACGGGTACTTTTTTCGGGAAGAAATCTTCTTATAGTCCCCGTTCAAGAAAAGTACCTGCTTATGCAATTACAAAGAAAAGAAGCTGATACTACCTAATTACTTACTACAGATATGTTTTGGAACACTTGGAACTGCATTTATAAGCATTTTATCTTTAGCTATTCAAAACCTTTCGCTAACTTTGCAGCAATTTCAGAGGTCTTAATGCGTTAAGACACTGAAAGGACATATTTAACGAAAGGTGTTATTGAAATTATCTTCTATAATCAAATCTCGCAAATTTGAAAAGGAACGGAGATGATAACAATAGCACCACACTGTAGATATATCTGCTCTCATATTTTTATGTGGGCTTTTGATATTGTCTATAGGTGTGGGTTGCTATTGTTTTATCCGTTCCAAGGGCAATGCGAGAGCCTGATTATAGGATAAAGCAAATATAGTTCCCACACCTTATTTTTTATCCGCTTTCTTCGGGGAATTGGGAAGCATACAAGGATTAAAATGAAAACATTTAGACTAATTGAAATGGCAGTATTAGCCATAATGATGTGTGTGAATTTTGCTTCTTGCAGTAGCAATGACAAAGAAGAACCTGTTGTCCCTCCCAAATCCTCTATTGAAGATTTTAATCAAACAGACATGAATTTCACTGAAAAAGCAGGGGAACAGGCTTTTTCATTTACTGCCAATAGTGATTGGACTGTGAACGTAGCATCTACAAGCGGAGGAAGCACATGGTGCACGGCATCACCTACCCAAGGGAATGCCGGAAGCCAAACCGTAAAAATTACCACTACGGAAAATGATACTTACGATGACCGCAGTGTGACTATTACGTTGAGAACAGGGAATGAAAGCAAAAGTTTTGTGGTAACTCAAAAGCAGAAGAATGCCATTCTACTTACTTCCAATAAGTTTGAAATAGAGCAAAAGGGAGGAACTTTCACCGTGGAAGTAAAAGCCAACGTAAATTATACCGCTACAATAGGGGAGACTTGCAAAGAATGGCTCGTGGAGGGAAGCAATACACGTGCTTTATCCACCACAACTAAAACATATTCTGTGGCAACCAATGAGAGTAGCGAAAAGCGTGAAGGTACAATTACTTTCACTGATGGAACATTGTCGGAAACCGTACATATTTATCAAGCTGGAGGCGACATTATCCTATTAAGCAAAAACGAATACAATATAGATGCGGCAGGAGAAGATATTACGGTGGAATTAAAAAGCAATTGTGAATACGAAGTAGAAATGCCTAAAGTAGATTGGATTCATACGGTTTCTACACGTGCCATGTCAAGTCACACTTTACATTACACCATTGATGCCAATACCACTTATGACAGCAGGGAGGCTAAAATAGTGTATCGGAACAAGAAAAAGAATGTAACCGAAACATTAACAATTGTTCAGGCACAGAAAGACGCTATCATTTTAGGCAAAAAGACAGTGGAAGTAAAAGCAGAAGGTGAAACCATAGAAGTGAAACTGTCCGCCAATGTGGATTACGAAGTGGAAATGCCTAAAGATATAGATTGGATTACAACTGCCAACAGCCGTGCACTGACTGAGCATACCTTATATTATAAGGTGGCAAAAAACGAAAGCGAAGACAACCGTTCTGCAAAAATCACTTTCAGCAACAAAGAAAGTGGAATAAAAGATGTACTGACTGTGACACAACAAGGACAAAGACCTGTTGCTAAAACAACAATAAATGTTACAGAAACAGGAACATTAGGTAACTATATTGACAAAGACCGTAGAAAAACTATAAATGAAATCAAGATTACAGGGAACTTGAATATAGATGACATTGAAGTCATAGGCGAAATGACCTCTTTACAGATTTTAGATTTAACAGAAGCTAATATTATTGGCGGAGGGGCTTACAAACTAATCTATAATCCGGGAAATATCCGTCCTGGATTTACTGACATTGAAGTAGAAGACAACATAATAACAGCCAAAATGTTACCCGAAAGTATAAAATACTTTTATGCACCTAAGACTTTAAAAGAAATACGCGGTTTTCATACAAACTATGCCGGAACTGTAACTTCCGCTTTTAGTTCTTATGTTTCTGATAAAAATAGTAATACTGCACGGAAAGGTTCACGACTAACGAGCATTGAATTGTCTAAAACTATCACAACTATTGGAATTGGAGCATTTGCGGAAACCAATTTAGCAAAAATAGATTTATCAAGCAATGTTTCAACCATAGATGATTATGCCTTCTTTGATAGCAAACTTCAACAAGCAACTTTTGGAAGAAATTTAAAAACCATCGGAAAAGAATCTTTTGCTTATTGTGCGGCATTGTCCAAGATAGAGTTACCGGAAGGAATTGAAGAAATTGGAGATTATTCATTTTATCGTTGTCGTAATGAAGAAATATATATACCTTCGACATTGAGGCGTATTGGTAAAGGCTCATTCGCGCATACTCATGATAATTTACCACAAACAGTGAACGTGTTTATCCCCAATCTGGGAAATTGGCTGACTATTGATTTTGCCGATGAGTATGCAAATCCATTAAATGCAAAAGTTAGTTATTCTAATGACAGAAATAAATCTCATCTATATGTCAATCACAATCTGATAAAGTCATTAACAATACCCCAAAGTTCTACTTCTATTAAAAATTATGCTTTTGTGGGTAACACAGCTATTGAAGATGTTACCATAGGAAATCAGGTGACAACTATTGGCAACATGGCATTCAAAGATTGTTCTAACCTTATTAAAGTTATAATAGGAGATGGCATTTCCACAATATCCACTTCTGCTTTCTATGGTTGTGAGAAATTAGAAACTATTTATATCGGGAAAGGAGTAACAGAAATTGAATCAGAAGCATTTTATGATGTTCCAGCCAATGAAGTACATTGCTTAAACACAGTGCCTCCTTCCATAAAAACAAATAAACAATTTAACAAGATAAATAAAGAAACTGCCAAACTTTATGTGCCCAAAGGTACTTATCAAGCATATTACTTGTCAAATTGGGGAGCAATATTTACCAATATCATAGAAATGGAGGAATAACATGGATTATACAATGCCCGAATACAAGAAAAGCGTTTTGTCAGCAGAGGAGGTACATTTCTTCTATTACGATATTATGCGCAATCAAGAAGACAGCATTCAATGTGTCTATGATTGGAACAATGACATTCAAAATTATCTAGATAGCAAAGGAATCGTTATGGAGGTACGGGAGATAAATGATTTTCCTGAAATTATGGAGAAAAACAGACTTTATCTTGCAGTAGATAAAAATGACAAGGATAATAAAGCTGTTGCTTTTTTCAGGCATCTTCGGAATGCCTTTGCTCATTTCCGAATTGTACGTGAAGGTGAATACCTGAATATAACAGATGGTTCTTGGAAAGGAAAAGAAAAGGATAAATACTTAGAGAAAACGATGATAGGGCTGATTAAATACGAAGATTTAAAAGAACTATGTTTCTTGTTCTCTAAACAAGGTGATAAATTCATAGAAGAAAACAGTTATTAGAACTATTTCTATAACTAACGCAAAAAGCCAACCTACCCATTATAAACAAATGGATAAGTTGGCTTTTTCAGTTCTGAACAAATTATTAACGCTTTCTCCTTTTGAACTTCATGGATGGGGTAAGCCCATACGCACTTTCCGGGAAATATGTGCGGAGAAATTTATCACTTGCTAATCTATAAGTGGTAATAGTGTGCGTTTCCATATAATCGGGTATAAGGCATACCCTTGCATCTTTTCTTATCTAATTTTTCATAGCTATAAAATTTTGAGTTTCACATATACAAGCATATTTAGCTTCTAGAACATTACCAAGTCATAAATACGAAACTTTCAATGAACTACAAATAGGAGTACTTTTATAACTAATACTAGCAATGAGATAATAACAAGAATACAATATGAACTATTATATACTACCATTTAAATATACTACCCACCTAGGTAGTATAGTACCGTATATAGTAGTAGGCTACAATCCATTTTCTTTCAATGCTTTCTTTCTGGCTCTATACTCCCTTTGTCTTCTGGCATTTTCTTCCTTGTGTTCCTGACAATATCTTTTATTATACTCCGAACTTTTTTCCACGTTTCTAGGAGTTATAAACCGCCTTTCATAGCATTTTATTTCTTCCCCTTTGGAATATCCGTCTATCAGTGAAAACACTTTGTTGGCTTTAGTATGCAGTTCAAATCTAAGCGGTTCATTATTATATGGTATATAGATAGAAATATTACACTTGATAGTATTAATTCTATCAATAAATGCGTATTCTATAGTTTCGTGTATAATCTCAAATCTCAATTTATCATCCGTAATATTAGAAACGTCCAGTTCTTTAGGTTCGTCCACTTTAATCAGCAGACCTTGAATCTGTTCCCTTTCCATATAATACTGTGACAGCATTTTTCTTTCATCAGCCAATTTGCCACCTAGTTGCTTGATAATCCCTTTGGCTCTGTCAATACTCATAGTTCCGTCCAGATAAGCACTGTCTTCCACCTTGGTTATTCTGTTCTCAATATCTTTCAAGTTTTTTTCGGAAGTGGCAATCTTATTATCGTATTCTTTCAGTTTCTTCTGGTAGGTAATTCTATCTTTAGTATTACCAGTGATTAGCTTACTAAGGTAAAGTCCCGAAGCGACACGCCACAATATACTATCCACAATATTTATTTGCACCCATATCCCTTTATCGCAATTCTGGCAGTGATAGGTGTTGTTATTTTTCTTGGCTACCATAATACTGCCACAATAAGGACATCTAAGCAAACCTTTACCAAAGTAATAATTATCATATTTCTTTTTGGGAAGCAATATATTGCCCTTGGCAATCTCCTTACACTTGTTTATCATTTCTATGGTAACTATCGGAGGATAAACATTACCTTCTGTTTTTAATTTGTTCAAACCGCTAAAACTGGAGGGTTCACCTGCATAGGCTATATTTCTAAGCGTCAAACTAACAAACTTACAAGCATAGGTTCTACTGCCTTTTCTAATGATACCTTGTTCTGTCAATTCTTTAGCCAATGAATTATAGCTGTAATTACCAGTAAGATACATATTAAATATTTTACGTACCACACTGGCTTCTTTCTCGTCTTCCACTATCTTACCATTATCCACCTTATAGCCATATAGCAACCATCCACCAGTATAGATAGACTGTTTACGGTTAGCATCCTTGGTACGTTTCCATCTGGCTAGCTTGGTTCTCATTTCACTTTCTGCCATCTGGCTGAACAAGGTAAACACCATATCTGCCGCCTCATCTACAGTTCCATCATCTTTTAACAGTCTGATTGATGGGTTCTTTACTATAAGCTGTACCTTTCTTTCTACCAGATAATCCAAGACACTAAAATTTATCTTCTTCTTTCTGGCGATACGTGATACTTCCCAACAATAGACACAATTTATAGTATTGTCTGATTCTATCAGTTCTTTCATTCTGTTAAGTCCGGCACGCTCTTCTTCTGGCAGTTTAATACCAGATTCTTTCTCGCAAATAGAAATAATATCTTCTGGCTTGTAACCGTCCTTGACAGCCATCCGATAAATCTCCTTTTCTTGTTCGTCAAAGTCCTGCACCTTGGTAGATACTCTTACTAATAATATTGCTTTCATACTATCATTTACTAATCAGATGCAAATATAGTAATATAAGTAACAAGATGTTTAAATATAGGTAAAGAATATGAAACAGCGGGCATGGGCGCCGATATGGTCTATCGGGCGGCAGACATGGGTGATACCGTCGCGGGTGATGTAGAAGTGATAGCCGATATCGGCAAATCCGCGCTCCTGCACATGACAACGGCGGAGAGCTTCCACCGGGAAGCTGCGGTCGGCGCGCGTGGCAGAACAGTGAACTACTATCAAGGCAATGCGCCGGTAGTTTTGATATTGTGAACTGATGTTGTCGTAAGTCATTTTTATTAAGGATTAAAAATCAGATACAACTTTGAATACCCAGCACACCGCCTATGGCGGTGGCTACTGCAATAATTACTTTGATAATGATGCTCCAGGTTGATTTTCCTTTTGGTTTTTCCATAACAGTGGGGTTTAAAATGATACATAATTTTTTGTATTAGGGCGGACACACGGGTCCGCCCCCTACGGTCTAGACAGCCGGTTCTTCCTTGGACTTGAGCAGGTCTTCCACCACTTTGCCTTCTTTCTCGGCACGCAGTGCGGCTGCTTGTGCGGAACGGCTGGCAACGGGCTGGAATTCCAGATTGCCGAAAATGGTCTTCAGGTCTTCTCCGGGGACGTACTGGATGTTGATGCCGGTGATACACGAGGCGGTAAACTTCTCCAGACTGTCGGCTCCGCGACTGGTGATTTGAAGACGGAACTTGCCTAAATCGCCGAAGTCTACCTGTTTGCCTTCTTTCAGGGCTTCCAGCAGATTGTCTACGGTGGCGGTAAGAACTGCCACTACATCGGCGCGGCTCACGGTGGTCTGTGAGGACACACGTCTGCTGAGCTGTTTCAACGAAAGTTCACCGTTCATCTGAGCTGTGGCGTAAGCCTTTGGAGATGCTTCCCTTTCCAACGGATTGGGGCGTAATGAAACACTGTAATTTAATGCCATAATGTTACTGTTTTTAAAAGATTAATATTAATTGAACATGACAAAGATAGCATTGCGGAGAAACGGAAAAATGAAAAGCTATGAATGCCTGTGAAGTGCTGTGGCAAAGTATGACAGAGTATGAATTAAGATGAATTAAAGCACTTTATATAGTTGGCTATATGGTTGATTTTCATTACATTTGTTCTATTAATCAAATAGAAAAATGATATGAATCAGAGAGAAGACGAGAGGGAAGGATGGCCGGTGAAACCTTATTACAAACGAGACTTGGCGGTGGCATACGCTCCCGATATCACTCCGGTGGCTGCACTTAACCGTCTGTCGTCATGGGTGCATCACCACAAGGTGCTTTACCGTGCTTTGGCGGATTCGGGGTATACCGACCGGCAGCGGATGTTCAATTCGGTACAGGTGGAGCTGATTTTCCGGTATTTGGGAAGGCCGTAGGGACAGATCCGGTGTCTGTCCGCATGTCGGCTTCCCGTATGTTGGAAACGCGGACGTATGCATGAGCTTACACGTATATACGTGCAGCCTCACACATATATATGCGCAGCCCCACACATACGTTCGCATGAGGCGATGCATACGTTCGTGTGGACGGCCTTTATTCCGCGCGGCATTCCTCTTCGCTTTCGTGCTCTTCATAGCGTCCGCAGGGACGGCGGGTGTAATACACGGTTCCTGTGCGGCAAAGCTCCTGGTCGCGTACCTTCAGCATGTCTATGCGCGTAAAGGCGCGGTCGGGCTCCGATATACGCGAGACGGTGAGGATGAAATCTGCCAGGTTTGCCCAGTTCGCACTGCCCGATATGGTGTACATATTGATGGCTTCCAGTTCGTTCCGGCCGTTCACGGTCTTCAGTCCGCGCGGATGCGCCACGATGACCACCCAGATGTGGTTTACACGTCCCCATGTCTGAAACTTGGTGAGCATCGCCTTGATGCTCTGCGTTTCGGTTTCGCCGTTGCCGCTTTGTGTTTCGATGAAAAGATAGGGGTCTACCACCAGATATTTCAACGGATGTGTGCGGCGCACCCGGTCGGCACGGTTCAGGATGTTTTCGGGCGTGGGTGGTACTTCGTGCATATCCAGATGAATCATGTGGGTATCCAGAAAGTCAAGATAGGGCGTCAGTTGTCCGTCGGTATAGGCGGTGGTGTTGGCTTTGCCCAGCATCAGGCTCACCAGCCGGGCGATGTGCTTGTTCTTGTCGGGAACCTCAAAGGAAAGATAGCATACAAACCGGTCGGTCTGCTGCATGATGCGGCAGGTCAGGTCGTTCAGAAAATAGGTCTTGCCGCTGTTGGGCATGCCGGTTACGATGATGAGCCCGCCGATGTCGGTGGGATGGAAGATGCGGTCGGTCAGCGGGCCGTAGCCCACGCTGTAACCGTGGTCATATTCACCGTGGAGCACACGGATGACTTCATCCCTTCGCTCCGCCACGGTGATGATATCGGTGGTGTGGCGTACGCTTGCTCCGTCGATGACACTGCGCACCACTTCGATGCCGTATTGCAGCATCACGTCGCCTATGTCCTTGCATCCGCCGGGCAGGGTGACGAAGAGGCAGCGGGCGTTGAAGTAGTCCGACAGCCGCTTGGTGAGTATGCGGCCGGGCAGGTCGGTGTCACCGCAGACCACGATGTGGTCCACCTGTTCCAGCCATGGGAGAAACGCTTCGAAGGATTTGCCCAAGTCGCTTGCGGCTCCCGACGGTACGCTGATGACATATCGGTAGCCGGCTTCTGCCAGCACCAGCGTGTCTTTTTCGCCTTCCACCACGATGACCCGCGGAATGGTTTCTTCCTCCACGAGCAGCGGATTGAGGCAGTCGATGTTGTAAGGGGCGCAAGGCGTGGTGGGTGAGTCCTGTCCCCAGAACTTGCTGTAGACGGTGGGTTTTCCCTCTTCCTGCCGGGCCGAGGGCGATGGACTGCACGATCGGTACTTGGCGTTGACGGGGTGTCCGTCCACATAGTTCACGTAGGCGATGCAGGGAAATACGTTGGATGCCTGTTCGCTCTTGTTCTCGCTGTCCTTGGTGATGCAGTAATGGCGCAGGCAGCCTATCCGGGCTGTGATGGCGGTGGCGAGGGAGATGCCCTGGTCCAGGAGGTAGCGGCGCGCGGCGAGCTGGTCGGGGTCGGTACAGTCGGGCGAGTCGGTGAGGGGTTTGATTTTCTGCATCACTTCGGCGGTCAGGGGCTTGTAGTCCGAGGGCAGCATGGGCACTTCGCCCAACGTGCTTTGAGCATCGTTTCGGGCGGTCTTGTATCTGTTGCCGCTGCGGGTCGGGGCATATCCGGCAGCTCCCGCGGCATATTGCGGGAACATGGGGCGGTCTGCCTTGCAGAAGTCGGTCAGTATGCCGTTGAAGTTACATCCTGCGTAGAAGCAGTGGTACACACCTTTTGCTTTGGAGATGGACAGATGGGGTGTTCCGCATTTGGGGCATACGGCAACAAAATTCTTTCCCGCGCTTTTGCGGTCGGGGAAGTCTGAAAGAGAATAATAAGGCTTCATATCAATTTTAAAATTAGAATGTAAAAAATAAAAAATCATGGTTGACAGGGAACAGCTTCAGGACCCGGAGTGTTGACCGTCGGTGTCCACCCATTTTTGTGAGAGGACGTTCCAGATGGCTTCATCGGAGGGCCGTGGCGGTGCATCCGCCGGTATTTCCACTTTTCCGTCTATGGGGTCGTCATAGTATCGGATATCTTTGTCGGCATCCTTCCATTCGAATGGCGAGACGGGACGGAATTCACGGAGTTTTTTGCGTTGTTCTTCCAGTTCCTTCAGCAGTGTTTCGCCCAGTTTTTGTGTGGCTTGCTGTATCAGGTTCTCCCCATGGCGGGTCTTGATAAGGTTTTGCAGCCAGATGATGCGTCCGTTGTGCGGTGTTTTGGCAAAATTGGACTGGGCATCGAAGTGAGGAATCAGGAATTCGTTCACCAGAACGACCAGCGCATCCAGTGCGCGCGGTCGGGTGTAGCGGTAACCGGCAACGATACGGTCGATAATCGGCACCAGTACTGCCTGCTTCTCTTCGGGAGTGGCGTTGAGCTTGTGAAAGAACTCTTTGGCAGATGAAGAAGCTTTTGGAGCTTCATCGCCGTGAGGCGTTCCGGCAGGATTTTCAGAAGAATTCTCCGAAGGAGATATATTATTATTTATATTATATAATATATTAATATTAGTTTTTGAATTTGTTTCTGCCGGAGAAACTGCGGGAGAAACCGCCGGAGAAACCGGAGCAGAAATAGAATTCGTCGATTGATGATGCCATAAGGGAGTGAAGAATGCGAGAATCTCAGTTCGGTTTTCATTCCATACCAGTTCGAATGATTTGCATTTTTTGATGTATTCCAATATGTCCGAAGTATGTATGGTTTTTAGTGCCAGACAAATTTGATAGAGGTTGTTGATGGGGTATACTCCATCTTCATTCATGAAATGGGGCATACCCAGATAGAGATCCAGTAATTTCAGACAGGCAGAGTCGCTGACTCCCCATGCCTTCCATTGGTGAATCATTTTCTGTATTTCACGGATGGATACGTTTTGTTTCAGTGCTTTTATAGCCATAAGAGATATTGTTTTAAGTTAATTCTTGCGAAGTTAGGAAAGAATAAGTTGGTATTACTTCCCGCTAGGGAGAAGTAAAGACACGTTTGTTGTATATAATTAACAATTAATAAAAGAAAGTAAGATGAAGAACAGACAGTTCGATACAGAGAAGTTGGCAGCAAGCATCAAAGTGCTTGTTAAAGCTGCCGGATTGCGTAATTCAGAGGTTTGTAAAGACGTTCGTATGAGTCCCTCTTGTTACTACAGGACTCTTAAAGGTAAACTGATGATTTGAGTTTTTATGCTGTTATTATTCATTTTCTGATTATCAACTGCCGTGATTGCGGTGTGGAGACTCAGATGGAAGCAGTGAAGCGTGAATGGTGGAATGTGGTAATGGAGAATGAATGGGAGTTAAAAACGGTAGATAAAAAGAAAGATAAATTGGAAGAAATATAACCTGTTTTTTAATCATGTGAATAAAGTTTATGGAGTGTATAAATTATTTCTATCAGTTACCGGTAGGTAAATGATGAATTGATGAAGTATTTATAATCAAAAGAATATAATGGTACGATTATTGGTTTATATTAAACATCATTTGGCTTTCATTTGGTCTTGGGTGGAATGGGGAAATTCATTCCTATTTAATTTATTGTATGGGAAAAAATTGCGAAAAGCAATTCCTGATGTATTAGATAAAATAGATTCTGAGTATCAGTTTCGTTGGTTACGTAAAGAGGAGATGCCTCAATTGGCGGACTTCTTTACTAAACAATCTGATTCGGCCTATGAATTTTTTAAGCCTCATGGCTTTGATTTAAAATCTTTGGTAAGCAAAAATAAGGATAAATCTTTTATTATGATAGGAGCTTTCTCAGGTAATGAGATGGTAGGATATTGCTTCTTAAGATGTTTTTTTAATAAGCATGTTTTTCGGGGTAAGATTGTAGATATACAATATCAGGGACGTGGTATTGCTAAAATGATGGGGCGATTGACTACTGAAATATGTCAATTGGCAGGCTTTCGTCTTTTTGCTACGATTTCTCGTAATAATGTCAAATCCATATCTTCTTCTAAGGCAGTAAATGATATATGTATCATAAAGGAGTTGCCAAATGACTATTTGTATGTGGAGTATTTATTAAAACGATAATTATGATACTGAAATTTCTTTTTGATCGCATAGTAGCTTTGATAGGGTTATTGTTTTTATGGCCATTGTTGATTGTGGTGGCTGTGCTAGTGAAGATAAAGATGCCGGATGGTTCTGTTATTTTTACGCAAAAGCGTGTGGGTAAAGATGGTAAGTTGTTTACTTGTCATAAATTCCGTTCTATGGCAGTGAAGCATAACGGAAGTACTGTAAGTGTGGCTGGAGATGCCCGAATCACTCCTTTGGGAGCAATCTTGCGTCATTATAAAATTGATGAGCTTCCCGGTCTTTGGGATGTGATGATTGGCAACATGTCATTTGTAGGACCTCGTCCGGATGTGCCGGGCTATGCCGATAAATTGGAAGGGGATGATCGGGTAGTGTTGAAACTTCGACCTGGTATCACCGGACCTGCCACATTGAAATATCGTTTGGAAGATGAAATGATTTCTGACTATGTGGCAAAGAAACAGAAGGAAGGTGATACTCGCCCGGTACAGAAGATAGCAGAAGAATATAACGATAAAGTGATATATCCTGATAAGGTTCGTATCAATAAATATTATTATGAGCATTATTCTTTTATTAAGGATATTCAGATAATTATTTGTACGGTATTAGGTAAGAATATGAGATATAATAATGAATTAATATAGCAGTTATGAGTTACATTCCTGAAAAAACAATTTACCTCTGTCTTGCTCATATGAGTGAAGATGGAATAGAGCAGAAGTATGTGAAGGAAGCATTCGATACCAACTGGGTAGTGCCTTTGGGTCCCAATGTAAATGCTTTTGAGGAAGACCTCAAGAACTTTGTCGGAGGAAAGAATGAAGTTGTCGCACTTTCGGCGGGAACGGCAGCGGTGCATCTTGCATTGATTGGCTGTGGCGTTCAGGCGGGTGATGAAGTTTTGGTACAAAGCTTTACCTTTTGTGCTTCGTCGCATCCGGTTACTTATCTGGGTGCAAAGCCTGTGTTTGTCGGCTCTGAAAAAGATACGTGGAATATGGACCCGGTGTTGCTGGAGGAAGCTATCAAAGACCGTATGGAGAAAACGGGAAAGAAGCCCAAGGCGATTGTTCCGGTGGCGCTCTACGGTATGCCATACGACTGTGAGAGAATTATGGAGATTGCAAATCGCTATGACATTCCTGTGGTGGAGGATGCGGCGGAAGGGTTCGGTTCCAAGTTCGACGGCAGGGTGCTGGGCACTTTCGGCAAGTTTGGCGTGTTGTCATTCAACGGCAATAAGATGATTACCACTTCGGGCGGCGGTGCTTTGATTTGCCGGAATGCCGAAGATAAAAATACCATTATGTGGTATGCTACTCAGGCACGCGATGCTTATCCTTATTATCAGCATACGGCAATCGGCTACAATTATCGTATGAGTAATATTTGTGCCGGTATCGGTCGCGGACAGATGACCGTGGCGGAGGCGCACATTGCTCATCATAAGCATGTGCAGGCTTTGTATGAAGAACTGTTGAAGGATGTGAAGGGCATACGTATGCATAAGCAGCCTGAGGATGCGCGTTATGATGCCAACTTCTGGCTGTGTACGGCTACCATCGATCCTGATGTGAAGGTTGTCGGTCAGGAGAATGCGTATAAGGAAGTGGTCAAGACTGCGGTGGGAGGAGCTGCCGGGGTGATTAAGGCGGTGGACAGTGCCACCACGGATTGCCAGCCTAATGAGAATGTGGAAGCAATGCGTGTTTTCATGCTCGCTAGGAAGATAGAAGTACGACCTGTGTGGAAGCCGATGCACAAGCAGCCGGTGTATGCGGATGCGCCTGTTTATACCAACGGGGTGGAAGAGGAAATCTTCAGGACCGGACTGTGTCTTCCTGCGGGCCCTTGTGTAAGTGACGAGGATGTGGCATACATTGTGCAGACAATAAAGGATTGTATAAAAGGATAATGGATTATTATCGGTATTTGGATATGATTTGGAAATTATCAAACTGGTATTTTTCGAAAGATGCACTGCCGTATTGGTGTATATTCGTTTTGGATTGCCTGATAGTGCTGGGCGCGGATGTGTTGGTTTATGCTTTGAATAACGGAACACTTTCTTTTTTGCAGAACTTTGTACAACTGACAGGGGCTTTCTGCTTTTATTTGTTGTTCTATGTTGTGAGCTTTCGGATGTTTCATACGTATTCGGGGGTGATTCGTTATTCTTCGTTTATCGATTTGCAGCGGATAGGTTTTGCCATGATTACGGGCTTACTGATGATTATAGGCGTCAGGTATCTGCTGAATGAGGATTGTTGGGTGATGGCAGTCGGTATGAGGGATATCGGAATTGCCGCATTGCTGGCTGTCATGATTATGTGGAGCGTGCGGGTTTTTGTGAAATATCTGTATGACTCTACTTTTAACAGACGACGCGGAAAACGTGTGTTTATCTACGGGGTGAAAGCCGGCGGAGTGGGACTGGCGAAGAGTATCCGCAACCAGGTTGACTCCCGATATGTCGTGAGCGGTTTCGTTTCGGACAGGCAGGATATGCAGGGCCGCTTCCTGATGGGGAAGCGGGTTTATTCCAACGATGAACATTTGGTGGAGAAGATGGAGGACTTCGGAGTGCATACTTTGCTGGTTTCTCCCTTGAAGAATGAGGCGATTCGGAATAATCCCGAAATGGTGGAGAGACTGATAAAGGCAGGTATACGAATCTATATGATTCCTGCCGCGCAGGAGTGGGACGGTAAGAGTGATCTTGACCATCGTCAGCTTAAGGAGGTGGATATTGAAGATTTGCTGCCTCGCGACAAGATAGAAATCGACTTGAAAGCGGTGGAGGAATTGCTTACCGGAAAGAGTATTCTGATAACGGGAGCTGCCGGCAGCATCGGAAGCGAGATAGTGCGCCAGATTGCCAAATTTACTCCGCAAAAGCTTATTCTGATAGATCAGGCGGAGACGCCTTTGCATGATATACGTCTGATGATGGCGCGCAAATGGCCCGACATCGAGGCGGAAACCATCGTGAGTGATATTTGCATGAAGGAACGCATGGAGGAGATTTTCGGTATATATCGTCCCGATTATGTGTTTCATGCGGCGGCGTATAAGCATGTGCCTATGATGGAGAATAATCCGGGAGAGAGTGTGCGTAATAATGTGGAGGGTACGCGTATCATTGCAGACTTGGCTGTGAAGTATCGGGCAAAGAAGTTTGTGATGGTGTCTACGGACAAGGCGGTGAATCCCACCAATGTGATGGGGTGCTCCAAGCGTATCTGCGAAATTTATGTGCAGAGTCTGGATAAGGCGGAGAAGGATGGCAAAGTGGAGGGAGTCACTCAGTTTGTCACTACGCGTTTCGGTAATGTGCTGGGCTCGAACGGTTCGGTTATTCCGCTGTTTAAGGAACAAATCAAGCAGGGCGGACCGATAACGGTGACGCATCCCGATATTATCCGTTTCTTTATGTTGATTCCCGAAGCTTGTAAGCTGGTGCTTGAGGCGGGAACGATGGGCAATGGCGGTGAGATTTTCGTGTTCGATATGGGTAAGCCGGTGAAGATTGTGGATCTTGCCCGACGTATGATTCAGTTAAGCGGAGCCAAGAATGTGGAGATTAAGTTTACAGGATTGCGCGACGGTGAGAAACTGTATGAGGAGGTATTGAATGAAGAAGAGACGACCAAGCCTACTTTTCATCCTAAAATCAAGATTGCGCAGGTGCGTGAGTATGATTATGCCGATGTGTGCCGGCAGGTGGATGAGCTGGTGGCTTCCAGTGTGAAAGAGGATGATATGGGTATTGTAAGACGTATGAAGGAAATGGTTCCCGAGTTCAAGAGTAAACATTCGGTGTATGAAGTCTTGGATAAGTAGAACCATGCACCGGTGGATTTTGCCGTTATGTCTGTCAGCGCTGTTTGTTTGTACCGGAAGGGCGCAATCGGCAGAGAACACGCGGGTGGATGTGTTTATGGGAGCCGAATTGCATTATCGTGATATTTTTCACAATAAGGTATATGAGGTGCTGGTGAACCTGACACCCGGAGTGAAGTGGTATATGGGAAACCGCTGGCAGTTGGCGGGACAGGTCATTGTGCCTGTTTATAATGATTATGGCGATCGTTATAAGAAAGTCCGTCTGAACATGGCTGTGCTTAGCAAGGAATGGGACTGGCACCGGAAGCTTTTTCTGAAAGTGAGCGGAGGACTGTTTGCGATGGAACGCTACGGACTGGATGTGAAGTGGATGTATGCGGCTACGGACTGGCTTGCCTTGGACGCACAGGCGGGATGGACGGGTTTTTGTTCCATGGCGGCAGGATGGGAATGCAGTCCGATGGAGCGTTTGACGGCTCTTGCCGGGGTACGTGCTTATCTGAGTGGGGTGAATACGGAATTCCGGGTGCGCGGTGGCCGTTTTCTGTATGAAGACTGCGGTGTGCAGGGAGAAGCGATGAGGCATTTCCGGCATTGCACGGTGGGGGTGTTTGCCCAATATACCGATAAGGGAAAAGAGAATTTCGGTTTTAAGGTGGTTATGATGATTCCTCCTTATAAACGGAGTAACAGGAGGGTACGTTTCCGCCCGGCATCCAATTTCCGCTTGACGTATAATCAGGAGGCGGATGCTTATGCGGGTAAAATGTATACGACCGACCCCGAAGAGAATGAACGGGAAGGATGGTTTGACCGCAGCCGGTCGGACTGGGGTGCGAATGGCATGACGCCTGATTTTACTGTTCGGCAGAAAGGAGGCACTGAATGAAAATGAGATATATAATGGGGTGCTTCATGGCATTGCTGTTTTCGGTGCCGGCCGTGGCACAGCAGTATACGGGCATGAGCGGTTTGATACATGTTCCTTCGGCGGACATGGGTGAAGAGGGGGAGGCACGCGCAGGGGTGCATTTCCTGAATCGGGAGTTTACTCCGAATGTGCTGACGTATAAAGGCGATAAATATCATACGATGAGTTATTACCTGAGTATCACGCCGTTCAGGTGGATGGAGATTGCGTATACTTGTACGCTTTTGAAATCGACGAAGATTGTTGACGGTGTGGAAGATAAGGAACATCCGGGGTTGCACCGCAAGGACCGTTATTTTTCGCTCAAGCTACAGCCGGTTCGTGAGAAGCCGGGTAAGTGGTGGCCGAGTGTGGCGATAGGGGTCAATGACCTGGATTTCCGTGTAAACTGGCTGAAAACGCAGCATGAGACGGATGTATCGCGTGTGGTAAACAGCTATTTTTCCAATTATTATGTGGCATTGTCCAAGCATTTCCGGCTGAAAGGGAATGTGCTGGGTGTGCACATGGCTTACCGGCACTGGCGGTGGAGTCTGAACTCGAAATGGAACGGACCGGTGGGCGGTATTACGTTCAGCCCTTCGTTTCAGAAGAATTTCCGGTTGATAGCGGAGTATACGGGCGATGATGTGAACGTGGGCTTTGACTGGAAATTGTGGAAGCACTTGCTGGTACAGTCTTCGCTGCAAAACGGCAAATATTTTTCCGGAGGGGTGTGCTTTTGCATCAATCTGTTGTAAATGATATAACTAAACATAATTTTTAAATTTAATTATTTTACTATGTACAATTTTGTAAGAAGAGGAGCTTATATGCTTCTGATTGCCGGTTTGACCATGGGGGTTGCCGGTTGTAGTGACGATGATCCTGATTATGACCATGTGACTCCGCCTGTGGTTGAGGTTGCTTCCAATACGTTGACCGGAGTTATCACAAGTCTGAACGGTGAGGGAATCTCGGGTGCGAAGGTTTCATTGGGAGAGGGTAATTCTGCCACGACCGATGCCAACGGTGTTTATCTGTTTAAGGATGTTAAGGCGGGTACTTACCAACTGAAAGCGGAAGCCGAAGGTAAGTTGTCACATACAGGAACATTGACTGTTGCGGATGTGAAGAAGACTCAGAATCTGGTGTGGAATGCGGCACTTGCTTCTGACGTGAAGAAGGAAGTGAGCGTATCGGCTGATGCACCAAGTGAAGGAAAAGTGGAAACGGAAACATTGAAAGGCAATGAGGAAGCCAAGGTGGAAGTGAAGGCTGAAATCGCTGCCGGTGCCGTGGATACAGATGCAGATGTGAAGGTCATCATCTCTCCGCTTTATAGAGAGGAAGATGTAGTGACACGTGCTGCCGATGAGACCATGTTGGTCGGTGCCGCTCTTTCTTGTAACAAGGAGGGTGTTTCTTTGAAAAAGGCTATCGAGCTGAGTTTCGAACTGGATACCGAACTGGCAGGTAAGGTGGAAGTCAAGCAGTATAAGAACGGTGAATGGGTGAAGGCGGACAGCCGTGTCGAAGACAGCCATGTAATCGTTGCTGCAAGTGAGTTCGCTTCTTATGGTCTGTTCCTCGGTGTGGAATTCTCTGAGAAGAAGAGTACGAAAGCTGTAGAGTTTGAACAAAGCAAATGGGACAACCTGTATGGTTCTAAGGATATGTCTGTGGGTGAGGCTGCTTATACCTATAAGGCAGGTACTGAAATCAGCACTGAAGGTACTGCAGACAAACTGACTGCTCTTTTGATAGAAGAGTTGGCACAGCGTTTCGGTGCAACGGCGACTACACTCAACGGCTCTTATCCTATCAATGTTACATTGCCGGTAGGTACTATGTTGGAAATCAGTGGTGTGCAGGAAGAATGGGGTGTATCGGCAAGTGCACTCGGTAAGTCGGCTTCAGGTACACGCCATGGTAATGTATCAATTGAGGTTGCTACTTCCAATCGTGAGCACACAGGTGGTGGTGAGTAAACTGTAGTTTGTATTAATTTTTGTGACCGGTCGGGAAGTAAGCATAAGCCGGTCAGTTATATATTAGGGAGGTAATGGTAGTTATCTTCCTAATATTTTTTTATACCCTTTTCCTACTGTTTTTTGAAATGTATGACATGATTGCGTCATTCGCTTTTTTTATAACCTCGTTCTTAAATCCTTTTAAATATATCTCTGTCACTTTTACTGACGAATGACCAAGGGCTTCACATATTAGTTGTTCGGAGAAATTACAATATTTGGCAAGGGTGGCCCAGGTGTGGCGCAGGGTGTATGAACTGACTTTGGCTGATACGCCGCATTTTTTCGCCAGCCTGTCTAAATTATAATTCATGGTTCGTAGTGCCTGTTGGTACTCTGTATACAGCTCTTCTCCGGTTTTGCTTCCGCTGAGGATAGGGAAAAGGTAGGGAGAGTTCTGATTGGTATTCTGATACTTGTTTATCAGTGTCATTGTGGTTTCCGACACTTCCACTATCATTTGTCTGCCTGTCTTATGCCGGCGGTAGGAAAGTATATTGCCTTTCAGGTCGCTTTTATGTAGATGGGCTAAATCGACAAAAGGTATTCCGTGCAGCCGGAACATCAGGTTTGCCCACACTCTGCACTGTATCAGCTCTTTCGATAATTTCTTCAAGGGGATTTCATTCAGCAGCTTGTTTATCTCCTCCACTTCCAGCGCACGTTTGATGTTGTTTTTCACTCCGGTGTAGACGTGATTGAACAAGCGGGAGTTTTCTGCTGTTATTCTTTGGTCCACTGCCTTGTTGTAAGCTCCGCGCAGCGTTCTCATATAGGTGGAGACTGTGTTCCAGCTCAGTTGCTTGTTGCGCAGGTAGGTCTCAAATTCTTTCAGCGTGCTTCTGTTGAGTTGGTGGAAGTAAACAACCTTGCATCCGCAGAATTCGCAGAAAGCGTTTAAGGCACTTTGATAGATGTGTGCCGTGCTGTAACGCTTCTCTTCTTTCAGTTCTTCAATAGTTTTGTTTATAAACTCGTTGAATTTTTTCTTCTTTCTCATAAAGATTCCGTTTTTTTATAGATTTTACAAAATAAGTAATTCTCATAACGGAATCGAATATAAATCGAAATGTTTGAATTAGAAAAATTATTTGTCTAATTCTGCATTGTTTATGCGTATTATCCAGCCGTTTACTTGCATCTGCAAGCACATGTAAGGCTTTGACGGATTATTTGTAGGCTCAAGGAAAAATATCAGATTATATCGGTCTTGTCTGTCCAAATACTCTTGTGGGAGCATGGCTGCTGCCTCTACATTGCTTGATAAAAGTAAGTACTGTGTCAGTGGAATGTTGAACAACGTTTCTCCGCTAGGCTGATAAATCAAACGTAAGCGGGTGTCATCATTTTCCATCAGTCGTAATGTATTCATTCCGGCATGCACTACCTGTATGTCTTCCAAGTTGGCGCTCTCTTGCATGAAGGGGAGATAACAGGTGAAAACGGAGTCTGTCGGAGTGTTCCGGTGATCCATGCATCCGTTGCGGGCTGTCAGCTCCAGGCGAAAATCATCTTTTTCCAGCGGAGCGGCCGACTGACTTTGCAATATGCAGCTCAGAACATTTGTGTTTTTGGTAAGAGAGAGAGCCAGAAACTGATATTCGCCACTGATATGCACATTGTCCAGCCGCCCGTGGAATAGAGATGAAAGCCGTCCGGACTGTTCTCCCGCCTCATTGCGCAATAATGTCAGTGAGGTGGGAGTGTGCCGGTAAAGTGAGTCCGCCAATCCTGCCCAGACC
>ERZ780223.232-NODE-232-length-66088-cov-7.938606_pt1 | contig 66088 bp, 59 predicted proteins | sample MGYA00511016_ERZ780223 | MGnify/ENA primary metagenome ERZ780223 (study PRJEB29588, sample SAMEA2159032) | human gut metagenome | biome: human gut; feature: human-associated habitat; material: faeces | place: Denmark | collected 2008/2010 ... | reverse complement strand
GTTTTACGGTTATTGTTCTAAATATTCCATTTTTTATTTGGGCGGTTATGAGACTTGGAAAGGAGTTTTTGATTAAAGCTATTTTGGGTACGGTTTCTTTGTCTTTTTTTATTGATTTTTTTGAAACTTTTAATGATTATAAAAATGATAGTGAAGACAAGAAATTATTTTCTTGTAGTTTAGATAAAAATGACATAGGTGAAACAAAGTATTTTAATTATATTTTAGCAACTGTACGCTCAGGTAGCTACGGATTTCCTTCTAAAATTATAGATAGTGACACAAAAGAAGAAATAATGCAAACAACAAATAAACAAGCCCCTGTTAAAGACTTCTATGTTTTAGTAATAATACCAAAAGATAACAATACTATTAAAGTAGTAAAAGGACTCTTGTTTTTTCAAAACATAGGGCAATATGGAGTAAAGACTATTACAACTAAATATTTAAGTAACTATTTTTCTAAAAATTTTAATTTAACTACAATATGTGGTAATATTGCTCCGAGTATTTTTGTTGAAAAATTATTTAAAAACAGTGCAATACGAGATCTAATTTTAGTCAAAAACTTAGTTTCTGATGATGAAGCTGATAAAAAAGGTTACGGAAAAGAAACTAGAACATTGTCAAAGTTAAAATGGTCTGAATCTCTCATTACTAAATTAAAAAAATTTGCAAGTGGTTCATGCTATACATATGAATTTGAGGGAATCCAATATGACCAAACAAAACTTTATGCTGATTTTGGCGGTAGATTCAGAACTATTGATTTACATAACATAGAGAGATTAAGTGTTATTGAAGCTATTCCTGATGAATACTTATTGGCTGATGGTACAGTTAAAAAGCAAGAATTGCTTGAATATTTTAAAAATTTAGCCCAAGAATATATTGATACGATGTGTTTAGGTGATTAAATGTGTAATATTATTTCAATTATTTTATTTTGTTTTTCAGGAATCTTTTTATTGCTTTATTCTATAAGAAAAAATAATAATTTTATAGATGTTAGAAAGACTCTCACAAACCATGTTGCTATCTTTAAAAATAAAAATAACAAATGGTTAAAAGGACAGCTATTATTCTTTTTTGGATTACCTTGCACTTTAGCAATTGCAACAACTATAATAAAACCAATTGATGATTCTTTTTTAAACTTAATATTACTAATTATTACTATATTTATTTCGATGTTTTTTGCTATGCTCAGTATCATTATATCTTTTAAGGATAGAGAAAATCAAACAAAAAATGAAAAATTAAAGGATAGCAAAGAACAGGTACAAAATAAAAAATTAATTAAACAAACTTGTGATAGTTTAATTTTTGAAAATTTCATCTGCGTAATTATTATACTAATTTCACTAATTTACAATCTTTTTCCAAAGGCGGTTCTTAATTTTCTTCCTGATTATTGCATAGGATATTTAATAAGTATTGCAAATTTTATAATTTACTATCTGTTGTATTGTTTGTTATTGAATTTATTTATAGTATTAAAACGAATTCGAATATTAATCCACAATGACTAATTTCCCCAAAATTTCCCTCCATCTGTACTTTGTTTTACTTAAACACACTAAAAAACATAGTTACTACACCTAACTACACTTAACACAAATTGACGCAATTAAACTACACAAATTGCAACGCTTCCCCCTCATAACCCGAAGGTCGTCGGTTCAAATCCGGCTCCCGCAACCATTCAATAAGCACTAACCATAATGGTTAGTGCTTATTTTTATTTCTGATACTTCTGAAATTTTTATTATCTTCATAAACACACCAGCCTGAGCATTGTTACTTGATACTCAGGCTGATTTTTTATTACTTATTATGTTTTAATGCGTATCTTCAATGCAGTACACAAAGTTTGTGAGGTTCATATTATCATCAAAGGTGAAAGTTACATATCCGTCTTTCCGCTTATAGGTAACATCGCCGTGGGTTATGTTATTGTACATCGGCTCGCCGAGTTCAGCATAGACATCGTCATAGGTGCTGTTGCCGTTGATTTCGCCAAAACCGATGTTTGAATTGGCAAGGTTGCCTGATGAGTAATCAACCGTAATGCTGTAAATTTTATTTGTTTCGGCAGTAACCATAACATTCATACCGCTGTAGTAATGAATATACCACTTGTCCGATGCTAAAAACGGATCTGAAATTTCTTCGCCAAAAGCATTTTTTACATCGTCAAAATCAGCGTTCAAAAAATTATTGCTCTCAACATCAAGCATTGAACTTTCGGACTTTTTAAGATAAAACTTTCCGCCTATATCCCACATTGATTCGCTGTTCTGATTTGTGACCGTGTTTTCAATATAGATTTCGCCGTCGGAAAACTTGATTTTACCCGTACCGCTGTTCTGCCAGCCGTCATCATCAAACGAAAAAGTTCCTATTCCGTCAATCACCTTTGTTGTCACATTGCTTATTCTCGCAATTCGGTTTTGCGGTGCAGACGAGGTCTTTGTAAAAGTAAATCTCACAACATCGTCTTTGACGGAAATTATCTCAAGAATATTGCCGCCGTTTTGTTCGGCATCGGAAATGTCGCTGTCCTTATCGCACCATATTCCGACATATTTTGAATAATCCGAGGTTTTATTTTCAGCCGTTGTCGTGACCGCAGTTGTCGGAACAGTTGTTGCATGTGTGGTAACATTATCCGATTTGCCGCCAAAAATCGTGCTGTTCAAAATTATAATCACCGCAATTACAACGAGCAAAACTATTGCCGCTGCAACGGCAATAATAATCGGCTTTTTCTTTTTCACCTTAATTTCTCCGCCTGTTGTAACATCAATCAGCTTTGTCATACAATACGGACAAAATGTCGATTCAATCGGAAGTTCCTTACCGCAATTTCTGCAAAACTTCGTATCCTTACCCATAATTTCTCACCTCTTTTATTACATTATAAATAACATTTGGCAAAAATACAAGAAAAAGATAATCTCCTATACCGTCAGGAAATTATCTTTTTCGCATAATTAATAACTCACTAAATCGTTATATACATCTGTCGCATAAAAATCTTGATCTAACAACCAGTCATACGAAGCGCTATCATAATACACTGTTTTGTTTTCAATATCTACTATATATGTAATATATTCTCCCTCACCAAAAACAGTATGCGTTCCCGTGTATTTCATAGTTATTGACCCATCTTCGTTTCTTTGAGCGTCAAGAGTCACATCACTTAAATAATGATGAATAGCATCATACACATTCAGCCTATTATGATATTCATCAACATCAACACCATTTTCTTCTAAATAAGTGTCACTATGATCGTCTATACCGTAAGGTTCTTCTTTGAGCAACTCTTCTGCTTTCTCAATTTCCGAGTCGCTCACTTTAGCAGGCTTAGCATCTGATGATTCCTCTGTAGTTGTAACATCTGTGGTAGGCTCAGTTGTTGTAGATTCGGTAACAGCTTGAAAAATTGAAGATGTACCTTTATCTATGCCGTGTCTTTCGATAAAATCAGAATCAGTAACAAAAAAATTCAATGCAATTTGATTAGCATTACCATTACAAAGCATCGTATATCCATTATAGTATAAGCAAGGAATTAACTTATTATCTTCATCTAACATTTCAGAAATAAAATATTTGGCAACTTTTTCACAGGAATTATAACTTTTATAATCAGATAAAGCATACAACCATGATGCCAATCTTCCTACTGTCTGTTTCACTTTATAAACATCGTCGGTTGTTATATCATTAAGCAAAGAGGGAACAAAAGTTAATGAATATGCAACAACATTATTTTCATCATCCAAGAACAAAATTGTTCCTGTTTTACCATTGAAATCAACTTGCATATATTGAGAAACTTTTTTGCCAAGCAACAGATAATCCTGTTGGTACTTAAAATCGTCAAATTCTACACCTATGCCCAAATCGCCCATAGAACCTTCATCGTCAAAGGCACTCATAAACTTATCTACTGTTTCTTCATTAAATTTATTATCAAAGTAATAGTATCCTTTGCCGTCGATACTGTTATCAACAGTTGTCGGTTCGGTTAAACTGCTTTTTGTTTTTGTATTTGAAGAACTGCTGCTATGCGGCACAAACAAGACCAACGCAAGTATTCCTGCAAACACAAGTACAAAAGCACCAAATACTATACCACCGATTTTCCATTGCTTTTTCAGCTTTTCTTTTTGCTCGTTTTTTGGTTCATTCAGGCTGACTGTTTCGGCTGTTTCGGAATCTTCAACAGCCGAGCAGTCTTCACCGCAGTTTTCACAATATCTGTCATTTTCATTTAGCAGAAATCCGCATTTTGGACAACGCCTCATTTTTAACCCTCCTTATCACTTGAATAATCACCTATTTTATCAAAGTTGCTGTTATTCAGTTATGTTATATTTACAATGCTAATTTTAATAAAATCCTGTAACTTCAAAAGCGTAGTATTCAGCAGCTGATTTATAATCATGGTCACCTGTAAGAGTACAAGTGTCATTTGTCAAATTTATAACTATGTATGCGTTACCGCTGTTATTATAATATCCATCAGGAGTATTTCTATAATTTCCGGAAACGGTTACCTGATACCCCAACAAAGTTCCCGTGTCTCGTGTTTTTATCGGAGTGATATCAAGTTGAGGATTTTCAAACATTGAAGCCACTAATTGCCCAAAAGTTATATCTGAACATAATCCGTTTTGAACATATGATGGATCAATGGAGTCCATAAAACTTGTCGAATTTAATATATCTACAACATCATCCTCATATTCATTATTTCCTTCTGTAGTTTCTTCAACTGTCGTCTCTTCAACCGTAGTTGAATCAAAATTAGTTTGTGTGGCTGAAGATTCAGAACTCGGTTGTTTCGAACATCCGCTTAATACTGTTGATATCAATAAAATCACAGTTAATGCAACAAGCGATTTTTTCATAAATTTCACTCCTTTTCTTTATAATGAAAACGCTCAGGTTTACCGTTGGTTATCAATATTTTCTGACCGCAGACATCACAATCGCAACTCTGTGCGTCACATGGAATCACTGTTGTTTTTTGGCAATAAGGACATTCGACATATTTACATTTGATACGAAGTTTTTTAATTGAAACAACAAGTATAATCAACGCAAGAATTGCCAATATTACAGAAAATGTTATTGATCCCGGATTGTAGCCGGGAGTAATATATGTGCCATCACTTGGATCCCAAAATTTGTGCTGCGATGCATTTCCTTGTGTAATAATCGTACTAACGGATACAGCCAAAGTACCGCAAGCAACAATTATTCCACCGATTGACGCAGAATTGTATTTATAAACAACACCGCTTTCATTATCCTGATATATACTTTCATCAGTAACACAGTCATTGTTACCATTGATTTCATCAGGTATCTTTGCGCCACATGAAGGGCAAAAACTTGCACTTTCTCTTATTTTTGAACCACACTTTTCACAATACGGCATAAAATCCCCCATCACCTATATTATTTTACAAACATCTATTTAGATAAAACTGATTATTTTATCTATATAATCTGTATTTGTTTCAACGAAAAGGCTACCTTTTCTCTTGTTTATATTACTGTCATCAATGTTAATTGACTTATTGATATTTGATTTGAGCCATTTTATACCAATCTCATTTCCGCATTCCTCATAACCATGATGTGTGTTTTCGGTTTTTAAAGCAGTTGTCACAATTCCAACCGCTTTAATTCTCATGGTTTTTGAACTGAGTGGAAGAGCCTTGATGTAAATGATATCGCCGATTTTAATGTTATTTAAAATAGCATATAATTCAGGCTTATCTTCTTTCTTCCAACCGATACATACAAACCCCTCGTTAACAAAATTATCCAATTGCTCTTCTGTTCCGCAGAACAGTGAACCCATTCCATAAACCGACATAATTTTCCTCCTAAAAATTTTATTTATTACAGACGGCAAAGATGATGTCTGTCAAAGTTCATAAAAATTTCATCTGTTGTAAAACAAGTTTAGCACAAATAATGCTACAAGTCAATAATAAATGCTTACAGTAAATTTATTTTTTTGTTCAAAAAGTTTAAAATAAACTATATATAGGATTCTGAGGTTTTACTTATGAACAAAAACATTGATTATACGGCACTCGGTAAAAGGATAAAAAATAAGCGGATTGAAAAGGGTTTTACGCAGGAACAGCTCGGCGAATTGTGCGAACTTTCTGCGGCACACATCGGTCACATTGAGCGTGGAACAAGAATACTTTCCGTTGATGTTCTTTTCCGTATTTCTCAGGCACTTGACACAAGCATTGACTGGCTTGTATTTGATTCGGTCGAAAACAAACATATGCTTAACGAAATTAACAGCGTGCTTAAAGACACCGACAAAACCAAAGTAACCACATTTCTAAACACGGTAAGAGTTCTTGCCGATAACATTGACAAGTTGTAAACAATTTGTTAAAAATCCACAAAATAATTACCGTCCTTGATTAAACTCTAATTAAAGTATAATCAAAGACGGTATTTTTGTCCTGTGATGTCAGCACAGTTTTATTCTGTTTTAAAGATTTCTTTTCAGTTCTTTCACATTTTGATAGCGGTTGTCGGGAATTGTCTGGGTGCATTTTACAATCACCCTTTTCAGCCTGCCGTTATAAAGGCGAATTTCAGGTGGCTGACCTGTGAGCATAACATTCATCAAAACACCTATTGCGTAAATGTCAGTCCGTTCATCGGTTTGATTTATTCCGTACTGTTCGGGTGCGGCATATCCCATTGTGCCAATAGCCTGTGTGTCTTTCGACTGATAGGGCTTGTACAGCCTTGCCGCATCAAAATCAATCAGCTTTACATTTCCGCCGCTGTCAATCATCACATTTTCAGGCTTAATATCCTTGTGTATAATTTGGTGCGAATGTAACAAATCAAGTGCGTCACAAAGAGATGAAATAACTTTTCTCACACCTGACGGAGAATACAATCCCGTTTGCAGATAATCTGCCACGGTCTGACCGTCAACATATTCTTCAAGAACGGTGACTCCCGTTTCGGTTTTGACAACATCGTAAACATTTGCAATATTTGGGTGTGAAAGCGTTCTAAGTGCAAAGTAAACCTCTCCCGAACCTTTTAATGTGCGTTTTACAATCTGTTTGCCGAGTTCCTTATGCCTGAAAACACAGATTTCCGTTTTATCTGTTCGTTTAAGCAATCGCACAAACTGATATTGTTCATTAATCACCGTATCAATCCAATTATTTCCCATAACATTTCCTCACAATATTTACAGGCACATAACAAAAATATTAGTATAATAATACTTGCTGTGCTTATAAATTGATATAATAAGCACTTTGCAAAATTATAGGTCTAACTATACTTGTCTTGCTTATTATATCATGTTAAAATAGTTTTGGAAACTTACAAAACTTTAATTCAGGGAGTTTTTGATTATGATACGCAAAACCACAACTCAACTTTTAAAAGAACTTGAAAATTTCAACACATTTGAAGAATACGAAAACGCAAACAGGGATTCAATGATAAGCAAAAATCTCTCGGAATACCTTACCGACCTTTTGAACGAAAGGAATCTTACAAAAGCGGAGGTCATTCGTAAAGCCGAACTCAGCGACGGCTATGCCTATCAGATTTTTTCAGGCTTGAAAACTGCCCCGAAAAGGGATAAACTAATTTGCCTTTCAATAGGAATGGGTCTGTCGGTAAATGAAACCAACAGCGTCCTTAAAATTGCAGGGCTCTCACCTCTCTATCCAAAAATCAAGCGTGACAGCATTATAATCATAAATATGAATAACAACAAAAGCGTTGTAGAAATCAACGAGGCTCTCTATAACAAGGGGGAAGATACTTTGAATTAACAATGAGGGGTGCATAATGGGATTACTTGAGAATGCGAGATATGCGTCTATTGAGCGTGGATACGATTATTATAAAAGAGGGAATGTGATTTCCTTTAAACAGACAAGTGAAAATGAATATGAGGGCAAAGTATCGGGATCGGCGAAAAAGCCTTACGATGTTCACATTGATATTATTCATATAAAAAAATCATTTTGTAATTGTCCGTTTGCGGAAGGTAACAGAAAGGTCTGCAAGCACAAAATTGCAATATATTTTTCTGCATTTCCCGAAAAAGCCGAGGAATATTACAAAAGTCTTAAAAGCTATGATGAACCCGAGTTTGACGATGATTATGACAATGATTATTTTGATGAAGATGATGAATTTGACGAAGATTTCAGAGAGGTTGTCTGCGATATTCTAAATCATAGGATTTCAAAAATGACAAAATCGGAGGCTCAATCTGCACTATATGATATTATTGAGTCAGCCCCCCGAATGGATGCTACGGGATTTTGTGAATAATTGGATTTGAACCAATTAGCACAAAGAGGTACATATTATGACAAGAGTTTATACATTCAAAATTGTCTATATAGGATGCGAGAACAAAATATGGCGAGATATTCAGATTTCCTCAAATTCGACAATGGCTGTGTTGGGCTATGCCGTGCTTTCGTCATTCAGCACCTGTGCTTATCATCTGTTCATGATGACATACAAAGGTACAAATTACGAGTTGGACGATGAAGAATTTCAGACAAAACCAAAGCTTATGTCAGAAACGAAACTCGGCAATTTAAAACTTGAAATTGGCGATAAAATTCATATGATTTATGATTTTGGCGAGGAACAGGAGTTTGAAATAACCTTGCTTTCTGATGAAGAAATGCCAAAAGGCAGCGGACGAGCCTATCCAAAGGTTTCTGACGGAGCAGGCAGAGGAATTATTGACGATATGTCAGCAGAAGATTTGCTTGACCTCATCAAAAAAATCGACAAAACCGGCAAAAGCGACTTCATCTACGCTCACAGAGGTGAGCGTGCCCCGTGGGATTACCGCAACTATCAAATCGACATTGACAATTGCCTCCTCAAAGGCAGAATAGCAAAAATCAAATCCGCATACGAAAATCCCGAAAAAGATTTTTGAGGTTTAATAAAGTTAGAATAAAAATTTTCTATTAATAAAAACGCAAGAGGATGTTGATACCCTCTTGCGTTTTTAATATTTCGGATAACAATACTACTTAAAAATCCAAAAGATAGACACCGTCTTTATACTTTCTAAATGTTACATATGTTTTGCCATAATGCTCCAACATCTGTTTTGTAACAAATCCACCAGACGGTGTGCCGATTTTTTTACGAATCCATTCACCAAGTATTGCATTACTTTCAACACTATGAAGCGCTTTATTTCCTTGTTGTGCCATTCTCATATGAAAAGAACCAAAATCCTTTGTTATCACCTTGAACATAGGGCAATTTTTATCGTTAGGATTAATTCTGTCAGGAAAGAAACCTTCTTTTTTATCATTGTTATTATATGGTATATAGGATTGATTTTTATCTCTTTTAGTTCCGTTTCTTCTTATTCCCCAATTAATTCCGGAACCATATCCGGTATCCTTTCCACTTGCGACAAGCAACGATACATTTAAAGTATCAATTGGTATCATCGAATCGTAAACTGCGTATTCATCATCTGAAAAGTCCACTTCTTCGTAAGTATCCGCTTTTTTGTTGTTGACATTTTTAATTTGCTGAGAAACATTTGGATCAAAGCAATCTATTGTGTCAGGCAAAAGTTCTCTGTAATACTTATACGCCTGTAAAGAATCACAAACACTTACCGATTCCCTTCGCTTATAGAAAGCATTCATCGTATAATTCAAAGAGCCACAAAAAGCTAATCTTGGAATTTCTTTAGAACATCCATTCAATTGAGACCAAATATACATTTTGGAGTGTACTTCAGCACCTTTACATATATATCGACATGACACTTTTGGCATATCTTTCGATTCATTAATAAATCCTAAAATACGGCAAATATCTTCATGTTTCTTTTTTGACAAGCTGTACTTTGTCATGCCCAGAAGTATTTCTACTGATAACCCTTTCACTAATTGTTTATTTTTCATTCCATCTGATAGATGAATCATATGCGTTGAAATTCTGTCGCAATCTGTAAAAGCTGTTATTATTTTCAGAGAAGAACATGGATTATCAGATTTCAGATTTGCCGGTGCATATAAAACTGGGTCGTCAAAATTTGATGTGAATAGTTTCTGATTTATCATAAATCTTCCTCCATATTTGCCTCAACATATGGGTATTTTATTCCTGAAAAGCAGTTTAATATGGCAGTTATAACTATCTCAGACAACTTACAGGGAACAGCCATGCCAATCTGTTTTCTCACACTACTATAACTACCAACGAATTCATAATCATCGGGAAATGTCTGTATTCTTGCTCTTTCTCTGTTTGTCAATTCTCTGTCTGTCCAATGATACATAAATGTTCCACCACCACCTGAGGCTGTCACAGTATATGCTGGTTTATCCGGATGCAATTTTCTGTAAATCTGGCTAATCTTAGTTTTCGTATGAATTTTCAATTCATCAGGGAACGCATCACCTAACCGTTTCTCAGCCTGCCAAACATTTTCACCGGGCTTTATCAAAGAAAGTCTTTCAACTACTTTTTTTGATAAATTACGAACTTCATTGTTAGTAGCATTAGCAGGAATGTTAGCAAGTGCTGTTTTGGATGAAATATCACAACCTGCATATGCAGACGGATCAGGAACATGGTATTTTATTGATATATCATTGCGTATTCCAACAATAATTACCCTGTGCCTTCTCTGAGGCACACCATATTGTTCTGCTTTGTAAAGATGCACATTCAATTTATATCCGGCGGCACGCATGTCATTTAAAATCACTTTAAAATCACCCGAACCTGCCGAACGAATACCTGATACATTTTCAGCTACAAACCACTTTGGTCTGTGTATCTTTAACACTTCTATACCATACCAATACAATTGACCGTATTTTTCGTTATCAAAGCCCTTATGTTCCCCTACATTAGAAAAGCTATTACAAGGGAATCCGTAGCAAAAAGCATCAATAGAAGGCAACTTGTTTATATCTAATTCTCTTACATCACAGCAATACACCGTGTCAGGAGAATCAGGGCAAATGTTTTTACGATAGGTTTCGCAAGTATCCAGATCGAAATCATTAGCCCATACATGTTCAATTGAGTAAGTTTTATTATCACTTTTTGCGTGAATCGCACCACATGCAATTCCACCAGGGCCACAAAACAGTTCACCCAATCTGAATTTTTTTCGTTTCATTGTTGTTCCTCCAAATTGAGCTGTTTTCTTAATCAAAGCTTAATGTTATTCATCTCGTCACCGAGGACATCGGCGATTTCTTTCAGGTGGCCTGTGCGTTTGCCTTTTAGTTTATAGAACTGCAAAAGTCCGTAGCCCGGGTACTCGTTGCCCTCAACCATAACGGGACCGTTCTTTGAAAAGGCGATATCCCATCCGATATATCTCACCTGCGGAATCTTTTCCGCTGCCTCAACAACCATGTCAAGAGCCTCTCGAACGCCTGCAATCTTAACCTCGGAGAACTTTTTGCCTGTCATCGGGTGTTTGTCATAAACATTGCCATAGTCGTCAATTACATTACTGTCGATTCTGCCGTCTGCATCAAGGCTGAGGTAGAGGTCATTTGTACAGCCGATAACATTCGACTCGTCCTGATTGATACGGAGAGCGTTATTTATTATATGCGCCTTGCCGTCCTTATAGAGCGTAACAACTCGCCATGAATTTACAACGCACGGATTGATTTCGTTGAGGTCATCGCTCTGAACGATTGCTTCCTCAACAAGAAGCTGACCGTTTGCCTTGAGTTCATCATAAAGCTTGTTGCTGTCCTTTACATCGGCAACGGTGATTTTTGAAATGCCGTGACCGCCCTCGCCTGTCGGATCTTTTGCAAAAACGGTTTTTCTGCCGTCAAGGAACTTCTTGAAATCTTCCTTACTGCCTGTGCGAAGGTTGATGAAATCTCTTTTGAGATACTTTTTGAAAAGCTCGTCAAAAACAAGCTTGTCACGAAGAAGAACGATATATTCCTCATCGTTGAGATATTCAAGAATTTTGTAGAAAGTTTTTGCAGTTACAAAGGTTTTTTTCTCTTTAGCCGAAAGGTTGATAAAATCGCAACGAAAATAGTCCGTGTAGCCTGTACCTCTGATGAGAAAGTTGCGGATTATGTCGAACTTGATATAAGCCTTTGACTTACCGCTGTTCTTGGCGATAATGTCAATGTGCTTATCCATTCTGCTGTGGTTAATATCTCTGAATTTATTCAAAAGCCATTTGTGTACCGAAACTGCCATCTTACTTCTCCTTTACAACCTTACCGTCTTTTACATAAAATCTCGGATTGTTCTTGCCTATATTCACAAGCGCCTCGGCATTGCCCATACCCGAACTTCTGCCGAACATTCCAACTGTTATGCCGTCACCGAGGAGCGTTACCTCGTCATCAATTTTTACCGATGAATCAACCTTAACAGCCGTCATATTCATACACATCTCACCGACAACAGGATATTTTTTGCCGTTGATAACAACCTGTCTGTTGTGATTTGCGTGACCGATGCCGTTGTTGTAGCCGACAGGAAGAATTGCAAGAATAATATCCTCATCTGCCGTATATGACGCATTGTAGCCGAACCACTCACCCTTGTTCACCTTTTTAAGCTGAAGAATACGGGTTTTCATCTTCATAGCCGGCTGTAAATCTATCTTTACATCAAAATATGTTTCGCTGATGTTGTACTTCTTAATGAAGTAATTGTTTCGCATTTTGCGGAGTTTGTCCTTTGGCGAATTTGAAAGAGAATCGGGGGCAACATTGTAGCCGTAGATTGCAATGCCCATTCTCACGCCTGTTGTAAAAGGCTGTTTCGGGTGGGTGAGCATTGAAACGGAACTACCCATATGGACAATCGGGATTTTATTCAAATCAATAAGCGATGTAAGCTCCTTGAAGTTTCTGACCTGCTCGTCCCAATGGGGATCAAAAATTCCGGCTGTTGCAAAATGCTGATAAATTCCCTCAAGAACAAAATTTGAACCGTTAATCATATCAACGGCAGTTTTAACCTCGTTCTTATCCTTGAAGCCGAGGCGGTTAAATCCTGTATCAATCTGGAGATGCACCTTGAAATTGCAGTCAATGTTCAAATCAAGCAACCTTTTGAGGTAGTCAAGCTCATTCACGGCAATGGTGAGATTAAGCCGCTTTGCCTCCTCAATTCTCGAAAGATGAACCGGATGCAGGCACAAAAGCGGAGCGTCCTTGTTGACCTTGCGAAAGCTTTGAGCCTCCTCAAGAGAGGACACGGCAAAATAGTTAATGCCGTTTTTGTACATTTCATTTGCCACTTCCATACCGTGACCGTAACCGTCACCCTTGAGAACGGCAATAAAATATTTGTAGTCGCTGTATTTTTGTGTTATCGCACGGGCATTTGCACCGATTTTGTCAAGGTCAATTTCAACATATGAATCCAGCATTCCAAAGCCTCCGTTAATACACTATATCCTTAGAATTATAGCATAATTGCATGGGTAAATCAATAGCGATATTGAACAGTAACGGTGTACGGTTCGGGCATAAAATTGAAAATTAAAAATGTAAAATGGAAAATTATGGTCGGGAAGACAATTTGCAAGAGTGAAAAACATTGTCGCCCGACCGTTTTTGTATATATGGAAGTTGTTGCAAATTTGTATGTGCGGATATTATACGCCTGTAGATAGCCACGCAAAGATTTGTACAAATTAAAATTATATAAATAAAGCAAAAATTGCATCAATGCCGTATCGGGCATTGGTGCAATTCCTTTATCTAACTATCTTCTCGAAAGGACTGCGGTGGTACACCGCAGTCCTAAATTTTCAATTTTCTATTTTCAATTTGCCAATGGCTTGCCGTTATATAAGCCTTACAATATACATCTGAATTGTGGTTGCGTCAATGACGGTAATATCGGAATCAAAGTTTACATCAGAGTTTATACGCTCTATCTCGTTCTGATTGACGATACCCACAATTGCTTTCTGAATTGCGGTTGCATCGGAAATGTTTATTTTGCCGTCACCGTTTGCGTCACCGTAATATGCCTTTTCGGCTGAATTGGTGCTTGCAGTCATAACATAGTTTGTCATACCGATTGCAAGGTTGCCCTTGTCAACTCTTTTTACATACTGCAAAGTAGCCTTGTTGTTCGGAGAATCCGACACGGCAACATACATTGCGTCGCCCTTTAGAACCATGCCGTAGCAAAGCCTGCCAGATGATGCGGACACACCGCTGATGTCGGATGCGGCAACTGCCTGTCTGCCTGTTTCAACATCGTATGAATACACGGCGTCGGAGGTATTAAAATACAGAGTATCGTTGTATTTTTCAAGGCTCATAAATGTATTTATCCAGTAGGAATTACCGCCTGCGCTCCATCTTTCGTTCAATTCCAGCTTTTTCTCATATGTATTGCTGTCAAGCTTGTATTTTAACAATGCACCCTTGTTGGCAGAAGAATTGTTGTTGACAAAGCCGTAAAATTCACCGTTAACCTCGCAAAGTCTTGTGTCGAAATTATGGATTTCGTAATTATCATATTTTGTCGAATTTGCACCGTAGCTTATTGTGTAATCATAGTGCTTTGACGGAAGATTCTGAATGGCATTGTCGCTTAAAAGAAAGTATGTATGCTGAGCGTGTCCCGGTCGGTCATTAAGAGGATCATCCCATGTAACATCAACATTATACCAAGCGTTGCCGATATGAACCTTGTTCCACATATGGTTCATTGAGTTTGAATCAACAAGTTCGGAGTCTATTCCGACAAGTGAAAGTATGTAGGAATACGCAAGCGCATAGCCCTGACATACGGAAGTTTTTTCAACAAGCGAATTGTAAATATCAGCCTTGTTGTAATCTGATGTGCTGTACTCGCTCATAATGGCAAGCTCATCGTGGATTACAAGAGCCTTTTCGGAATCGGTCATATTCTCATTCACAAGTGAAAGTATTCTCTCAACCTCTTTATCAAGCGACTTTTTCTGTGTTGCATACTCGCTCTTGCTGATTGTGTACTCGGGATAGATTGACGTAACCTTATCCTCTGACGGATAGTAGGAGTACGAAAATCCCTGATTCACATAATAAAGCTCAGGATGAGTCAAGGTCAGCACCTTAAAAAATTCCGCAACATCGCTTCTTGGAACATTTAGACTGCTGATATCAATTTCCTCGTCAAAATTTTTAAGGCTGTCAAGAACCATACCTTCAGCCTTACCGTATTTGTCGTACATTGTTTTGTTATAAAAAATTTTGCCCTCTTTCGGCGCTGTGTATGCCGAAGCTGTAAAAATGCCCGTTGACACCACACAGGATACTGCAACCGATACCGTGAGAATCATTGCAAATAATTTACCCACTGTTTTTTTAATATTTTTCATATGTATTTCTCCTCTCAAGCCAAAGAAGCAAAACGCACAAAAAAATTTGATTTTCTCTGACTTTTACAACTAAATTATACCATTTACAGACACAACAATTCAATTCACATAAACGCCGAAGTTATGAACACTAATTTGTCTGTTTATACAAAAATTTGGTATAATCACAGATAAAACACAATAAAACGCAATAAAACATGCTAAACTATACCGTCATACAATCCGCTGTCTGCACATACAATCTATTACAGATGTCCCCCTAAGGAGGACAGACAGGAGGGCTGTATGTGAAAGGTATCGTAGAAGAAAGAGCGGCAATGCTCGGCGAATACATAATCGAAAGCAAGGCAACCGTGAGAAGTACGGCAAAAAAGTTCGGTGTGAGCAAAAGCACCGTGCATAAGGATGTCAGCCAACGGCTAAAGGTACTTAACCCTGCACTTTACCGACAGGTGAGGGAAATTCTTGACACAAACAAAAGCGAAAGGCACATAAGAGGCGGTCTTGCAACAAAAAAGAAATATCTGCAAAAGAAAGCATCCGAAAGCGAAAAAAGCTGAAAATCAACTGCAATACGGCTCATACACCATACAAAACCGCATTTTCAGAGTATATTTTGGGTATTTTGGAACTTTACTTTTTATGACTTGCGTTGTATAATTTAATATATGTGTCATTTGCCCGTTTGGCGATTGAAACTTAGGATTTCAGTAAATATTTAACCTTTTGCCGAAATTCCGATGAGCTGACGCACCTTTGTACTGCTTGCAATCGGTTGCAACTTTTGTTTCGGTTAGAAGAGTGCAATATTTTCAGATTTGTCTATAGTTTGTGTGAGGCAACGCTTAACACAGGCTGTATCCGAGGAGAAACTTAAAATGAGAAAAATTCCCTTTTCGCCGCCTGATCTTTCTCAGGCAGAAATTGACGAAGTTATAAAGGTTCTGAAATCGGGCTGGATTACAACAGGTCCCGAAACAAAGCTTTTTGAAAGCCGTATTGCAGAAAGATGTCACACGGAAAAGGCTGTCTGTCTTTCATCGCAGACCTCTTGTGCCGAACTTACTCTGCGTATTCTCGGCATCGGTCCGGGAGATGAGGTTATCGTTCCGGCATACACCTACACGGCAACCGCATCAATCATCTACCATGTGGGCGCAAAGCCTGTTATGGTTGACTGCAAAAGCGGCAGCTTTGAAATGGACTACGATAAAATGGAGGCGGCAATCAACCACAATACAAAGGTTATCATTCCTGTTGACCTTGCAGGTGTTGTGTGCGACTATGACCGTATTTTTGAGGCTGTTGAAAGAAAGAAAGGCGTTTTCAATCCACGCAACGAGCTTCAGGAAAAGTTCGGCAGAGTTATTGTTATGGCTGACGGCGCTCACGCATTCGGTGCGCAATGGCACGGTAAAATGTGCGGTGAAATTGCCGACTTCACAAACTTCAGCTTTCACGCTGTAAAGAATATGACAACTGCCGAGGGCGGTGCGGCTGTTCACCGTTCACATGACGGAATTGACGAGGAAGAAATGTACAAGCAGTATATGCTTCTCTCGCTTCACGGTCAAACCAAGGATGCATATCAAAAAAACAAAGTCGCATCGTGGGAATATGATGTTGTTGACACTCAGTACAAGTGTAATATGACCGATGTACTTGCCGCAATCGGTGTGGCTCAGCTTGAACGCTACGATCAAATGCTCGACCGCAGACATCAACTTATAAAGCTTTACAACGAAGAATTTAAGGATTTGCCTGTTCAGGTGCTTAATCATTGCGATGAAAACCACCGCAGCAGCGGTCACCTTTACTTTGTAAGATTTATCGGCAAAGACGCAGAATACCGTAACAAGTTCTATAATATGATGGCTGACCACGGCGTAATGTGCAATGTCCACTTCAAGCCATTGCCGTTGCTTTCGGCATACAGCAAGCGTGGTTTCAAGATTACCGATTATCCGAATGCGTATAATATGCACAAAAACCAGCTCACCCTCCCGATGAACTCAACTCTCACAGACGATGAAGCATGGTATGTAATCGAAACATTCAAGCAATGTATGAAAACACTTAAATAACGGCGAGTCGCCGTTCCCGGTTCGTGAAGACAGTTTTATAAATGCGAAAATAAAATCGCCCGAGCGTATGGGAAATTGAAAGTTGAAAATTGAAAATGGAAAATTAAGGTTGGTGGTGTACCACCGCCCGTAATTTGAGAAGACAGTCAGATAAATAAAATGCATCAGATGCCCGGTAAGGCTCTGATGCATTTTTGTTTTGTATCCTACAGATTGATTCGCATAGCGAATCAAATTAATCGGGAACTTTTGTTTATCATTTTGCAGACTGTCTTCACGACCGCAACTGCCCAATGGGGCAATTTCACCGTCCGACAGGACGATTTCATCTGACAAAGTCAGTTTCACTCGCCAACGGCGAATTTCACTGTAATGACCGCTTGCGGTCATTACCAAAGTCCGTTTTATCGGACACCTCTTTTGATAAAATATAGATACAGTAAGGAAGGCAAATGAAAACGAGGAGGAATAACAATGCTGAATTTCTGTGTCTACATCTTCACGGCATACGCTGTGTCGGGTTCTGTAAAGACGATTATGGGGATAAAAAAGAAATCCATCCACCGCAGAAATCGCCGCAGACGATAATCCACAAAATCAAAGGGGGAATTTATTATGAAAAAGGTTTATGTTACAATCACGGGAATGAAATATTACTACGGTTTCAATCCGTTCAGCATCGGCAAAAAGCTGACATGCAAAAAGGAACACAACAACCCGTATGACAGCGAGGCAATTAAGGTCACGATGAAAAACATCGGCACGGTCGGCTATATCGCAAATTCGCCGTACACCAAAGCCAACGGCACAATGGGCGCCGGCGCAGTCAATAAGTATGTCAAGAAAAAATTCAAAGTCAGAGTAATGTTTATGACATCAACAAAAATCATATGCGAAGTAATTGACGGTTTCAAGGATAAATATTCCGAAGAAAAAACCGAACCGACAGACAAAATTGAAGAAAAAGAGGTTGTTGAGTTTTGATTGCAGTACGGGCGTTCATCGGACACCGATAGGTAATAACACAAATTATGTGCCAAAACAAATTTTATAAATGTCACAATGTTTGTGTCTTTACTTGCGAGCGGATAATATGTGCAATGTAGTAACATAGTATACAACAGTGCAAAGACATAGTATACAGTTTTATGATAAAATAAACGGTCGGGAAATACAGCTTTGCATTTTGCAATGTGTCTTCCCGACCGTAACTTTTCACTATTAACTATTAACTTTTACCTACCCGTCAGGGCTTGCGCTGTCCGTCAGGACAATTTAGCTATCCGTAGGATAATTTAGCTTGCATAGCAAATTTAGCTCACGCTTGCGTGAATTTAGCTGACGAAAATCAAAGATTTTCGTCAATACCCCCACCTGTCAAAAAATCTGACAGTCTGATATGTCAGGATATAGTTCTGACTTTCGTGGAAAGCACTCTGAACCATATCGGGATTATACATATACATAATGCGGTGCTGAACGGCATCCTTGTTTTCGTCAAAGATATAGCTTACCGCCTGAATACATTCCTGATTTGTGCCGATTTTGGTACTGCCGGTATAATGGCAGTTCTCGATAACCGAGGCAACTGTCGGATAACCGTCAAAGCACATTGCATCTTTTACCGACTGAGCAATGAGCGCCGCTCCTATAAAACCGCCCGAACCGAATTCGCCCATGCAAAGCCTTTCAAGAAGATCCCTGTCCTCATCGGTAAGCGTTACCTTGGAGCATTCATAGGTTTTGTCCGGATTGTCAATTGCCACAAGATAACCTGCGTCCCATTGAGATTGGTAATCAACAGGCTCTTTCGGCGGAATTGCCGTAGCAAACGGAACGGTTGCCTGTGTTGTTGTCACGGGCTGAGTTGTCGCTTTTGTTGCCTTTGTGGCTTTTGTCTGAGGCTGAGTTGTTGCCTTGGTTGCTTTAGGCTTTGCCGTTGTTGTTTCAACGGGTACGGTTGTTGCGGAAACAGTTGTTGTCGGAACAATCTTCCGAATATTCGGATTTACCCTTGCCATTGCCGATTCTGTCGGAGTTTCTCCGGCATTGAGAGTACCGTTTGAACAGACGAACTGCAAAACTACCAAAACGGATACTACAACAAGCACAACTGACAAAACCTTGTTTATATTTTTATTGAAAAACTTCATCGTTTCACCGCCGTTTAATACTTCTAAACACAAATGACGCACAAAAAGACACGCTGTCACACATATAATAATTATACCACGGCATGCATTTCTTTTCAATTTAAGCATTCTACAAAAATGAACTGCCTTTTTTAAACAATATTACCTAAGCGGACAAATTATTACCATAAACAAAAGCCGACGCATATGCACCGGCTTTTTATTTTGAAAATACTTATTTAAAATGACTGTTTCTCGGCTCTTCTGTACTTTGAAGGTGTTGTTTCGTAGTACATTTTGAATGCTCTGTTAAAGTTTGAAATGTTGTTGAAGCCCGACATACCTGCAATTTCGATAACGGGAGTGTCCGTTGTGGTAAGAAGCATTGCGGCTCTTGTCAGTCTGAGCTCGTTAAGGTAGTTTACAAATGTTGTATTCATAAGCTCCTTAAAGAGATGCGACACATAGTAACGGCTGAGACCTGTTGTCTGAGCTATTGTATCAAGAGTAATGCTGTCGCAGAAGTTGTTGTTGATATATTCCGTAATTCTGCGGAGAGCACGGTACTTTTTGCCCTGAGCCTCAACATCACAAATCTTAATAAGGCCCGATGAGAAAAGAATATAGAAAATGTCGTACATTTTGCCGTGAACAAGAATCTGGAAGAACTCGTGCTTTTCGTTCTCGGCAGAAATAACCGTGTTCATATCGTCAATAAGATTGTTATAACGGTAGTCGCCTCTCGTAACCTTTGCAAAGTGAGTGCAGTTGCCTGTTACAAGACCTCTGATCAGACTCTGCGGAATAAACTCCTGAGTGAGCGATGCAGGATTTGAAAGGTTAAGAAGAATAACATCAACTCTTGCGTTGCCTGTATTATTAATTTTGTATCTCTGATTAGGTGAAATAAAGTAAATGTCGCCTGTTGAGAGCGAATAAGTGTCAGCACCCATTTCAACGGTCATATAGCCGTCCCTTACAACAGCCACAAGAACCTCGTTGTGAACATTCCACATATTGCTGTCAATAATCATCTCACCGCAGACTACTCTGTAAGCTGAACTGGATGCGGTTGCCGAACGCAAGAAATCAAAACTCATAATAATAACCCCGATTCTAAAAAATTATGTTTTCAAACATTTTGTGTCTAAAAACAACACAAATAATCACTGCAACAATATAATAGACTTTATGCACAATAAAGTCAATAATTACGACAAATGTGCAAAAAATAAATGTATAAACTGCAACTAGTGCAAATTTTAAATATTCCGCTGTCTGCTGTATGTTAATTGATTTTTAATTCTACGCAATAATGTATCAATTTATCTACTGATAATTGTTATGATTGTTTCCGAATCAGACATTATTATTTAACGATTTTAATATGAAATATTGCCAACCGTATGGCAATTAAAATGAATCGTTTACATTTTTAAGCTGCTTTTTAAATTCATCAACAACATTTTGCGGCGATATAATTCTGACCTTTCCGCCAAGACCGAATACCCAAGCGTAGAACTGTTTGCTTGTCATAATATCAACCGATACACCGAATGTTGTGTCGCTTTCCTTTGTAACAAAAATATCCCTGCCGAACCTGTCAACAATAACACCTATGCAGTCATTGTCAACCGACAGCTTAACCGTAGCTTTTTCACCGCCGAACATTGAGAAAACGCCCTTTGAATAATCTGCAGGATCAAATTTTTCAAAGGTCTTTCCCCCGTCACGCTCATCGTCAAGCACCTCGATATCGTCCATTTTGTCAACACGGTAATGCTTTATACTGTCGGCACAGGTGTCATAGGCAATGAGATAGTAATTCTCATCATCCCAGCACAGCGCCCACGGTGATGCCGTGTATCCGCCGTTTCTGATTTTTTCACGCTTGACAATTCGCTCCGTTCCCGAAAAATCGAGTTCCCAACGGTAGTATTTGAACGAGATTTTGCGGTTGAGTGCTATTGCATTCTGAATTTTGTCAACCGAATAATAAATTCGTTCATTCATTGTTTTGGCTCTGTTTGCGACAAAAACCTGCCGTTGCAGTTCCTTGCCGTCATGAACACTTGCAAGCCCTTCAAGCTTATGAATGAGGGAAATGCTCTTTTTTTCGGTAATGAATTTTGAGCTTTGAATTGCGTCAACAAGAAGCTTCAACTCGGGCAGTTCAAATTCTCTACTTGCAACATAATATTTAACGGTTGATGATTTGCTCTTGCAGATGTCCATTCCGAATTTTTCAAGCACCTGCAAATCATCGTAAAGACTTTTTCGCTCCGCAGTAATTCCGTACAACGCAAGCTCCGCCAGAATTTCACTTGAAGTCAGCCCGTGATTTTCATCGGTTTTTTCAAGAAGAATTTTCCGCAGATACAAAAGCTTCTGTTTTTGCATAGGATTTCTCGACATAATACAGTCCCCCTCAAAGGATTATATATTTTTATGTGTTCATTATATCAAATTTTAGCCGAGATTTCCATATATTTTTACGGCGAGCCGCCGTTCCCAATTCGTGTAGATAGTTTGTAATATCAAAAACATATCATGCCCGAGCGTAGAATTGTAATTGTTTATTTAATTCTCCCACATGGCGAGCCGCCGTTCCCAATTCGAGAACATAAATTTTCTGCCATTACTAACGGGAGAACACGGTTTTCCTCTGCAATTAGACAGTTAAATTCATATAAAATAAAAATTGCATCAATGCCGTTTCGGGCATCAATGCAATTCATTTATCTCAACTATCTTCTCGAAAGGTCTGCGGTGGCACACCGCCGACCATAATTTTCCATTTTCAATTTTCCATTTTACATTAACTACTAAATCCGCTCATCATGCCCGTAAGCATTACGACAAGCGGCATTGTTGCAAGTGAAAATACCGTAGTTGCGGCAACGATACTAACCGACAGCTCAACATCCTTGTTGAACTTTGTTGCAAACATAGTTGTTGTTGCGGCAGTAGGGGCTGATGTGGCAATTACGCAAGCCATGGTAATTACGGGTGTGACACGGCACAATGACATTACAACCGCTGTAATCATCGGCAAAGCAATCAGACGGACTGCCGAAGAAAAATATACACCCTTGTCAGTGAACGCCTTTTTAAAGTCAGCCTGTGAAAGGTAAAAACCGATAATAAGCATCGGGAGCGGAGTGTTCAGAGCTGCAAGATATTCAACCGGTTGACTGATTATGTACGGAAGCTTAAACCCTGTAATAAACAGGATAATTGCAAGAAAAACACCGATAAGACCGGGGTTGAGAACAAGCTTTTTGAATGAAAGCTGTTTTTTGTCACCGCTCATTGAAACAAGTCCGTGCGTCCAAACAAAAATGTTGAATACGGCAACGAAAATTGAGCCGTAAAACCAACCGTCATCACCGAGAATTGCCTTCTGGAGGGGCAAGGACATAAACGCACAGTTTGAATAGATTGTTGCAAAGCGGATAACAGCCTTACGGCTTTCATCTTTATCATGAAAAATCAGGTTACAGATAAGTATTGACACAGCGAAAATAAGTGCAGAGCAGGCAACGCAAATTATAAGTCCGCTCAAAAGTTCAAACGAGAACTCCCGCTGAAAAGCAGAAATCATAACGCAGGGCGTCACAACATACAATACTATATCGGTCATGTGACGGGCGGAAAAATCGGTGATAATTTTCTTCTTACCGCAAATAAAACCGACTGCAATCAAAATGAACAGTACAAGCACCTGTTGTGCAATAATAATGAAATTCTCTCCCATAAATCATTCTTCTCTCTTAAATTAATCGCTATCATTTTAGCACAGTTGCAAGAGGTTTTCAAATGATGATGTGCTTTTTTTCGTTTTTTTTGACAGAAAAAACGACATAGTTCACAAATATGAGGTAATAACATTGTGCATTTCAACTAACAGGAATTTTATTTTTTCGCAAATATGTATTAACCGCCGAATTTTTGTACAGTTTATTGACATTTTTTACTCTGAAATGTATAATATTTACAAAAGATAAAACTTTTATTTCTGCAATATTTTATTACTTTGAAAGAAGGATTTATTATGGCAACAACAAAGAAAACAACTGCAAAAACAGCCCCTGCAAAAACTGCTCCCGTTAAGGAAGAGCCTGTAAAAAATACTGTTGCAAAGGCTGAGCCTGCTAAGACTGTTGCTGCAGCTGCAAAGAAGGCTGAACCCGCAAAGACAGAAAATGTAAAGGTTGAAACTGTTAAGAAAGCAGAACCCGTTAAAAAGGCTCCTGTTAAGAAAGCAGCTCCAAAGAAGGTTGCTCCAAAGAAGGTTGCTCCAAAGAAGCCCGTTCCGGTTGAAACAAAGGTTAATTTCTTCGTAGAATATGCAGGCGCACAGGTTCCTGTTGAAGAAGTAATCAAAAATGTTAAGGCTACATACGGCAAGGATGCAAAGGAAATTTCAATCTATCTCAAGCCCGAAGAAAGCAAGGCATACTTTGTTGCCGACGGCAACGCAGAAGAAATGGATGTATTCTTCTGCTGATTGCAATAAATTTTGAATTTAAAACACAAGCTTTAAAGACCGCTCAAAAGAGCGGTCTTTTGTTGTTTTATGATGAATGTTGCGAAAAATCGTAGTGCGGATATTATCCGCCCCACGACCAAACAGTTAATTTCATATATAAAAAACGGTCGGGCGACAATGATTTGCATTTTGCAAACTGTCGCCCGACTTTAATTTTCAATTTTCAACTTTCAATTTTCCATACGCTCGGGCAATTTAACTCTCGCACTTGTAAAACTAACTTCTCGAACGGGGAACGGCGGTTCGCCGTATTATCTGTCTTTCAAATCAACATATTCCTTGTTTTCGGAAATGCTCATATATGCAGGACGGATAATCTTACCGCAGTTGATAAGCTCCTCAAGTCTGTGTGCGCTCCAACCCGTAATACGAGCTGTTGCAAAAAGCGGAGTATAAAGCTCACACGGAATATCAAGAAGGCTGTAAAGAAGTCCGCTGTAAAAATCGACATTTGCGGCAACGCCCTTATAGATTTTACGCTTTCTGCCGATAACCTTCGGAGCCAGTCTTTCAACTCTCTCATAAAGATCAAATTCATCATTGTGACCTTCGGCAAACGCAAGCTTTTTAACAGCACCGTGAAGAATCTGCTGACGGGGGTCGGAAATTGTATAAACTGCGTGTCCCATACCGTAGATAAGACCCTTTTTATCAAAAACCTGCTTGTCAAGGAGCTTCTCAAGATAATCTTCAAGAGCGTCCTCGTCTTCCCAGTCCTTAACATGCTTTTTGAGATCCTCAAACATATAATAAACCTTAACATTTGCACCGCCGTGCTTAGGACCTTTGAGTGATGCAAGTGCCGCAGCTACTGCCGAGTATGTATCAGTACCCGAAGATGTTACAACATGTGTTGTAAATGTTGAGTTGTTACCGCCGCCGTGTTCCATATGGAGAATGAGCGCCATATCAAGAACCTTTGCCTCAAGCGGAGTATAGTGTCTGTCGGGACGAAGAAGCGACAAAATAACCTCGGCTGTTGACATTGTAGGCTCTGCACGGTGGATATAAAGGCTGTTATCACGCTGATAGTGATTATATGCGTGATAGCCGTAAACCGACAAAAGAGGGAATACGGAGATAAGCTGTATACACTGTCTTAAAACATTGTCGATTGATGTATCGTTAGCGTTCTTATCATAGCAGAAAAGTGTGAGAACACTTCTTGCTATTGAATTCATCATATCGTTACTTGTGGCCTTGAGGATAACATCACGAACAAAGTGCTGAGGAAGGGTTCTGTACTGAACGAGAAGCTTCTTAAAATCTTTAAGCTGTTCTTCGTTAGGCATATCGCCAAAGAGAAGAAGATATGTAACCTCTTCAAAACCGAAACGGTCATCCTCAAGAATACCGTCAACGATATCCTTTACATTATAGCCCCTGTAACGAAGCTCACCCTCGCAAGGAACAAGCTTTCCGTCAACAAGCTTATTCTGTGTGATTGTAGAAATATATGTAAGACCTGTGAGAACACCCTTACCGTCAAGGTCACGCAGACCTCTTTTTACATTGTACTTACTGTATAAATCTGTATCAATAACGGAGTTATGCGTCATTTTCTGAGCCAGAGCATGAATCTGCGGTGTAACATCCGAATACTCGCTGTTTGTCATAAAAAACACTCCTTTTTAAAATTCACAATAAATTTAAACTATATTTTATATATTATAGCACATTTTTTAAAAAAAGAAAATGTACAATTCTTGCAGAAGTGTCATAACGATTTTAAACCTTATATGTAGAATTTGCATAATTTTCTGTCTTTTTATTCATCATTATGCAACTTTCGGGATGTTTATTTATAAATGAAGTATAATTTTGACGGATATAAATCTGCAATCCGTCATTTGAGGGTTTAGGGCAGAAAAATACGGAGCAGGAAAAACCTGCTCCGTAAAAAACAACATTATTTTATTACTTGAGATATGCGCCGTTAGTGCCGATCTGACCGTCAATTCCGGTGAAACCGTCTGCACAGCAAACATAAACTCTCATATTAGCCCTACCAACAGAAGATACTGTAAGTGTGCCGTCTGTGACATACTTAACATCGCCTGTAACTGCATCAATGTACTTGCCGTTAGGAAGGTTCTTGAATGTAGCACCGCCTGAGATAGTTACACAAGCAAGGCTGTCTGTAGCGCCCTGTGTGTAACGGCGAACGAATGCCATATTACCGTCAACATAAGTCTTGCTTCTTGTATACTGACCCTTCTGAAGTGCAGGAACTGCTCTTCTGATTCTGTTGAGCTGCTGAATATGAACAGCGAGAGGTGCTTCAAGTGTGCTTGCAACAGCACCGCTTGCGTTAGAATATGTACCAAAGTCTGTTGCTGTTACGTCGCCCTCGAGGTAGTCACCGAAGTATGCACGACCTGTTGTTGCAAGAGGTGCGTTAGGACCTACGTCCATAGGAACACCCTTCTGGAACTCAAGCTCAGAACCGTAGTAAAGACACGGAATACCACGGAAAGTAAAGAGTACATCAAGGTTCTCAGCCCATGACTGTGTACCGCCGTCGTAACGGCTGTCCATATCAGGACCGTAGTCGTGAGAATCAACATATGTTACATTCCATGATGAGTCATTGTAGTACGGATCTTCTTCACAAGCACGGGTAAATGCGTTGCTTGCATTTGAGAAGTTCCAATGCATCGGGAAGTCGATTACGCTTGTGCCGTTTGACTTGCTGTAATCAGGTGTGTGATACTTAAGACCGTCAAGATAAACATTATCAGATGTGGGCTGATTTGCTGTACTTGCGTTGCTGTCATAGTGCTTAAGTGTAAGATTAATGTTTGCAGCCTGATCATTTGTAAATGAATCGATGTACTGGCTGTCTGATTCAGCCCATGTATAGAACGGAGCTGAAATTGCAGGAATGTTGTGGTTCCAGAATTCACTTACACGAGTACAAACCTCACCAAAGATGAAGAAGTTTTTACCGCCTGTCTTGAGCCATGACGGGAAGTAATACTGGTTAAGTGTAAGTCTTGAAACGTGCTTTTCAGTATCAAGTCTGAAAGCGTCAACGCCCATGTTGATATAGTTGTTATAAACGTCGTTAAGGTAATTAGCAACTGTAGGATTCTCTGTGTTGATATCAACGCAGTCACCGGCAATCTGACCTGTCTGTACAGTCGGGCTTTCCCAGCTGAGGTCTTTGAAGTGGTGATAGTAGTTTTCAGTGTCGTGATTACCGGAGTCAAGCTCCTTAGTATCCTTCATGATATTAAGTCTTGCAGCATACTGATACTTAGGCTCAAGGTCATTGTAGTTCGGGAATGTTTTAGCAAAGTCGCTTCCCTCAATAACCTTCATGCAATCTACAGAAGCAAGATCCTGAATTGAGTCGTATTCCTTTGTAAACATAGGAGCAAGAGTTGCCTCACCGAAGTTACCTGAATGGTTAACTACGATATCCTGAACAATCTTGATGCCCTTTTCATGAGCGGCATCAATAAGATCCTGATATGTAGCGCCGTCGCTCTCATAACGAACATCAACTGTTGAGAAGTCCATTGCATGGTAGCCGTGGTAATCGTAGCCTGACGCATTTGTTACAACAGGAGTAATCCAGATTGCGCTGAATCCGAGAGCCTTGATGTAGTCAAGCTTGTCGATAAGGCCTTTGAAGTCACCACGCCATGCGGGATCGCTGTCGGGGTTGTTTGCCTGTGAGTCGTCCCAGCAATGAACATCGTTACCTGTGTCACCGTCATAGAAACGGGTTGTGATTACAAAATAAATTGTGTCTTCACGCATGTCAACACGGTCAAATTCCTGCATATCTTCAGGATTTTTGCTTGACCATCTCTTATTTTTGTACCACCACTCGCCTGTGTTTCTTGTGAGTTCCGCAGACTGCTTTCCGTTTGTAACAAACATCATATTGATTTTTGTTACATCGTTGAAAGTGTACTTGTAGTAGTTGTTTCCCTCGGAAGTCATCTTAACGCCGGGGTACTCCGTGCTGATGTTTTTCGGAAGACTGTTCCAATAATAGATTGTGGGCGTGCCTTCCTCACAGTAGTAATGTACTGTGATTGTGCTTGATGCCGAAGTGTCGTTATCGTCATCTGTATTAGCCGCACTTACGGACATAACAGATACCGTGCAAATTACGCAAATCGACAAAATCAAAGCAAGCAATTTTTTGATTTTTGCCATAGATTTTCCTCCTTTTGTTATACTTTGTACAACATAACATACAATTATATTATAATTTAGACAGCCTCATATATTTTTCTTTTAAAGAATTATTACAACTTTGATGCCGCCAAAGATTAAGCCCTCAATTTGGCTATTATATACAAAAAGGAGCGACAGATTCTGTTTTTTCAACTCTTTTAAAGGGTTAAGTCAAATCTGACGCTCCATTAAATTATATTTTATATTTTCAAGCTTATATTAGGTTCAAACTTTGTGCGACTATTGCTTTAAAACGAATTTATCAAGTGTGTTAGCAATACCGTCGTTATCATTTGATTCGCAGATGTAATCGGCAATCTTCTTTACATCGGTTTCGGCATTGCCCATTGCAACGCCGAAGCCTGCATAACCTATCATTGTCATATCGTTGTAGTTGTCGCCGAAAGCGGCAAGCTCTTCCCTTTTAATCTTGAGTTTATCAAGCAAAAGCGGAAGCATTGAGCCTTTTGTAACACCAAACGGCATAATCTCAAGAAAATAAGGTGCGCTTTTATATACATCGAGCAAGCCGTCATAACGGTCTGCAAGAATTTTCTGATACTTGTCAAGCTCATCGGGTTCGCCTGCAAGAAGAATTTTGTTGATATCAAATCTTACAGATGAGATAAAATCGTCAACAACAACCATTTCAGCCTTGATAACGTCCCTTTCAACATAGGTATAGTCGTTCACCTTATTATCCGAAATGATTCGCCTGTCATCGTATGTGTTGATTGTAATGTTTGAATCTTTCAAAACATTCACGATGTCTGGAAGATATTCAAGCGGAAACAACTTGCTCACCATAGTTTCGCCTGTTTCGCAATTGATAATCCTGCCGCCGTTGAACGCCATAATAAAACCGCCGAAACGGTCAAGCATAAGATCTTTTGCTATCGGCATAATTCCTACGGGATGTCTGCCTGACGCAAGAATAATTTTCTTGCCCTGCTTCTGCGCCTCCATAAGAGCATATCTTGTACGGGGAGTAATCTCCTTTTGGGAGTTTGTCAGCGTACCGTCAATGTCAAGCGCTATTAATTTGTAATCCATGAAACCACCCTTAACATATCAATTTCTAAACACAATCAGTATGTTACGGTCAAATTTGACCGTATAAAATATACCACAAATCGCCCAAAAATGCAACTAAAAAGCCGATTTTAGCCCATATAAAAGCTATTTTCACCATTTTTCCGCTTTGTCCTTTTCGCCAACAAAAAACGGACGAAAAGAGAATTTTCCTTTCGTCCGAAATTAAATATATTCAGCTTTTATTTATTCTTCCGATTTTGTATCGTTGTCGGATTCAGTCTTTTGCTGTAATTTTTCCTTCTGCAAACGGTCTATAATTTCGTTGATGTCGCTGTCCTTCAGTGATTTGTCATGTCCCGTAAGTATTCGTATTATAACGACAAGCTCATCAATGAATATCAGCAGCAGCGCCGCAATAAAAATCAGCAGTCCCCACGGTGAGAAGAAAAGGTTGTACAATGTGTCAATGAATCCGAGCTTGCACACCATAATATAAAGCACATCTTCGGTTGAAATTTCCGGGTCGGGAGCATCGTTTGCAATGCCCTTTGTCTGTAGCTTATATGTGCCGTCAGCTGTTTTATACGGTGCAACTACAACCTTATGAGTCACGAGAAGTCCCTCGGTCTGCCCACTGCCACGATAGGTGATAATATCGCCGACCTTGAGGGCGGTCGGATTGTCAACGCTCTTTCCGAGAATAACATCGCCGATCATAAGCTCGGGCTGCATACTGCCCGTTGAAACTCGTAGCACGGAATATCCGAAAAGCGAAGGTGTTTTTCCGTTCACCTTTGAACCCATAAACACAATTACGGTCAGCACAAGTATTGCAAGCACTCCCCAGCAAATTATATTTTTAATTATCCGCAGGGTTTTATGTAGCTTTGATTCATGCCTTTTCTTTATTCTATTTTTTGATTTGGGGTGTTCGGTTGTTACAGATGTCACTTCAACCGCATTTTCAACATCGTTATTTTTATCCATAAATTCCTCCACGGTGTGCCACCGTTCTCAGTTCGTGAAGACAGTTTGTTAAATTCAAAACACATTTCGCCCGAGCGTTGTTTTGTGGTTTGCGTAATTATTCGTGGCGGTGTGCCACTGTCCCCAGTTCGTGTCAGTAGGGGCGGTCATTGGCCGCCCGCCTTGATGAAATTATTTGTTTATCCACATAGCTTTTGATATGCTAAAAGTAGTGTACAATATGTTCATACACATATGTTTTGATATAGTATAAATCATGCATCCAAATTTGCACGAAATTGCGTGCAATCGTGTGCAATGCATACGAACCGGAGACCTGACACAAACTATTTGTTTATTAACACATTATTTTATATAACAAAAATGCGTATATGTTCGTTTTGGTTTTACAACCAAAACGATTGGTAGCCTTGCGACCGCCGCCTGTGGCGGATAAAGGGAGCAAAGCGCTGTCTGAAATAACGAGCAAAAGGCAGTACATTTATGTACAACGCATTGCGGCTATATTTCAGACGGGAGAACACGGTTCGCCGCTACAGTATAACAATTACATTGTGGCATTTATAAAATATGTTTTACATATAATTTGTGCGGTTACTTGCGGGCGTCCGATGAACGCCCCTACAGAATAACAGCAACTTTGCAACATTTATCGGATTTTGTTGCAAATACTATATATTTTTTCTACCCTTGCTTGCGGGCGGATTTTATTCTCTGCTACCGATTATAAATTATAATAAAAAAGGGCTGTAAAAACAACCCTTTTGTAAATTTAAAAATCTAAAATTTTAAAGTGAAATTTGCAGATCGCCAAGTGAATATTCAGCGTCGGATGCTGTATCGTTTTTGATATACCAATACACCTTTGTAACAACAGGATCGTTGTCGGCTTTGCCTTCAATCTTCATATTCGTAACAATCGGAATATACGAGCTTTTAACCGGTTTTTTGCTTACGGTAAGCTCACATTTTGCCGTTATTTTATCACCGTACGCACCCGTAGATGTAACAGTAACAGTAGTCTTGCCTGCCTTATTGGCAATAACCTTACCGTTATTATCAATTGTTGCGACACCAATGTTTGACGATGTGTAAGTCACCGTACCCTGTGCCTTTGCGCTTAAGTCAAATGTCTCACCTACTACAGCTTCTGCTCTAGAATAAAAACTTGAAATTCCGGCAGACGGATCTGACTGTTTCATAGCTGTAGATTCATTTTCTTTAAAAACATAAGTATTATTCTGAGCTGTAATTACTAAATCATTACCGAACCACTTTTTAGAATCACCAATACCAAGCCAAAGCTTCGCGTGGTCGTGTTCCGTAGAAATTGTAACATATGATATTTTATAATCTACATTATCATAATTAACAGACTTACCTTCAATGTATCCGCTAAGTTCTTTATCAGTAGGATCGGTATCTACATTCTTCCAAGTGTGCATAGTGTACTTCGTAGGGTCATCCACATTCGTAGCTATATACAAATTCTTCTTATTCACATTACTCGGTGTCTTGGTAACATAAGATGTTGTTTGTGAATCGGAGGTAAATCTCCTGTAGGTTCTGAGGGGGCTGTTCACACCGACAGAAAGTTTGTTAGTTTCCGAATTATTAAGGAACAAAGAAATTGACTGCGATGCAGTTCCCGTGTTCTTTACCTCTGTACAGAAATATTTTGTTTCATGGGCGGGAACAGTTGTCGAACCACTAAAATCAAACGGAACAGTATTATACTCACTGCCGTCAGGTTTTGAAGCAACATAAGTAACAGCAGTAATATTTTCTCCGTTGGTCACATTGTAATCTCCACGCCAAGAGAGGGATTCACCCTGTAGCACTCCAGGACGATTAAACCACGAAAAAGTCGTAGTTGTTCCACACAACAAACACAGTACAAGTCCGAGTACAATAACAAGTGTAAATTTAGATTTCTTCATGGTTTCACCTCCGTTGAATTTTTAATATGTGCTCCAGTCGCCACCATTGAAATCATTATTTACTGTAAACAAATTTTTACTTTTATCTATAGAAGTATTAAATTCATTATGGTGACCACCCAAAGCAGCTCTTGACAAATAAATAGTATCCTTATCTGTTGGAATACTCAGTTTCCAATAAGTTTTTCCGTCTTTAGTCACCTTAGTGCAATCAGACTTAAATGAATCATCGGTGCTGAATCTATAGGCAAGTACAGCACTATCATGGTCAAACCACGAGCAATTTCCGGTATAAACATATATATCTATGTTAGCAGTCTGACCTGGAGTATATGATGTCCAATAGCCGGTTGAACTTCCTCCGTTATTTGGAGAAGATGTTATAACATAACAATTATTATTGTAATCAATTGTTATATCAGAAGTCTTATTCCAAACATAGCCATTCCAATCTTTCGTTGGGAAATCGTTCAAATTTTTGCTCGGATCATATCTTACAAAAATTACTTGCTTCCATTGATTATTATCTAAAGCAAAGCTGTAATAATTGTCATAGTCAGTTTTAGATACTTCAAGCCATTTCTTATTGCCATTATCATCCCAAACATACGCTGCAAGTTTCGCCTTATCACCTGACCACAAGCCTCCATCATTAAGGTAAAATGTAACGCCTGTCTCCAACTCAAACTTAGCATACAGAGTGATTCCCTTGCTAACATTATTTAAGGTTATAAGTGAAACATCGTTGTTTTCAGTGGAATACGGTTTATTACAAGCCATGTCCGTATACCAACCGGCAAACTTGTAACCTTTTTTGGCAATAGCCTCAACTGTTACATTGTCGCCTTCCATAACAGGTTTAGATGAACTTTTACCTGCAGCTCTGTCCGCAACCTTTACAGTACCGGCTTCATCAACATTTTCGTTGTTGTACATCGCTTTGGCTTCTACCGTACACAAAGCCTTAAATCTTGCATACAATGCATATGTCTTTACATCAGAATATTGTATCGTCATCTTTTTAGAATAGACGCCGTTATCTAAGAAACAATCTTTAACCGCTATCGTCGGTTCTGGTGCAGTTTCACTCTTATACCAACCGATAAAAGCATAGCCGCTTTCAGGCTTAGCATAAAAAATTACTTCTCCGTTACGCTTTACCGTTGTTGTTACTTCAGACGCATAATTATTATTATCAAAAGATACATTACCGGCATCACCGGAAGGAGGATTGTTACCGTGCTGAGCGTATGCTTTTACGGTATAAGTATCAACTTTGAATTTCGCATACAACTTCTTGGAAGCCTCAACATTAGCCAATTCATATTTATCACTTGAATTCTCCGGTTTACTATTACAGTCTGCATCTGTGTACCAGCCGTCAAAAACATATCCGTCTTTAGCTTTTGCGTAATATGTAACTGTGCTGCCCTTAACAGCATTGAGTGTAATGTGTGTTCCATCGTTGGAATCTACAGTCGAGTTTTGGTTTCCACACTTAATTTCAACTGAGCCGCCATTTGTGTTTTCAGAAAGGCTTGCACCGTCATATGTTCTGACATAAGCCTCAAATGTCAACGACTCAACATAAACGGCTGTAAAGTTATAGTTACCTGAAGCTGTCGGGGTAAAAGAACCGTCGCTGCCAATGCCGTCTGCCACGGTACTTGTACCGCTGATTACCCAGTTTTTCAATACGAAACCTTTATTAGGATTTGCTATTAGCTGAACCTTTGTACCGGGGGTTACAGAAATTGTAGCACTTGTCAAACTATCATAACTAACTTTAGGTTCTCCTAAGGCAGTTCCTGCACCGTTAGTGCCTGCAGTAACAGTAATAGTAGCAGGTGGATCCCAATAACCTGTTGTAGCAGAAGTAACAACAAAATGCGTTGAATTGCCTCTGTTAGGAGCAGGAATTTTATATGTATTACCGTTATTTGTAAAAGAAAAAGTCATGTTGTTTGCCTTTTCCTTTGCAATATAACCGACCCATTTATTCTTGTCATTAGTAAATGGCATTCTAACTTTACTGTTAGTGTCATTTTTATCCGGAACCATATATACACTTGAAACATTGCCAGTAGCAGGGAGTACATCTGCGGTTTTGCTTGAAACACTGATTTCAATCACTTCGCCCCATGTACCGTATCCGGCATTACTGCTATTATGATTGCCATAGGCGGTGTAGTACATACTGTCGCCTGAATTGAGCGACTTCATATCAGTAGACCAAGTGACACTTCCCGAGGTGAACTTAACTATTGTATCGCCAGCGGCGGGTGTGTATTCACAGGAATATGTATGCGAATTCTCATTAAACTTCATCGTTACAGGAGTTTTGTCACCCTGCTGAAATGTTACACCCTTTGTCCAATTTTTTATATCTTCATTTACGGTACGGTCAACAAAATACACTTTATTGCCTTTTTTGTTCTGAGTTACAATATTAACACCAGATATTGAAACAGTTTTACCGGCATATTCAGTAGTCGCCTTATCATCCTGAAGCCACACTTTAATATTTATTGTTTTACTGCTTCCTTTATCAACCCTAAACAACTCGGTTGGTTCAGATTCAGGATTAACAACAAAATCGCTAAAAGCACGAACAGTCTCAGGAGTTTGATTGCCCTCTGCTTTACTGACAACATTTTTATTACTTGCCTCAGAACCGCATACAACCGTATTTTGAGTATCGGTATCTGTAATTGCCATTCTTACAAGGTTTCCTGAAACATCTGCACCACCTATAGTTATCTTAGGTACTTGATCAAGGTAAAACTCTGCATGATTCGCGTTAAAGGTTTTATCAACCTTTACATTAAATGAAAAGTCAATATAATTAACATTCTTATCGTTTACATCCGCACATCTGTAAGAATTAGCACCAAAATCAGAAACATCCGATTTCTTTATCGGGAAAAATATATTTTCACCGTCAGCACTTGAAGCCGAAGCAAGATGCACTCCACCCGCAGCACGGAAATATTTAGTCAAGTCAATGGTTTTGCCTGAATAACCATTACCACTGCCAATATCGGCATTAGTATAAACATAGTTGTCAATTTTTGCGCCCTCAGCTTTAATTGTGATTGTTGAAATAGTTTCAACCCAAGCCGAAACGGACACAACCGATATGGCAAGTACTTCAACAAGTGCCACCATAGTGAGTATAAAACCTTTTCTTGTTTTTTTATTCTTGCCAAATGCAAGTCTGTTTTTCAAATACTCCCTTAAAAGAGCAAGTCTTTCTCTCATCGTGACACCTCCTTAATGTGTTAATCAATTAATTTTCCCAATTGCCTACTTTTATTATTTTGCCAGATCCTTCATTTACCAATTCATAGGATATGTTATAAGAACTGCCACCTTCACGCACTACAAATGTATGCTGAATGTTATCAGGCACATCATATCCGCATTTTTTTGTATCTGTATCAGAAATATACAAATCAAATCTTACAAGCTTCGAACCGGCTTTAACACTTGTCCTATTTAGTTTACACTTATCTCCGCTGCTCTCCGGTTTCATTGCATAAGCGGTTTCATTACCGTGTGTATCGCTAAATACGGCTTTTAGTACAAAAACATTCTGACTAAGCAGATTTCTCAGACCTCCGCCGCCGTTATACCAATTATAATCATTAAACCATAATTTGTTATCAATTACGATATCCGCCTCTGCATATGCATCTCCGGTTGTCGGCTGTTGTTCGGTTGTAGTCGGTTCAACACTGCCACCTGAACTGTTGGGATACTTTGTACCCCAATATCCGATACAGGGGGCAACATTTTCAGCAACAGTAGGGGTATCGCCGTAACCGTTACCGTGTACGGCATAATAGGTATTTTCTTTATTTCCGGTTGCAGTTCCGTCATCTGTGCGGTATGTCTGAAGACCGTGTTCTTTATTTATTTGATGTGACCAATTAAACGCTTTTTCACCTTTGCCACTATTATTTGCTTTAATCCAATCATTTACTTCAGCTGTTGTATGCCATACATTATATATTCTGCCTACCTCAACCTCATTAGTTCCGTCAAGCTTAATTTTCTCTTTTACTTTACTATATCGCATAAAAGATATGTTTGTTATTTTATCCTTTGGCAGATAAGCTATCCATTCAATAGGTTGTGGTTTTCCCTCAGCATTAACCTTAGTCTTTGACGCACTCATTACTACTGACTTTGGATTTTGAAAGTTTTCGTCATAATAGGTCATAACAAGGAAACATCCGGCATTGCCAACCCACATGAGTTCCGTATTTTCGTCATTGTCAGCATCACCTTTTGTTTTGTCAACGAAAGTAACATATTCCATATCTTTCCAGTTACTTTCAAGTTCAACTGTAATTGACACATTCTGACCCTCGTAAGCGTCACAGTTCTCTCCGGTTGCCTCAAGCCAAGCAACCATGGTTATGTTTTGGGATTTAAGACCGTCAAGAGTAAAAAGAGGAGCACCTGTACCGAAATAGTAGTCGGAAAATGACCTGCCCTTTGCTTGAGTGGTTGTTGCCGAGCCGAGCGAATTAACAGAGCTTACTGCCTGACATTCGTCAGCGTAGCTGTCAATAATTGCAGTGGGATCAATAACGGTCGAAGCCTCAGCACTGTTTCTGATGAATGCAATCCTTATTGGGCAAGGATTCTGATATGCCAGATATGTCAATGGCTTTTTGTTGCCGTCAACAGTAATATGTGTTGCACCGTCATAAACTTCTGTCTTTTTTGTATATTTATTTGTTACCTCAACTTTGTAACTTTTTACATATACCTCAACCTGACCGCCTGTTTGACCGGTAAGGGTAAAATCGCTGTATATGTATCCGTTATTTTTATCTCCTACTGTGCCTTCACGAAATTTCATTTCGCTTGTGTCAACGCTTTGTCCTTCAACGCCGTATCCGCGATCTACAGGAAAAAACATATTACGACCGTCAACACTTGATGCTTCTTTCAGCTTTGCGTCCTTTACGGTGATTGTATTTCTTATTTCTTCACCCTTATTAACTCTCATTCCGGCAGCAGATTCAAGAGAAAAGGGATCTGAATCAATAGTTGCCGTATCTCTTATTGTGAACCATGAAAAGGTAGATACTGCGAAAATACTTAAAACAAGAAAAAGAGCAACATATGAAGTCGTGACCTTTTTTGTGTTATTCAGTCTTGAGTCAACTAAACCGTTGAGAAAGTCACAAAACTTATCTTTCAACTTCATCAAAAATTCCCCTTTCCTACTTTAAATAAAATCAACTTTCTTTTGTCAATACAAGATTAACTTTAAACTTTCCGTTTACAAGAGCAAGTCTTGCCTCTGCGTCTTCGCCCTCAATCCACATATTACAGGTTACCATAGCGCCGTAGTCGCCGTAGTATGGATCGGTATCGGTATCTGAGGACTTTTTAAGTTGTGCAATGTTTTGGTTTTGACCAAGCTCATAGGTAAATTTTCCGCCGTCAAAACCATCATTATTCACAACAAACGCCTTATCAACATCAGTACTGCTGACTGTGTGTTGTACTCTATTCGTGTCATAGTATACATGACTGTACGATTCTCCGCTTGGCATATCGTCTGACAAAGTGTACTCGTCAGTCGTCTGCTCCAACAAGATATTCGGAGCCGGCAACCACAGGAGCTTTTTTAAAGGAGGAGCGGATTTATAGTCAACAACCGAAAATCTTACTGCACCAACTACGGAATCTCTTGAAAAATTACCGTACTTGCTTTGATTTTTAATGCCCGTACCGTCTTGAGTTGTGAGTTGAGGAGCATCCGGTTTTATTGTTGATTTTTTGCCTATTGATATATTATACTGCGATTTTGAACGAATGTAAAGGTCAAATGACAAATAATGCTCATTTGCAGTAGGCTCACTCCACTCTGCTTTTGTATCAACATGGGCTTGACCGCCTGATTGAATCAAAGCCGGTTTTCTAAAAAATGTGCCGTCACCGGTTATTTCGGTCAACTGAAGGTTCTCAAGAAATTTGCAATTAGTTTTATTAAGCGTAATATTACCCACTGTATATTTATCATTGGCAGGAGCAGGGGCACCGTGCCCAACAACAGCAATTTCAATACCGTCAGGTGCCTGACACTCAACCTCTATACCGTTGGCTTCGGCTGAACGCTTATCCGTAAACCACGCCTGAATGCCGCAAAAGCCGGCAAGTGCAACAGTGAACAGAACTATTAAATTTTTAGCAATCATTCTGCCCGTTTTTCTGTTGGGCGCAGTAGAGTTTTTCATTTTTGCCCCTTATTCTTTACCAAAGTAAACTGAAACAAATCCGTTTGCTTTCAGAGTTTTGTTATGGAAAACAGTTGTTTTTCTTTTGGTTGCATCTCTTACAATGTTTTCAAAATTCATCACAAACGGTCTGTCAACACCGGAGAATGTAATTACAATCGGCAGATTGCTCATACCTTTCAGCATTGAACACAAATCGTTAAATGCAACAGTAAGATCTGCCTGCTTTTTATAAACATTATATACGCTTGCGCTGCTCTGTGAAAAGCCTGCAAGCACAACACCCTTTTTACTTCTGCATATGCAAAGAGATCTTACGCTTTTCTGTGCGTTTATAAGCTCGTCTGCGATTGAAAGCTTGCCGAATTTTGCAAGCTCTTCGGCATATTTTGAAACAACTGCAACACTGCCGAAGCCGTAGTCACGAACGAACAAATCGCCTGTATCCTTGACAGATTTAATCTCATCCTTAGCAAGGCTGATTTTTTCGCTTGCTTTCTTTTCGGCTTTGCGAATTTCAGCCTGAGCCTCTTTTTTAACCTCGGCAACCTTGGCTTTCATACGCTTTTCACAAGCTTTTTCTGCAAGCTCAACCTTTTTGTCAACCGACTTATAAGCCTTTTTAAGCTCAGAAGCGTGAGCGGCATTGCTTGCGGCTGATGATTTAAGGTTGGCTTCCTTAATTTCAGCAAGTTCATTCTTGTGAGTTTCTTCTTTATCTGCAAGCTCTTTAAGATGCTTTTGCTCTGTTTCATTTGCCCTTGCGGCAAAATCTGCATTAAGCTTAGCTACATAAGTGTTATGTTCAACCTCTGCATCGTTGAATTTATTGTTAAGCGATTCAACCTCTGCCGAATGAGCGTCGTTCATCTGCTGTTTTTCTTCAGCAAAATCGGCATTCATTTTGTTGACTGTTTCCTTGTGCTGAACACGCTCATTCTGAAGTGTTTCCGTAAGATTTTCATTTTTCTCGGTTAGGTCGGTAATCCTGCGGTTATCCTCTTCAATCTGCGCATGGCACTTTTCAAGGTTTTCCGTAAGAGCCGTAATCTTTGCAAGCTGCTCGGCAACCTGAGTTTCAAGCTCTGCAATATGAGCCTTCTGCTCGGCGATAACAGTTTCCTGCTCTTTCACCTTTGTCTGCAAACGAGCATTCTCCTGCACAAGCACGAGAATTCTGTTATTTAATTCTACTATTTTTTTATTGAGTGTGTCAATAGTCTGATTGAGTTCATCAATCGTTTTATTCAACTCTTCAATAGTATCTTTTAACTGCTGATTTTCTTCCTCAAGCTCGGCAATCCTCTTTTCTGCCTCCATCAACTTGAGTTTTGTCTGCTGGAGTTCAGCCTTAACCTCTTCAAGTTGGTCTTCAAGAGCAGAAACCCTGCCCCTAAGAGTGAGAATCTGCTGTTCTTTCTGATCAATTATAACCTTTAAATTCTTGATTTCATTCGTGAGGTCAAGAATTTTCTTTTCGCGTTCACGGATTTCACGAAGGCGGATTTCCATCTCCTCTTTACGAACAGCATCAAGCTGTGCCTGCATAACCGCCTCGCGGGTCTTCTGCGGCTTTGATTCTTCCTCGGCAATTCGTGCATTTTCAGCGTCGTACTGTTCCTTAAGGATTGAACGAAGTCCCGGGTTTGTAGCAATAGACATCATAAAATGCTGGAATCCCATCGCAAAGTAAACATCCTGCTGAACAGTATCTGTCATTTTGCCGTTGTATTCCTCGCTTACAACCTCAAAGCCTTTACGCTTGTAGCTGTCGAGAAAGTTCCACAGCTCAACCACCCTTTTAAAGTTGGGGTTCTTTTTTAGAAGGTTGGTCTGCATGAGCGGAGGACGAACCTCAGGCTCTTTTGAGATTTCCTTAATCAACTGAGTGTTTAAAAACTCATTAAGGGTTGTTCTGATTCTTCTGATTCGGTCAAAGTCCGAAAGCTGAGAAACATCAAGAACATCAAGGTCATCTGCAAGAGTTTCGTGAGATTCATTTATATAGTTAAGATTAAAATCTACTTTTTTCTCATTAAAATCAATGTGGCGAACCATAGAAATTTTATTATAGCTGTCGTTCGGCACATCTTTCATTTTTGAATATTTATCGTCAACAAAATGAAGCGCTTTGCGAATCAGCGTCATAAGCACACGGTTTTCATAAATAGCAAAGCTTTCTTCGCGCTCAATCGTGAGGATTTTGTTAGGCGTTACCATATCACCCTCAACCTTGGCAATAAAGTTAGTGTGCTGCGAAAGGTGCTTAACAGACTCGGGGCCAATCTTTTTTGCAAGCTCAACTCTAACAACATTGTCAACCTGCTTAATAAAACGGCGCTGTTCGTCTATTGCTTTCTGAATGTACGGAAGTGTTTCCTCAATGGCAACAACCCATTCCATATCAATTACCTTTTCGTTGGTCTTACCGTCGAGCTTATCCTCGCCCTTATCGCCGTCCTTAAGGCCTTCTGTTATGTAATTGTAAGTAAAATCATTTTTCAGAATGTCCTGCATATACATATATGCTCTGAAATATTTACCAAAATCAGCCATTGATTTTTCTCCAATCAGATAGTTTTACCGCTAAAGGAACAAAGTCCTTTCACCAAGCAAAGGGCGAACAGAGTTCGCCCTGAATTGCTAAAATTATACAAGCTTCTTGAGCATACGGAGATAATCCTTGCTCTCAGTCATATTTTCTTCGCCGAAAAGCTCGTCAATATACGCACAAAGGCCATCTATTTCATCACGAATGTATGAAAGATTGAGTGACTCAAATTTTCTAAATACCTTGCGGGCAAGAACATAGTCAAGACCGTCAAGCTCTGTACCGCCTGTTCCGACATAAGCAGGAACAAAGTCACGAAGCTGCTTTACAATACGGTTACCAAAAGCTATGCGGAAATGCTCAATAACATAATCATCCAGAAGGGCAATCTTTTTGAGGTTCTCTTCCGAAACAACAAATTGAACCTTAGCGGCATTGAGGATGTACTCAAAATGTTTGTATGAAATGTATACAGAGTCTGTGAGAGGTGCGTCAAAAGGAACACCCTTTGTGTCGATGTTAATCGGCATAGCACGGTCATAAACCTTATCTGTGATAGCAAATGTCGAGTCATCGTTATTCGCAGTACCGATGTACCACATATTCGGCGGAATTTTGAGCTGACCGTTCACGATATGCTTCGGGTCAGACGGCCAAGAGTTCGGGATGATATCAACAACCCACTCATCTCTTGACGGCATTTCAAGAATTGAAAGCATCTCGGCAAAGTAATACTCAACTCGAGCGATATTCATCTCATCGAGGATTACCGCATAGATGTTTTCGTTATACGATGCCTCATACATTGCACGGAGAAGCTCGGTTTCGTTGAACTTCTTTGTAAATTCGTTGAAGTAACCGAAAAGCTCTGTTCTGTCGCGCCATGACGGCTGAACGGAAGCAACGATTGAAGGATTGTTTACAAACTTACCAAAGGCGTAAGCAAGTGAAGTTTTACCTGTACCTGAAATACCCTGAAGGATAATAAGTCTGGTAGAAGCAAACGCAGCAACAAAAAGTCTGATAAGCTTAATATCGTAGTAAAGACCAAGCTGTGAACAAGCAAAGAGTCTGAAACGCTCACAGAACTCGGGAAGTGTGATATCGTTGTCATAAACCGGCGGAACATAATCTGCCCAAAGCTGGTCGATTTCCGTAAGTTTGTAGAAACGGCTTTCGCCTGTGTCCTCTTCTTCGCCGTTGTTGAGTGACTCGATTTCTTCGCCTGTAAGCTCTGAAATCTCGTTGGGGTTAAGACCAATCTGTGAAACCTTCATAGAGAGAATCTTATCCTTTTCAAGGTTGAGTCTCATAACCTCTTTGTTGAGTGCCTGAACCTCTTTAACAAGAGAATCTGTATCTTTTCTTCTTCTGTGCGAACGAATAAACTTTTTTACAGCGACGACAATGAGCCATACGCAAAGTGCAAGCACAGCTACCAGAAGCACAATGGCAATAATCGCAATTACCCATGCGAGGCCGCCAAGCTCCGTGGTATAGGCATTAATAATGTTTACATAAGCGGAAAAATCAAAGGCATTGCCTACTCCGCCAAATAACCCGGTGATTATTGACCATAATGAGCCAAAAAACTGACCGAGAAATTCAAAAAGAAATTTAAATACTGTATCCACGGTACTTCGTCTCCTTAAAAAAATCTACTCTCATCTTTTGTGTAAGAACACATTTCTAAATTCCTATCTGAAATCTGTCATAAAGGACAGATTCTTCAAGGCGGGCGGCCGATGACCGCCCCTACAGTATGTAACTGTATTTCTTTCTCAGCTTTGATACTGAGAAAGAAATATACCGTTACGATAAACGCTATGAATGCGTTAGGGACAAATTTGTCATAACTTAATCGGAATTATCAGCGGAATTATTGCCGTCAGCAGGTGTTTGTACTTCGGGCTCATTTTCCGCCTTGTCCTGATTTTCTCCGACGGAGGCAAGATATTCCTCAATAGCTCTCTTTTTCTGTTCTTCGGTAAGCTCGGCGGAATCAACCGCAAGCTTTGCCTGTTCAAGAGTTTTTTCCTTATTGTAGGCAAGCAGGTTGAGAACAACACGAACCGCTTCATAAACAAAGAAAATAATCATCGGAAGCAGAACGCAGAGGAAAAATCCAAGCTGAGTTCTGATAAAGCTTAAAAAGTTACCCACGCCGCCAATCCTCGTACCTGTGTATTTGGCAACAATAGTTGAAGAGGTTTGAAGATCCTTATCGGGCTCCGGGTTGGTTTTCTTGTTGTCGCCCTGTGTTCTGTAGTAGGTAATGTTGTCATCCTTAATAACCTCTACAATTCGGTGGGTGTTAAGAACGGACTCACCGTTGACTGTGATTGGGAATGTAACAATGTCACCTTTCTGATATTCATATGAAGGGTCATTTGTAACATCACTGAAAATTAAATCACCAACGTTAATTGTGTCCTCCATTGAATCAGTCTGAACGCTGAGGGGTGCAACACCGAAAATATTGGGGACCCCTGATGATTTGGAAGTTAGTGACAATGTAACGATTAAAACCGACACTGCCAGAATCAAAATCACAATAATGTCAATTATTATGTTTACTATTCTTTTTACAACTTTTTTCATAAGGGGTCTCCATTGCATTTAGATTTTTGCGATAAATTTACGAATTAGGGGTTTGCCTTGCTGAATGTAAGGTTGATATTGTTAAGTGTGATTGCATTTTCATCAAGACACTGTGGGTCAGTACCTTCGTACCAAACAACGAGTTTGTAGCCTTTGATATCCCCAGGTTTAAATGTTGTAAGAGATGCATTCTTTGTTGTTGTTGTAACATTTGATTTACCTGAATGCTCATAAACATCTGTTGAACCGCTCTTAAGCTGTAATGCATCGTCATCATCAGCTTTACCGTAAACGAATACTTTCTTACCAGTCTCATCGAGAATAGCTACACGGATAAAGTCTTCATGTTTATCACCATCGTTAGCAATATTAAGATTCCAGTTTACAGACAAAGCTTCAGCGCCTGTATCAGCCTTATAGTAAAGCTGGAAAGGTTTCTCAACAACATAACTAGTAGGTGAGCTAAGCTTTTCGATACTGTTTTCAGCTTCACCTTCTGCGTTGTATGAAGGAGCTAATGCTGTGAACCATGTCTTTAAATCTGTTGATGATGCAGGCTCAAGTGTTTGAGCACCATCTTCAGTGTAATCAATCTGTGTTTTCCAGCCTGTGGAAGTTGCTGAACCGTCTAATCCCTTTCTGATAAGAAGGTTACTTTTCTGAATTGTCTGAACTGTCAAGTTGTTAGCTTTTGCTGTTGTTGATGTTGAGAACCAAGCAAATGTTGCTGTACCAAGTGCGAGCATTGCCACGAGGAGCATTGCTACGGAAGAGATTAATAATTTCTTCCTTGATGTTGTTTTCATAGAGAAATTCCTCCTAAATAAAATAATTTTTTGTCCCTAAAACACCATAGGGATTTTTTGCTATATCAGTGCCGAGGCACATAATACCAAGTTTATAATTTCGTCATACCGTAGCGGCGATCAGTGATCGCCATTCGTTTCCGACGGAAACGACCAAGTATTAACATTTTCGTTTCGTCCCAAGTTTACACTTGTGACGACTGGCGGTCACTGACCGCCGCTACAATCACCACTCACAAAAATATTTGTCCAATGCCCATTTTTGTGGGTTGTTGTCTATGTATTTACAAATTTCTTTATAATCTTTTTCATTCCGTATGATGTGGTCATAATACGATTTTTGCCACACCGAATAACCGACTTGTTTGGTGACAATGGATTTTAAATGCCTTACGATTTGCGATATTGACGGAGAAAACGAATCTTCCACACCAGACGCTGACAAAAACAAAACAAAATGTATATGATTTGGCATTACAACATATTTATCTAATTCAACCAAACCTTTATAAGCTGACTCAATGCTGTGAATCGTTTTATCAACGATCCTTCCGACATCATTGAGTAATACCCCTGATTTGTCATTATCAAATGCAAGACATTCGCTATCTACTCTGCCAAACAAGCACCTATGGTCTTTTGCGCATACCGTTATGAAATATGCACCGCCTTGTGAATAATTAAAATTTTCAAGCCTGTTTCGTTTGCGTAAAAAACATTTTTTATAAACCATAACCGTTGTTTCTCGTCGTCCCAAGTTTACACTTGTGACGATTGGCGGTCACTGACCGCCGCTACTTTGCTGTGGATTCTTCATCGTCACGAACCGAGAACAGCATTCTCATTCTTACATGACCGTTTCGGATATCGTCGATACATTCGGGGTCGTTACCCTCAATCCAAATTACGATTGTGTATTTGTCAATATCGCCAACCTTGAATTTTTCGGTTGATGTTTTATAAACTTCCTTATCGCTTACAAACTTTGTACAATCGGTTTCGGCTTTGCTTCTGTCTTTGTACTGACCTTTGCCGTAAATTGAGCTCTTGCCGTTTTTGTAAATCATAACTCGGGTTGCTTCATCTGCCGACTTAGCCGCACCTGTGATTTCAAGCACTGCATCATAGTCAAGCTCAACCTCTCCGTTATTTTTACAATAGAAAGTATAAGCAACATAGTTTTTGCCGTTGTGCGCACCGTCCTTGCTTGTGTCAAGGTCAACAGGAAGCCATGCATATGTAATGTTTGTAACATCCTTAACCTGCTCCGCAGTAAGTGAAGCGCACTGAGTTTTGAAGTCAGCGTCTTCGCTAAGCACGATACCTTTTTTTACGGCAGGAGAATCAATGCTGATAATCAAGTCGCCCCATTGCGTTACAAGCGTTGAAACAATGAACAGAATAAGAAGAATGATTATGCAGACCGAAAGGATAATACTCAAAAGCCGTCTGCGCTTTTTGTATTTTACAATCTCGATTGAATCATTTTTCACATGAAAATGTTCAATCTCGGCATCTGCCATTTTCTTATCATTTAAGCGACTTAACTCCTCGGGAGTAATCGGTTGTTCAATTTTTGGTTTCTTTTTTCCGAACAAGTTTTTCTCTCCCCTCAAAGTTGTATCCGTTTAACTGTCGGATTGTGCGTATTTCATTAACCCATAATTTTTCTCCTGTCTGAAATCTGCGTTGAATGACAGTTCCTCCAGGGCGGGCGGCCGATGACCGCCCCTACGGGATCTTGTTTAATTATGATATTGGTTTATTGTCCTTATCGCATCCGACAAAGCCAAGCTGTACAGAAAGCTGTGCATCCTGAACATCGTCATCACACTCGGGGTCGTTACCCTCAATCCAAAGACGAACTGTTACCTTAACAGGTTCGAGCTGATTAAGATGGAAAAGTCTTGTGTTGTTTGAGTAAACCATTGAACCTGACGGCAAATCAAAGGTTGTCTGTCCGTTTACGGGAGTGCTTCTGTTCGGCTCATAAATTGTTGTGCCGTTGCCTGCTCCCTCGGCTGTGAAATCAACTCTCGCACAATTTACTACATCAGCCTTTGCCCCGGTTGATTCTGTCGATACCTTTGTACCGTCATCAGCGCCTGCTTTTGTGCTTTCGGTTGTGAGGTGAACCCACATTTCCTCAGTCGCAATGAAGTAGCATTCAAACTCAAGGTAGCTGTGCTTGTTAGGCTCTCTGACTGTGCCACGCTGATTGGTGAACTCTGTACCCTCTCTTGTTGTAACAGGGTCAAGTACCGTATCTTCAAGGCTTGAACCGTGCTTTTTAAGGTAATCGTCAATCATCTCGTTCGTGATTACCTTGCCGTATTTTTCAAGGTCTTTGCCGTGGTTTTCCATACTTACTTTAAGTTGTGCGGCAAGGCTGATATTGAGGTCAAGCTTGTCCACACCTGCAAATGTATTTACCGTGAACCACGCAACCGTTGCTGTTGTCATTGAAAGAAGGGTTATGATTGCAACAAAAACAATCAGCCTTTTTCTCTTTTTAAATGGAACTTTGTCGCTGACCATCTTATCAATAATCCTGTTAAAAAGGCCCATAAAAACCCTCTCCTCATAAAAATAATGCGCTAAAATGACACACCGCTGTACAAAATATAATAATATTCTATACCTCAAACGCACATTTTGCAATAATTATTTGTCCTCTGTCATTTTTTTTGGATGAATTCACAAGATTTTCACATTTCATTTGTGCATTCCTCTAAACTTTTCTTTTTCGATTATATTTTAACGGACTTAATCTGCTTGTCTTTTATTCATATTCTAACCTTTAAAATGATATAAAAAAACAAAAAATCCCCTTTAATTAAGGGGATTTTAGGTTTACAATAATAACAAACGACATTTAATTAAATTTGAGGCAAAAGTTACAACCGTGTAACTTATTTTGTTATATTGCTGTTTTTAATTATTTAATTTTGTTTTCTCACTATTTTGTACTCATCATAAAGTTGAAAGTAATGACAGGTGTCTGTGCTTCGGGTTAAAAACCTTGCCATTTCGTCCTCGTCAAGGTTGATATTGCAATAATCACCGAATTCGTCATCACTGACAAAGTTTGCACAAAATTCGCATTGGTCAGCCATTCTGCTCACCGTCCTTTTTGAGAAACTCATATTTATTGTAGGTGAACGGAACATAATTCTCGAGCTGATTGAAAACCTCTTCTTCGGTATCGGCAATCGTGTAGAGTCTGTTACAGGCATTGGTCATAAACTTTTCACTTACGGCATTGTCAAGCATTGCAAGCATTGAGTTATAGTAGCCTTTTACATTATATATAATGATAGGCTTTGTGTGTCTGTTAAGCTGCTTTAGTGTGAGAACCTCAAAAAATTCTTCAAAAGTCCCCATACCGCCGGCACAAATTACAAAAGCGTCCGCTTTATCTTCCATAATACCTTTGCGTTCACGCATTGTATCTGTTACAATAAGTTCGGAGCATTTGTCAAAAACAACACCCACATCAATAAAAAAATCGGGTGTAACTCCGATTGTGTGGCCACCTGCGCTGTATGCGCCTCGGGCAGATGCGCCCATAACACCGTATTTTCCCGCACCGAAAACAAGGTTGTAGCCCTTTTCGGCAATCTTTTTGCCGAGATGCTCGGCAGATTCGAGATAGATTTTGTCAATTTGCTCACTTGATGAGCCAAAAACGCATATATTCATACCTATTTATCCTTTCGCATTTGCGTTGTATTTTTTCTGATTTTACTCAAAACAACCGTCGGTTATCTGAACTTAGTTTGAAGATTGCGACAGATTGCAACCATCCGCAATTAGATTATACATCTCAAATACACGGCGGTCAAGCAGTCAGAACAACGGCAATGCACAATTTACACAGAATATATTTTTTCAAAACATTCAAAACATAAAAACTTATATTAATCATTTTATTCAACGGAGATTACATTATGTCTGCTACTTCTTCAAAACTCAAAAATCCGAACGATTCAGTTATGAATCAGCGCGTAATCAAGCTTGCGTGGCCGATATTTTTACAGCTGTTGCTCGGCATCTCACTCGGCTATGTTGACACGATTATGCTCTCGAACTACAACGAAACCGCCGTTGGTGCAATCGGCAACGCAAACCAGGTTCTCGGTTTTCTGACTCTTGCCTTTAACATTATATCAAGCGCAACGGGCATAATCGTCAGCCAGTACCTTGGAGCAGGTAAAAAGGAAAAGATGAATATGATTTACACGGTTGCGTTGTCATTCAACCTTGTGCTGAGTATTGTAATCAGCTTTGTTGTATTCATATTCAGTCGGAATCTGCTTGAGGCAATGCAGGTGCCTGCGGCAATGCTTGACGAATCGGATATGTATATGCGAATAGTCGGCGGTACAATCTTTACTCAGGCGCTTATTAATGCTTTTAACTCAATTTTTGCAAGCAATGGCAAAACCGTTTTCGGTATGATTATCGGTCTTGGAATGAACATTATCAATATCTGCGGAAATGCTCTTTTGCTCTACGGACCGCTTCAGGTTCTCGGACTCGGTGCGTCGGGTGCGGCTGTTTCCACATGCGGAAGCAGAGTTATTGCAGTAATTGCATCTGTTATATACTTCTACACGGTTATCAAAGGCAAGTTCAGCCTTAAATATCTTCGTCCGTTTCCGTATGATGTTCTCAAAAGCCTTCTTAAACTCGGCATTCCGACAGCAGGCGAGAACATTTCCTACGACTGTTCACAGCTGTTTTTACAGGCATTCATCAACACAATGGGTATCGTTGCAATCAACGCAAAAATCTACGCCAATATGCTTTCAATGTTCACATATATGATTGCTCTTGCCGCTGCAAATGCAACACAGATTATTGTCGGTCACAGCGTAGGCGCTCACGATTACGATTTTGCATACCGCAGGGTGCTGAAAACTTTGCGTTTCGGTATGATAATTTCAATCTCGGTTGCAATTGTAAACTGGTTGATTTCGCCTTTTACACTCGGACTTTTCACGGGTGATAAGGCTGTTATCGCACTCGGTTCATCGGTTATGTTCATTGCGATTATTCTTGAATTCGGCAGAACAACAAACCTTGTTATAATCAACAGTATGAAAGCCGCCGGCGATGTTAAATTCCCGACTGCACTCGCAATTTTTTCAATGTGGCTTTTGAGTGTCGGACTCGGCTGGCTGCTCGGAATTTATTTCGGAATGGGACTTACCGGAATTTGGATTGCCATGGCTGCCGATGAAATTTTCAGAGGCGTCGTTGTGTTTATCCGCTGGATAAAGGGCGGTTGGAGAGGCAAAAGGGTTGTGCTTGAAGATAAGACAAGTCCAACCGAAACGGCAGAAGTTACGGCTTAATCCGACAAAGAAATATGATACCATAAAATAAAGGAGATCAAAACTATGAATTTTGCGGAATACAATGTTAAGGACGCAAACCTTGAAGAAATGTTGCTTGCACTCAAGTCGCTTGATACGGTTGAGGCTGTCGCACTCGGCGGTTCTCGTTCAACAGGTGCAAGTGATGAAAATTCGGACTACGATATTTATGTTTACTGCACTGAAATTCCGACAGCCGAAACAAGAGAAAATCTCCTCGGAAAATACTGTTCGATTGCAGAATTCGGCAATCATTATTGGGAGAGCGAGGACAACACGGTTATGAATAACGGTGTTCCCGTTGACATAATCTACCGTGAAGTTGACAGGTTCGGTCGGTATATTGATACGGTAATCAAGGGTGGCAAGGCTTTTAACGGCTATACAACCGCATTTTGGCACAATATCAAGAACAGCAAGGTTCTTTTTGACAAGACAGGCACTTTCACAAAATTCAGAGATATGGCGCAGATTGATTTTCCGGAAAATCTCCGCAGTGCGATTATCAAAAACAACCGCAACCTTTTGAACGGAAAGCTTCCGTCATATGACAGGCAGATTAAAAAGGCTCAGGAGCGTGGCGATATCGTCAGCGTCAATCACAGAATCACCGCTTTTCTCGAAAGCTATTTTGATGTTATCTTCGCACTCAACCGTCAGACACACCCAGGTGAAAAAAGACAGGTTCAGCTCTGCAAAAAGTATTGCACCCTCTTGCCAAAGGATTTTGAAGAAAACATAAACGCTCTTATGAAGTCAATATCAGACGGCGGTTCATACGAAATCGTCACAGCAATGGTCAATAACCTTGATGAAATTCTTAATGATGAATTTAAGTGAATTTGATACACTATTATATACGGAAAAGGTTGTTACCAACAAATGGCAACAACCTTTCTTTGTATTGTAATTTCTCTCAGTATGAATATTTACAAATTATTTTATTATGTCAATTTATTGGTATGGCAGCTATATCTTTCCAATTATCCGGGAAACCCATACCCTCCAACACAAGTTTTGTATACGATTCACCTATATCTGAATTAAGCCTCGTTATCGCAGTATTTAATAGATTCAAAAAGTTCTCATAGTTAAATGTCGGTAATAAGTATTTCAGACAAATCAACACAGTGAACAAATCGTTTTTACTTTTCGGGTTATATTCAGAAATCTCATTATAAACATCTAATTTCTTGATAGATTTTTTGGTTTTGTAATTATAAAGTCTTTCGCCGTGTGCACAAACATTTCTGAACTTGGATAAAACATTTAACATTGACGATAGTTGATGCGGATAAATTGATGGGAATTCTTTTGCAACCTGTGATTGAAGTTTTTGATTTGAAAAATTATACATCTTTGACAGATTACCAAAAGTCAAAGTTTGCATAATAACCCATAATGGAACATTTTTATACTTAGTTTTATTATGATGAACATACTTATATCTTGATGAATGTCTAATAATGCCGTTAAGTATTGATATGAAGTTATTTACGTCGGTTTGATACTTTGAATAATTATAGTTATTTGCGTCAAGATAATCATTTTGTTTATCGCCGTATAATTCACAGAAAGAATATGAATATAACGATTTTATATGTTTTTCAATATGTATAAATTCATGTAAAAAAATCTCTCTCATATAATCGTCAAATTTATAAAGGTTAATAATCCCTTCAAATGATGCATCAGATTTGTAATCTCCGTTCTTTGCAATCTTAAATATATCTTTATATCCGGTAATCAAGGAATAATAACTATACCGTTTAAGTTCCGATTTAGCAATCTCATCATTTATAATGGATAATTTTTTCTGCTTTAATAAATCAATCTGTTCATCGTAAGATAAAAAATGTTTTTTTATTTCGCTCATAAAAAGAAAAACCCCCGTACCATAAGAGTACAGAGGTTTTTCGGTTGCAGACCCGCAGGTTACTACAACGCGATCACTAGTTAATAGTATAACCAAAAATGTGATTTTTGTCAACTAAAAAATAACTAGTAATAAAAGTTTATTCCATCTGTACAATAATTATGCAAATTATTTTTATTTATAATTAAGTTGATTAAGTTGCCGTACAATTTCGCAAACACAGACAGTAGTAAATGAAGTAATTATATCCCTATTTTTAGATAAAAAGCGCATGTGCCATATTATTATGACTATATAAATTGATACTCAATTATACATCTCATCAAAAATTTCTTTTGCCGTAACCGCATTGTCGGTTATGGCATTTTTTAATTCGGTGATATTGTCAAACTTTTTTTCGGGACGAATGAAATCAAGCAAACGGACATCGGCTGTCTGACCGTATATTTCACCGCCGTGAAAGTCAGGCATCCATGTTTCGCTCAAAAGCGTTGTTCCTCCCACCGTCGGCTTTACACCGATATTAGTCACACCGCAATAGACCTTTCCGTTTTCAAGCGTAACGGCAGACGCATAAACACCGTATTTCGGCACGGCAAGATTTTCGGGAAGTTTCTGATTGATTGTCGGAGTACCGAGTTCTCTGCCAAGTCTTTTTCCGTGAGTGATCACGGCAGAAAAGCCAAAATATGAACACAAAAGCTTGTTCGCACGACGAATGTTTCCCTCGCTCACAAGCGAGCGGATAAGTGTTGACGAAACAACATCGCCATCGTCACGCTCAGGCTCAATCACTTTAAGCTCCGTGCCGTTTTCGTCACAAAGCTTTTTGAGCAAATCGGTATCGCCTTCTCCGTTTTTTCCGAAACGATAGTTAAAACCGCAGACAACAAATTTTGCGTTGAGGTCGCCGAAAATAATTTTCTCAACAAAGTCCTTTGCAGACATATTCATCAGCTTTTTAAAGTCAGGACTGAAGGTATGTTCAATACCCAGGCTTTCAAGCGTTTTCAGCTTATCTTCCGTTGTCATAAGCGCACCCTTAGAAGATTTTCCGAGAACCTCCTTCGGGCTTTGAGCAAATGTAAAGCACACGGGCAAAAGTCCGTTTTTCTTCTGCTCAACAGCCGAGAGAATAACCCTTCGGTGTCCCTTGTGAAGTCCGTCAAAAAATCCGAGAGCAACGGCAGTATTCAATTTTTCGTGTTCTGAAACAGTAAAATTCTGCATATATATTTCCTATGATTAAATTAAATTTTACCGCTTTTCAAAAGTGCGGCAGTCTTTAAAACGGCAATCTGTGTTTTGGCGTCGGGAATCATATTGTTAAGCACCATTTCAACGGCTTTGTTGAGGGAGATTTTTTCAACATTCAAAAACTCACCCTCGTCAAGCTTTTGCTCACCCTGTGACTTTACCCGACAGGCATAAAGATGGATAATTTCCGAGGTGTATCCGGGAGACGGATACACCTGACCGAGAGAAATGTAGGAGTAACCCTCAAGTCCCGTTTCTTCAAGAAGCTCACGCTTTCCGTTTTCAAGCGGAGTAGAACCCTTTTCAAGCTTGCCGGCAGGAAGCTCAAGCACAACCTCCTTGTACGGATAGCGAAACTGCTTTACAAAAGAAAGGTTATTGTCCTCATCAAGAGCGGCAACGCATACTCCGCCCGGATGATTGACCACCTCCCTCTTTGACCTTTTACCGTCAGGAAGCTCCACTTCGTCAAGGACTATATGCAGAACTCTGCCGTCAAAAATTTTCTTGCTGTCAAGAGTTTTTTCAAAAAGCTCCATAATTATGCCTCCGTTTTAAAGATTGAATTATCGAAAGGAAAGGATTTTGTTATGACCGATTATAATGTTTTTCCCGATTACAAAACACGCAAGGAAATCATAAACGAGCTCTGCGACAGGTACAAGTTCATCAAGCATTGCTTTGCCGGAAAAAGCGTGTGCGGAAGAGGAATTGATGTTCTGCATATCGGCAACACCAAGAATCGTGTACTCTACTGCGGCGGTTTTCACGGCTCGGAGTACCTCACAATACTTGCCCTGTTGAAATTTTTTGAAGAATGTTGTGAGGCAATGGAAAGCGACAAAACTGTCGGCGGATGCAAAATCGGGAATTTTTTAAGCATTCGAGGTCTTACGATTGTGCCTTGCGTAAATCCCGACGGCACGGAAATTGCCTTGCATGGCAGTGACGCCGCATTCAAATACAAACCGCTTGTCGAAAAGGTCTGCACCGATACATATAAATGGCAGGCAAATGCCCGTGGAGTTGACATCAATCACAATTTCAATGCGGGTTGGTGCAGGCTTAAACAGCTTGAATTAAAGAACAATATCAAGTGTCCGGCGCCAACAAGATTCGGCGGCAATCATCCCGAAAGCGAACCCGAAACTAAAGCTCTGACAACACTTTGCCGCAATATTGACTTTGAACGGGCAATCGCTCTGCACAGTCAGGGACGGGAAATTTACTGCTCATTCGGCAGACACACACCCGTTCTGAGCTTTCGGCTTGCGTCAATGTTCTCACAGGCAAGCGGCTACAACATAGCCTTTCCCGAGGAGATTGCCACAGGCGGCGGCTTTAAGGATTGGTTCATCGAAAAATTCCGCCGACCTGCCCTCACCATAGAAATGGGACTCGGGAAAAATCCCCTCCCCCTCTCCGATTTTGAAGAAGAATACAAAATTCTGCAAAACATTCTCTGTCTCGGAGCGGTGGTTTAAATTATCTGATATAATTCAAGGGCAACCTCGGTTGCCCTTGTTTATTTTGTTATTTTTAATAACTTTGATTAATTTTTATCGTCCTCATCATCAAAAAATGAGATTGAGTTTACGATATTGTCAACAGCCTCGTCTGAAATTACATTCGGCTCGTCAAGATATTTTGATCTTTTTTCAATGCTGTCAATAGCCATCTGCATCTGCTCCTGGGGAGTTGACGGTTTTTTCGGAGCGTCGTAAATCTCGTTATCCTCGGGATTTGAGATGTTCACATACTCCTCTTTTTTAGGCTCTTCCTTAACCTCGGGTTCTTCCTCAGGCTCAACGATTGCAGGCTCATTGCCGTCATCGGGAACTTCAATTTCCTCTGTCACATCTTCCGCAGATTCCTCTTTTACGGGTTCTTCCGCTTTTTCGGCAGAGTCATCATTTTTTTTTGACTTGTCAACGCCAAAGTTCGGAGCATCGTAATTTTCGTCAATCTCCTCTGCGGCAGCCATAATTACCTCACCGGGAGCGTCAATCTGCTTTTCTCTTCTCGCCTCGGCAACAGCCTTGAGTTCATCAAGGTGATTTACAGGCTTTTCAACCTTTTCGCTGTCCTCATCAAAATAGATATCATACCATACGAGGAACACATAAATTGTCCAAACTCGTCTGCTGTTATCTTCTTTTCCGCTGAAGTGGCTGTCGAGCCATGAAACAAGAACATCTGTATTGAAGAATTTCTCGGCAGTTTTGCCCTTGAACTTTGTCTTTACAACATTATAATACTTCTCGTCACGGAGCCATACTCTTGTCGGTACAGGGAAACCGAGTTTTTCTTTTTCGGCAGTAGCCTCAGGCATATGGCGAACGGCAGCCTTACGCATTGCATACTTTGTGTTGTGCTTGTTGCAGCGCAGTTTTGTCGGGAGCGATGATGCAACCTTGAAAACCTCCTTATCGAGGAAAGGAACACGAAGTTCAAGCGAGTTAGCCATACTCATTCGGTCGGCTTTAAGAAGGATGTCGCCGACCATCCACATATTGATGTCGAGATACTGCATTTTTGTAACATCGTCATACTTACGGCAACGATAATAATATTTTCTTGTAAGATCCTGTGGGCGTGTTGCAATTGAAGGATCTTTCAAAAGCTCCTGCTTTTGCTTATAGTCATACATAAATGCGTTACCGATATAACGCTCCTCAAGCTTGTCACAGGCACGGATAAGATAATCTCTGCCCTTGATGTCGGGGAGCTTTCTGCAAATTGCTCTTATTGCCTTTCTGATGCAATGCGGAACAATTGTCTGATAAATTTTGAACACTCTCGGATCGTTGTAGCAAGTGTAACCGCCGAACAATTCGTCTGCGCCCTCACCCGAAAGGACAACCTTTACATAATGGCTTGCAAGACGGGATACAAAGTAAAGTGCGATACATGACGGATCTGCAAGCGGCTGGTCCATATGGTACTGAACAGTCGGAACAGCGTCCCAGAATTCTTCGCTTGAGATAAGGTGAGTGTGGTGTTCAACACCGATTTTTTCGCTGAGATTTTTTGCCCAGCTGATTTCGTTATATTTTTCGCCAAAGTCAAAGCCGACTGTAAATGTTTTCTGGTCGGCAAAATATGTTGAAACATAGCTTGAGTCAACACCGCTTGAAAGGAAACAACCAACCTCAACATCGGCAATTTTGTGAGCGTTTACGGAGTTTTCAAAAACCTTTTCAATCTTGTCAACAGCCTCTTCCTCTGTCATTTCTTCATCGGGATTAAAACGAGCCTCAAAGTAGCGGGTAGTTTCAACCTCGCCGTCCTTGTACCAGAGATAGTGACCGGGCATAAGGCAGTAAACACCCTCAAAGAAAGTTTCGGGCGGAACTGCATACTGGAATGAAAGGTACGAATCAAGTGCCTTTCTGTTGAATTTCTTTTCAAACTTAGGATATTCAAGAATACTCTTGATTTCACTTGCATAGACAAAGTCATTGCCTATCTGAGTGTAGTGCATCGGCTTAATGCCGAAAAAGTCACGGGCAATAAAAAGTGAATTATCCTTTGTGTTGTAGATAGCAAAGCCGAACATACCACGGAGTTTTGGGAGCATATCTTCTTTCCACTCTTCAAAGCCGTGAACAAGCACTTCACTGTCTGTATCTGTATAAAACTTATGACCTTTTGCGATAAGTTCTTTTCTCAAATCCTTGTAGTTATAAATTTCACCGTTGAATGTGAGAACAAGGCTTTTATCCTCATTGTATATAGGCTGATGACCTGCACCGAGGTCAATAATGGAAAGTCTGCGAAATCCCATGGAAATATTGTCGTCCGTAAAAAATCCGTCCGAGTCGGGACCACGGTGAGTGATAACCTCTGTCATATTTCTGATGACATCGGCTCTGTTTTCAACCTGTCCCATAAAGCCGGCTATGCCGCACATATCACAATTCCCCTTTCAAGGTAATTTTCAAAATTAACCGCATTAGACTAATGCCCTATTTTAAACATTTTATCACAATTTACTCCCAAATTCAACTGTTTGCAGGCATAAGTTTCAAATCAAAGCAACGCCCCTCAGCCTTTTTTATTCTTTAAGTATTCATCAAGCAAATCCGCTGCATATCTGCACAATTCAGGACACGGACGGGCGGCATAATATTTTTCTGTTCTCTCAGACGGAGTCGGGGTATCCTTTGCCTTTGCTCTCATACCTAAAAGGTCACGGCAAATGATTGAACCGTTGTCCTCTTTGAACTTTTCGGCAAGCTGCTGAACCTCGGTGTAGACACGCTTTTTGTCTGCATTATCCTTGCTGTCACTGTAACCCCTTGCAAGACCTAAAGCCATATACATTCCAGTAACAGTACCGCAGACCTCACGCATTCTGCCTATTCCGCCGCCAAACGGTGACGCCAGCATAAGAGCAGTCTGTTCATCAAATCCCAAATCGTCACAAAATGCAAGCAATACAGCCTGAGCGCAGTTGTAGCCCTGCATAAAATTATTCTTAGCAATTTCACCTTTTGTCATACCAATTTCTCCTTTTATAGGGTTATTTCATATAAGCAAAGTATAACACCGAGGTCAAAATACTGCAACGATTTTTTGCTTGTGAAAGAGATTGCCATATGTTATAATTTAGGGAGTTATGATGATAAATAAATCAATATTGCTTAACCGTAGCGGCGGTCAGTGACCGCCATTCGCTTTGGTTGCAAAACCAAAACGAACAAATATACATCTGCAATAAGCGTTTTAATCAATAACATACGATAAACAAATGGTTTGTATTTAATCGAACCGATTTTACAATCGTTTCGATTGGCGTTCACTGAACGCCGCTACTGTTTGTACAAACGGTAACAATGCTACGCTCGGGCAAAATATGTTGCGGATTTTTCAAACTGCCTGCACGAATAGGGAACGGCGCTACTGATTTGAGTCACAATTTCTCCCACAGATTTAATCAAATACGGTTGCTTTATTCGGCAGAATTGGTATAATAATTTACAGAACATAACTCATTAAAATTCAGACATTAAAGAAAAAGGTGATTAACATTGTCTTTTCCACAGGATAAAATAAGAAATTTCAGCATTATTGCTCACATTGACCACGGCAAAAGTACGCTTGCAGACAGAATTCTTGAGCAGACCAACTCCGTTTCCGAAAGGGATATGGAGGCGCAGCTGCTTGATGACATGGATCTTGAGCGTGAGCGCGGCATTACAATCAAGGCGAGGGCGGTAAGCGTTATCTACAAAGCCGATGACGGGGAAGAATATCTTTTTAACCTCATCGACACCCCCGGTCATGTTGACTTTAACTACGAGGTTTCCCGTTCACTGGCAGCTTGTGAGGGCGCTATTCTTGTTGTTGACGCATCACAGGGCATTGAGGCGCAGACTCTTGCAAACACATATCTTGCCGTTGACAGCGGACTTGAAATTGTTCCCGTTGTCAACAAAATTGATTTGCCGAGTGCCGACCCCGACAGGGTCATTCAGGAAATCGAAGATGTAATCGGTATTCCTGCCGAGGATGCTCCGAAAATTTCCGCAAAGGCAGGAATCAACATTCACGCAGTTCTTGAAAAGGTTGTTCACGATATTCCTGCTCCGACAGGCGACATCAACGCACCTCTGCGTGCATTGATTTTTGACAGCTACTACGACAGCTACAAGGGCGTAATTATATATGTAAGGCTCAAAGAAGGACAGATTCACCCGGGCGATGAATTCAAGCTTATGGCAACGGGCAGTGTGTTCAATGTTGTTGAGTGCGGACTTATGCACGCAACCGCCCCCGAAAAGACCGACGGTCTTTATGCAGGCGAGGTTGGCTACATCACGGGTTCAATCAAGACTCTTGCAGACGCAAAGGTCGGCGACACGGTTACACTCACATCAAATCCCGCAGAAGAACCGCTCCCCGGCTACCGTGAGGCACAGCCTATGGTTTTCTGCGGTATCTACCCTGTTGACGGCGCAAGATACGGCGACCTCAAAGATGCACTTGAAAAGCTTCAGCTTAACGATGCGGCTCTTTCGTTTGATCCCGAAACATCGGTTGCCCTCGGATTCGGTTTTCGTTGCGGATTTTTGGGACTGCTCCACATGGAAATCATTCAGGAGCGACTTGAAAGAGAATATCAGCTTGACCTCATCACAACCGCACCGAGTGTAATTTACAGAATCACACGCACAGACGGCACAGTTGAGATGATTGACAACCCGACAAACTACCCCGATCCGTCACTTATTCAAATGGCGGAAGAGCCTGTAACAGACGCTCACATTTATGCACCTAAGGAATATGTCGGCAATATTATGGAGCTTTGTCAGGACAGACGAGGAACTTTTGTCGATATGCAGTATATTGATGCCGACCGTGTTGATTTACACTATGTACTTCCGCTTGCCGAAATAATCTACGACTTTTTCGACACGCTCAAATCACGCACAAGAGGTTATGCATCATTCGACTATGAGCTTAAAGAATATGTTCAGAGCAACCTTGTTAAGCTCGATATTATGCTCAACGGCGAGGTTGTTGATGCACTTTCGTTCATCATTCACGCCGACAAGGCATATTCAAGGGCAAGAAAGATGGCTGAGAAGTTAAAGGAAAAGATTCCGAGACAGCTCTTTGAAATTCCGATTCAGGCTTGCATCGGCGGTAAAATTATTGCCAGAGAAACCGTAAAGGCTATGCGTAAGGATGTACTTGCCAAGTGCTACGGCGGTGATATTTCCCGTAAGAAAAAACTCCTTGAAAAGCAAAAAGAAGGTAAAAAGCGTATGCGCCAGCTCGGTTCTGTTGAAGTTCCGCAGGAGGCATTTATGGCGGTTCTCAAGCTTGATACGGATTAACGGTGAAGATATGAAAGAACTTGCTATGTTTTACAACTTTTCGAACGAAAGACTTCGCAAGGCAAAGTTTGCACTTATGCCGTTGAAAATTCAGGTTAAAAAGGTTGAAAAAGAAGATTTCAATCAGCCTATCGGTTTCCTTGCAGGCATCAAAGGCATTGAGCCTGCGGCAGAAAAGTTTGACGGTGACGGCTTTGACGAAGAAATGATTGTCATGCACAATTTCACGAATAAAACGATTGACTCGCTAATCAGAGCGCTGAACAAATGCGGTGTTGGACGAGTTCCGCTCAAGGCGGTTATCACTCCCACAAGCAAAGATTGGGACAGTCTGACGCTTATCAAAGCACTTAAAGCCGACCATGAGGAAATGCTTAAAAAATTGAAAACGAAAAGTTGAAAATGAAAAATGAAAGTCGGGAAGACAGTTTGCAAAATGCAAAACAATGTCTTCCCGACTGTTTTTATTTATATGAAATTACCGCCGCATTATTACAATCAATTTTTAAGAATTTTCTCAATCAATTGTGCAACACCATCGTTATTATTTGACTGGATTACAATATCGGCACGGTCAAGGCATTTTTGACTTGCGTTTTCAACAGCCGCACCAAGTCCCGACTCGGCAATCATGTCGGCATCATTATCGGCATTTCCGCAGGCGCAGACATTTTCCATGCCGATATTCAAAAAGTCACACAAACGCAGGAGTGCCTTCGCCTTTGATGCCTCTGCCGACATAATCTCAACAAAATGGTCGGTTGAAGTCGTAATTTCAACGCTGTTGCAAGCCTTTTCGATACTGCTCCACAGCCTGTTGCGAAGCTTTTCGTCCGTACTTATAATGCTGATGAGGTCAAGCTCATTTCTATGCTTGCTCAAAAAGCTTCTCATATCGACAATCTTGCCATGGCATGAACGGGTGTATTCAAAATATTCAGGTTCACAGCCGTAGTCAAGCGGTCTATGCACATATCTGACATCGGCATATGTAAATCCGTCAATAAATCCCTCAAGAATAACATCGTCATTACGCACAGCACCGAGAATTTTCAACACATCATCGGGTAAAATCAGCGAACGGTGAACCGTTTTACCGCACTTGCTTATTACAGCGCCGTTCGAGGTAATCGCATAGTCCAGACCGACAATGTTCATCACGCTGTCGGGCATCATAACGAACGGTCTGCCGCTTGCCGCAACAACGGTTATTCCGCTTTTGATCGCAGATTCAATGGCAGTTTGCGTTCGTTTGCTCAAGGTGTCGCTGTCGGCAAGAGTTGTGCCGTCAAGGTCAAGTGCAATCAGCTTTATATCTTTCATCTTATCCATACAAATCCCTCTGTCAGATTTTCTTTGGGCAAAATCCGTTCATACAGCATTCTTCACATTTTGCCTTTCTTGCGGTGCAGACTGCTCTGCCGTGCAGAACAAGTCGGTGACAAAAATCATTGCTTTCATCGGGCGGCAAAAGCTCACGCAATGCAAATTCAATCTTTTTCTGATCTTTCAAATCGTGAAGTCCGAGCCTTCTTGTAATGCGTATGCAATGTGTATCAACCACAACCGCAGGCTGACCGAAAATGTCACCGCACACAAGATTTGCGGTTTTTCTGCCGATTCCGGGGAGTTTTGTCAAATCGTCAATATTATCGGGAACGACACCGCCAAAATCGTCACAAAGCATTCTTGCCATTTCAACAATATCTTTTGATTTGGTTTTATAAAGTCCGCAGCTTTTTATATACTCAGCAACTTCTTCGGGAGTTGAGTCGGCAAAATCCTGAGCCGTTTTGAACCTGTCAAACAACGAAGGAGTGACCATATTAACCCTTGCGTCCGTGCATTGAGCGGCAAGCCTTGTTGCGATGAGCAGCTGCAACGGATCGGTATAGACAAGCGAACATATTGCGTCGGGATATTCTTTTTTCAAGGCATGAACAGCGTTCACGGCAATTTCTTTTTTAGTCATAAATTCACCCCGTAATTTTAAAAAATGCAAAAATGCGATTAAATACTGTTTTCTTCAGTATAACACAAAAATTCTGCTATTGCAATCAGGATAAAAAACTGGTACAATAGACACATAAAAGTTAGAAATTTGTTTCGGAGGACAAAACATGTACAATAATTACATTTTTGACTTATACGGCACGCTTATCGACATTAATACAGATGAATGGAACGATGATTTGTGGAAGAAAATTGCCATTCTCTATGCCTACAAGGGTGCACACTACACATATGACGAGCTTAACGAGGAGTACGACAGACTTGTTCAGTCTGAAAAAAAGACTGTTCTCAAAAAGTCTCCCGACACAAAAGTTGTTGACATTAAAATTGAAAAGGTTTTCCGCAAGCTTTTCTCACAGAAAGGCGTTAAGGTTACAAAAGCCGAGGTGCTTTTTATTGCCGAGGCATTCCGTTGCTACTCAACAAAGTACATCAAGCTTTATGACGGTGTACTTGATCTTCTCGACACTCTCAAGGCAAAAGGCAAAAAGGTTTATCTTCTCTCAAACGCACAGCGTTCATTCACAGAAAATGAGCTGAATATGTTTGATCTGACAAAATATTTTGACGGCATTTGCATCAGCTCTGACGAAGAATGTTCTAAGCCTGACGAAAAATATTTCAAAACACTTTTTGACCGTTACAGACTTGAAAAGAGCGAGTCAATTATGATTGGCAACGACTATATCAGCGATATCGGCGGTGCGGCTGATTTCGGTATCGACAGCCTGTACATTCACCAGAGCATTTCACCCGAGATTGACGGCGAACTCCGCAGTACATATAAGGTTATGGACGGCGATGTGTTCAAAATCAAGAAACTTATTGTAAAATAACAAAAGAATTCAACTGCACCTGATTTTACGGGTGCAGTTTTGCTATAGGGTGATAATATGGATTGGCTTAACATTTACGGATTGCTTATTTTGGTGGTCATTATGATTCCCAACATTATTTATGCAATAAAATGCAAAGACGGCTTTCAAAATAAATTTGAGAACAAAACACTTGAATTGTTTGAACAAATCAGCAGATTTGGTTCATTCGGCTTTATGGTAATCAATGTGCTGTATTTTGGATTTTGGTTTGACAATGCACTTTCGGTTTATCTGACAGTCAACGGCTTTCTTGTGTCGCTTTACTGCATAATTTGGTTTGCTTGCGGCAAGTCCGAATCGCTTTTTAAAGCTCTTGCTCTCTCAATAATCCCATCTGCAATATTTATTTTCAGCGGTATAATGCTACTGCACATTCCGCTCATAATCTTTTCAATACTTTTCGCAGTCTGCCACATCACAATCAGTTATAAAAATAGTATTTTATAGAGCTATACGAATATTTTAATTAAAATTTTGCACACTATAACAAAGGAAGTGTGCAGATGAAACGCAAAGTACCCGATTACAAAAAGATTTTAACACCAAGTGATTTAGAGCTTAACACCTGTTCAAATCAGGATTGCACAGGGCTAATCCCAACAGCAGTCAAAAATCCCGCCGAGGCTGATTCATACGAAGAACTTTATCCCTACATCAGCGGTGTAGCACCGCACCATGTTCGAGAAGATAGTTTGAAAAGCGATAAGCTCTAATACCCGAGGTATATTATCATTTTACCTAACTGCTCGTTATGCGGTGTGTCACCGTTCCCGGTTCGTGAAGACAGTTTGAAAAGCGATAAGCTCTAATACCCGAGGTAAGTTATCATTTTACCTAACTGCTCGTTATGCGGTGTAGCACCGCACCATGTTCAAGGAGATAGTAAAGATAAGGAACAACTTTAATCCTGAGATGTACTATATTAAGATGACACTAAAGACCAATCAAAAAACAGCGGAAGCAATGTGTTTGTGCATTACTTCCGCCGATTTTATATTTTCAATTTTAATCTGAAGAAATTATTTTGTATAGCCGTGTTCTTTACACATCATATCGTAATAACCGACTACGAAAAAGTCTGTATGCTCATTTTTAACATACGGACCATAGGTAATGTACGGGTACCTTGGAGAAATATTATAGTTACCGTAAGCATACCAACGCATTGTATCATCAAAATACTGTATACCATCCTGCTCGTCAAGGAAAATATGATTGTTTCCAAAGTCGCCATTAAGACCAACAATAAATTTTTGTAAATCAGTAGCGGCAATGACCGATATATCGCTTTCATACTTTGCTACATTTGTTAACATCTTCTGCGCACCTGTAAATTCAACCTCATGGGCGATATATTTCTGAATAAGGGTAGCATCGACAACATTAACAACACCGTCTTTGTTCACATCACCTTTTAAAGTATAGGCATTCGTCATCTTGTTGTACACAGCAAGAAGTTCGTTGTAGGCATTTGTAATAGCCCAAACATCGTAATCATTAGTGCCTGCAATATACGGCTCTAAGTCGGTTTTTAAATCAGCAAGCTTATACTGAAATTCGTTCCATTGCTCATCAGAATACCAGTTGTTGTAATTCTGTTCCTTACAGGCATTATCGTAAGCAGTTTTGGCATATGCAACATCAACATGAAGGTTATAAGCGGCACTATACAGCTTGTCCTTCATATTTTTATATTCCTCGGCTGTTGCAAGTTCGTCCTGATTATAAAGATTGTATGCAGCATTATATGTATCACCTGCAACATAGTTATAGATTCTCGCCTCACCAATGTTTGTGTTGAGAATTTTAAATGCGTCAAGGAGCCAGCCAAGTTTCTCACGCTCTATTTCAGTTTCAGACTTTTCATTTTCAGCAGCAAATGTTGTTAAAATGAAAGATGAAACCGCCAAAATTCCAACGAGTATGATTGATAATAATTTTTTCATTGTTTATCCCCCTATATCATCTTCTGTATCAATGTGCTGTACCATCCAAATTTACATCATAGTTTTTAGAACTGTTATCATTGTACCATACACAGTAATTGTAATCAATACTATTTCAATATTTGGTTATAAAATATTCCTTTACTTTTTTGTGAAATATAAACAAAAAAGCACCACATAATGTGGTGCTGAAAGTTCAAATGAACCACCGATTACTCGGTGTATATAAAAGGGTAAACACCCTGAAAACTGAATAAAGGAAAGAAGATTAAGAAGAAAGATTAGTTAAATTCATATTGGAATGACCAATCGGGTTAAAGTATATACTACACAGCTGACCAAAGAAATCTTGTGGTCAAGCCCTCGACCTATTAGTACTGCCAAGCTGAATGCCTCACGGCACTTACACACGCAGCCTATCAACCTCGTAGTCTTCAAGGGGTCTTACTCGTTATACGATGGGATATCTAATCTTGGAGTCGGCTTCACGCTTAGATGCTTTCAGCGTTTATCCGTTCCGTACATAGCTGCCCAGCCGTGCCATTGGCATGACAACTGGTGCACCAGAGGTACGTCCATCCCGGTCCTCTCGTACTAAGGACAGAGCTCCTCAAATATCCTGCGCCCACGACAGATAGGGACCGAACTGTCTCGCGACGTTCTGAACCCAGCTCGCGTACCACTTTAATCGGCGAACAGCCGAACCCTTGGGACCGAATACAGCCCCAGGATGTGATGAGCCGACATCGAGGTGCCAAACCTCCCCGTCGATGTGGACTCTTGGGGGAGATCAGCCTGTTATCCCCAGGGTAGCTTTTATCCGTTGAGCGACGGCATTTCCATTCACATACCGCCGGATCACTAACTCCAACTTTCGTTACTGCTCGGGCCGTCACCCTCGCAGTTAGGCTAGCTTTTGCGTTTACACTCAGAGGCACGGTTTCCGTCCGTGCTGAGCTAACCTTTGAGCGCCTCCGTTACCTTTTCGGAGGCGACCGCCCCAGTCAAACTGCCCACCTGACAATGTCCCCCGACCGGATTCACGGCCGCAGGTTAGAATTCCAGAAACCTAAGGGCGGTATCCCAACATCGACTCCACACAAGCTGACGCTCATGTTTCCTAGTCTCCCGCCTATCCTGTACATAGATTTCCGAAACCCAATATCAGGCTACAGTAAAGCTCCATGGGGTCTTTCCGTCTTGCCGCAGGTAACCGGCATCTTCACCGGTACTACAATTTCGCCGGGTGGGTAGTTGAGACAGTGCCCAGATCGTTACACCATTCGTGCGGGTCGGAACTTACCCGACAAGGAATTTCGCTACCTT